>JAAUXV010083245.1_pt1 | contig 10216 bp, 17 predicted proteins | sample 7278181 | NCBI WGS metagenome assembly JAAUXV01 (sample SAMN14350114, study PRJNA611818) | marine sediment metagenome | isolation source: surface marine sediment (2.1m) | place: French Polynesia: Moorea | collected 2018-08
CTCGGAGGGAGCATCCTGGAAGGGGGAGGGAGTCCGTCGTCCAGCACCGGCAGCAGGATCAAGCAGTCATCCTCTTCCTCGGTCCACCACCCTGGTGCCGCCGGCCAAGGCGGAGGAGCGGGAGCAGCAGGAGGAACCACCTCTTCGGTCCCTTCCTCTCCTGCCAGAGCTTCCTTCATGGTGGGGACTTCGCCCCCTCCAGCCCAGGCACCTGTCCCTCAGCAGCGGTCCTCCCCGCAGCAGCAGCAGCAGCAGGACGGTGGCGCCATGGGCCTCAGGACCCTTTCTTCCGATTCGGCCTCCTCCCTGACTGCCAGCCCGGCCCAAAGGGGTTTCGCCTCTACCCCCGGAGGCTCCTCCTCGCTCAGGAGGGCGGGGACCAGGAGCCACAACCCATCTCCAACCTCCACTCAGACCGGGAGGGACTTGAGGTACTCCTCACACTTCGATATTGGCCATTTTTAATTTATAGATTGTGATCTTGTCTCTGTTTGTCGCAGGGCCCCCGAGCTTCGAACCGAGTTTTTGCCTTGGTCGTCCAAGTATTTTACCAGGCAGTTGATGAAGCACCAGTGCAACGACTGTGACTGCGACCACGAATCTGCCAGGTCATTTTACACTTTAGAATGCTGAAAAGAACATAGTTTTAGACGTCGTGTCTTTCTTCCACAGACATTGGTCCAAGGCATGGTTGTACAAGCGCAATCTGGAGGTCCGCTCTGAAGCCGAACGCCAGAGGGACTGGCTAAAGACCAGGATGTGTCGCTTGGACGAACTGGTAAGCTAGTCCAGCTGCCCTTTTAAAAATAATGTCCTGAATTCCACGTTCTTTATTCTTTCAGACCTCCTCCTTCCAAACTTCCTTCGTCCCCCGCCTGGTGCTCTTCCACCCGTACAACAACCAGCTTGCTGTGGCGGGAGCCAAGAGAATACTCGTCCAGGACCTGGACCTGGGAACCACGATTTGCGACATTGAGGTAACTTCAAATAGATCATTCCCCACATTTGTAAGGACACCAATCTGACTCTCGAATTTTAATTTTCCTTTAAGATGCGGGAGCGCCGCCACGTTCGGTCCCAGTTCACCTCCCTATCCTATGTCAACGCCCACGACGAGGCCCTGCTCCTGGCGGGCTCAGACGACGGATTCCTCCGGGTGTACAAGGATCTGCAGAAGGACGAGCTGGAGGCCGCCGCATCGCCCACTACCACCGCCAAGATCAAGCTGGTGACAGCCTGGAACGCGCTCAGGGAGATCCTCCCCGCGACCAGGCAACAACAACAGCAGCAGCAGCACAACTTTGGCATGAGCGCTGCGTGGGAGCAGAAGAGCCTGACGATCGCCGTCGGCGGGGGGGAATGCAAGTTCGTCCGGCTTTGGGATGCAAACCAGGAGCTCAAGGTGGCAGACATCGCCACCGGAGGATCTGCCGGGGATTCCTCTTCATACCTCTCCTGTATTTCCTTCTCCAACCAGTCTCCGGACCTGCTGACCGCCGGCTTTTCTGACGGCAGCGTCAAGGTTTTTGACGTCCGCACCTCCGGGCGGAGTAGCAGCGGCGGAATGGCCTCTTCTTCCTCCTCTTCCGCCGCCGTCCTCCAGCATCGCGAGCACTCTGGCTACCCCGTCCTTGACTGCCAGCTGCAGGACTCTGGCGGATTCGCCGGCCTTGTTGTGAGCGGCGCGGCGGACGGCTCCGTTCGGGTGTCTGACCCCCGGCGCGGCTCCCGCGCCCCCACCGCCAAGTCCCTGAGCCTGGGCCAGCCCGTCAGCTCGCTGGCCCTGCACCGGAGGGCCTTCGCGGTGGCGGCGCGGACGGCCTCGTCGTCGCAGCATGGGGGAGCGGGCACAGTGGTCCACACCCTATTAGGGGGAGGGGCCCAGCTAGGGTCCTTTAAGGCTCCAGCGGAAGGCGGAGGGCTCCTAGGGTCGGGTTCGAGGGGCGCCTCTTCCTCCGCCAAGGGCCCGTCCGGCTGCGTGGCCTTCCACCCGCACCTCATACAGCTGGCCACCGGGGGTTCCTCCGCCGGCGGCAGCGGGAGCGTGGGGGTCTACAGGCTGAGGAGGACAGTGTGATCAAGGTGAAGTTTCGAGGGGAAAAAGTCTTTTAAAGTGCCTTACAACAAGTGAAAAGGAAAATACTTGGAAAGAAATATTCAGTCATGTTACACAAAAGGAATGCAAACTCATCTTGGTCGCTGTGGTGTTACACAAAAAGAAGCAACAATCTTGCAAGGAGTAGGCATTATTGCTCGATTTTACAAATTCATCCGGGGATCGAGGGAATTTCGTTGTTACCAGAAAAAAAATTATGTTCTCGTACAAGACAACAAATTAGACGCATTTCGATTTATTATTGGAGTACTGTAGAGATCAGGCGGGATCACAGAAGCTGGCTAGTCATCGGACGGTTCACGGGTTAAAAAATTTGCGGCGATCAATATCAAGGTCTTGCGTTTTTTTAGCTGAAAAATGACTGCATTGTTAGTCGGTGGAGGATCAGGGCACGTCCATTGCTCCGTAGAACGATGAGGCCTTAGCAGCGGCGGCCATCCCAATGTTGTGCAGAGGATGCACTTGGATCTGCAAAAAAATGATCATTCGAAGTTACAAATTAGAATTAAAAAGCATTTTGTTTGCTTTACCAGGTGGTTTGCCTCCAATGGTCCCATGACCCTTGCGTTTTCCCTCCCTCCCCACTTGAAGTTCTGCGAGACCGAGAGTCCGCTGAGCGTGTAGCAGGTGTGATAGAAGTCCCTGCCCTTGCCGGGCTTGTCCACCAGGCCGCCCCTCGGGTCCTGGCAGCACAGCAGCAGGTACTCCTGCAAAGCCTCCTGGTCGAACAGCCAACGGTCATCCGGGAGCGAGGTGCCTTGTCCTGAAGAGAAAAGGACATTAACTAAAGTTGCGTTAAGTCACCACCATTTCACACCGTCGTCTCCCAGGATTCCGTGCAGTAGCGGGAATATTCCTCCCTGCCAGAAGGAGTAGCATCCGTCCACCAGCTTGTTTGTCCTCCCCTGGAATCCTCCCTCCAGCCTCATCTGTCTGTTGGCCGCCCATCGCAGCAGCCTGTCCTCCCGGCACAGGCGGTGTCTCCCTAGCAGCACCAGCGCAGCGAGGCCGCAGAAGGTGTAGCCGCCGTGCGCCTCCATGCCGGGGGCGCCGCCGAAGCCGCCCTCGTACGTCTGACACCTAAGGAAGACAATTTTCTGAAACATTCAATAACTTCCCAAATATTTTGACTTCTTGCCTTAATATCCACTCCGCCGTGTTCTCGAACATGGCCTGGGTGAATACGTTCGTGAGCCTTGCGACTGATAGCGCGCAATAGACTCCCCTGATGTCCACCTCCCCGTCTGCGTGCATGTTGAAGCTGCCGTCCGCCAGGCGGAGCGAGGCCAGCCAGCGGGACAGGGCGGGGCGGTCCACCTCGGAGAGGGCAGAGTCCGTGCCGAGGATGGCCAGGGCGTTCACAGCGGCGTACGTGGGGGCAAGGTGGGACAGCTTGGAGATGGGGAAAAATAATGCGTGACCCTATTCCCCTCCAAATATTTTGTACAAATTGCATACCTGTCCCGGCCCTCCACCAAACCCTCCGTCCGGGTTTCTGCACCTACTAAGGAAGTCTACGACCCTCTCTGTGGCCTCTGCCGACCCGAGGAGTCCCCCCGTCCTCCCTCCGCCTCCCCCAGGATCCTGTTCCAGGAGCTCAAGCGAGTGCAGGATCCAGTACACGAGCCAGGGCCTGCTGGCGTCAAGGCAGGCGTAGCCGGGGGAGAGCTGCTGAAGGCCCCGGAGCTGGAAAAAGGAATCCATATACTTCCAAAATATGACAACAAATTTCCTTACGTACCAGGAATGGCAAAGTCTTTTCCCTGTTGAGGCACATGAGCTCAGCAACATCATCGTCAGTCTGATCCGAAGAGTTCCCGAGGGCGGCGGCGGCGCGGTTCCAGAAGTAGTGGTACATGGCCAGGCAGTTGCCCTCGACGCTGAACTGGAAACGAACCGCGGAATTAGCACAATGTCCATCACGGGTGGCGAAAATCTCATGTGCTTGCCTGCTCATCGAAACTGGCCGAGGACAGCGAGGACGGGAGCGTGTCCCTCATCCGAGCGAGGTCTCTCGGCCTCCGCAGGGGGCGGGCAGGGGCGGAGGACGGGGAGGCCATTGGGAGTGGCGGGGTGGGGGGAGAAGACATGATGGACTTTGTCTGTTGAACTCAGGAGTACAAGCGTTGAGAAGTGCTCCTGTCCCCGACGAAATAGGCCCTGATAGTGATAGACTCGAACTAGGGCACCAAGTCGGCAATTTTTTTGCACTGCACTTGATAAAATGTGTTTGTTTTTTGCCTTTCGCCTTTTCCCGCGGAACAAAAAGTCAAGTTCTTTCTTTCTTTTTCTCGGAACCTCGGGAAATATTTCGTAACCTGAAAGAGCAGCAACTTGAGGTGGAAACCTCTTGCGAAAGGCGGACGATTTCGCTCAAATATTTCAACAACGAAAGAATAAAGATAGCAAAAGAATAATTTATGGCTGACTTTGTCTTTGGAACAATATTTGTTCTCTTGATTCCTAGACTTTATGTAATCTTTGCCCTGCGATTTCATCTTGGCTCCTTTTAGTCCTCCTTTTCCCCCTTCGGAGGCGGAGCGGAGTGCCAGTGACGTCGACGGGAAAGTGGAGGAAAGAAAGACAGAGAGGGAGTTGGACAGCTGAGCTGGAGTGGGAGAAAGGAAGGAGGGAAAGGAAGGAAGTGAACCATTTTCATTTTGGTCCCATCATACGAAAATATTTCCAACGGTCAACCGGGTGAAATAGCCGTGGGCTAGCCGTCCCAAAAGACTGGGGGAAGAATTCGGACTAGCTTCTCGCCGTTTGGAACTCCCTGGACCCGAGCGCCGCAGGGAAGGGAAAAGAAAACAACAGAGACGTGTGGACCCGATTGGAGATGCAGGTGGTGGACATTTTCCTTGGTGTTCTTTTCGTGGAAATAGTTTGCTTCATTCTCTTTATCGCCTACTTGTTGCCCGTGAAGCTTGGCGCCGGGTTCATCACCTTCGTCATTGCCTCGACCACTGCTGCCTACTTCATCTTATGAGCGAGAGCGAGGACCGAGGCGAGAACCAGGAGAACGAGAACAACAAGGTAAACTATTCAGTAAATATATTAAAAACCATGATATTTCACAAGGGGGTCCCTTGTGAAAAATTGAAATGCTCCCTTTCCCTTCTAATATAAGTACTCCCATTAAAGATGGCCAACGCCTCCCCGAACCCGCTCTCCCTGGCCCGGTGGACGGCCCGCGTGGAGGGCGGCCCGCGGCGGGTCAACCACGCGGCGGTGGCGGTGGGCGACCTCGTCTTCTCCTTCGGAGGCTACTGCACGGGCGACAACTACAAGGACCGCCGCGTCGCGATCGACGTCTTCGTGCTGCACGTGGAGTCGCTGCGGTGGCACGAGGTGCCGCGGCCGCCGGCGGAGCGCCAGGAGGCTTCCGGCCATGACCATCATCAGGACGACAATGATGATGACGATGAGGAAGGAGCTGATCACGAGAAGAAGCTTCACCACCTTCGTTGGCTGACTGACGAAGAGGCGGGCGAGGAGCCGGGAGACTATGAGCCCAAGGATAATTGGCCATTCCAAAGGTGAGCATGACAAGAACTGTGACTTCTTGGCTTGGTAATAATAACGTAGCAACAGTCAGTGAAAAATATTATCATCATGATTCATGACTTCTTAAAAAATATCAAGGAGCAAAAAAAAAGACACTTGCACAAATATTTGCCATTCAACAAATCTTTTTCTTTGTAATTCTCAGGTACGGCCACACGGTTGCAGCGAAGGGCGACCAGATCTACTTGTTCGGCGGCCGCAACGACGAGGCGCCCTGCAACGTGCTCTACCAGTTCGACACCAAGACCTACAAGTGGAGCAAGCCGGCCGTCAGGGGGCAGATCCCGGCCGAGAGGGACGGACACTCGGCATGCATCATCGGAGACCACATGTACATCTTTGGCGGATACGAGGAGATGCAGTTCAGATTCGGGCTAGATGGTAAAAAAAAAAGAATAGTTATGACTTACGGCTCGTAACTTACGACGGCGATGGGGTTGGTTCTGATGTTCTCCCTCGCTCTTGTCCTTTTAGTGTACAGGTTGGACCTGAGGACGATGACCTGGGAGCTCCTGCAGTGCGAGGGAGAGCCCCCCATCTACCGGGACTTCCACTCGGCCACCGCCATCGGGGACTGCATGTACATCTTCGGCGGGAGAAGCGACCTCAGCGGCGGGCTCCCGGGCCAGATATTAGGAGCCGAGTTCTACACCAACAAGCTGCACTACCTGGACACGCGCACCCTCACCTGGCACTCGCCCGTCGTCTCCCCGTCCCCGCAGGCGGTGGCGGCGGCGGCGGCCGAGGCGGCGGCGGCGGCCGAGGCGGCGGGCGGGATGCCGCACTTCCCCCCGCCGGCCGACAGGGAGACGGTGCTGCCGGAGGGGCGAAGGTCCCACTCCGCCATCAACCTCGACGGGAACCTCCTCATATTTGGCGGCTACAACGGCAGGAGGGACAGGCACTTTAACGATATGTGGATCCTGGAGCCAGCACCAAAGTGAGTTCAACTAAGGCAGAGATCGTTTTCTCTCTGATTCTCCAAACTCACTTGTTCCTTCAGGTGGATCTGGCGTCGCGTCAAGTTGCCAGGCATTTGTCCGAACCGCCGACGCCGCCACGCCATGTGTCGGGTGGGCGACCTCGTCGTCGTCTTTGGCGGCACTAGTCCCTACAACGGCCCTCCGCTCTTTTTCACCCAGCAGCAGCAGGAGCTCATGCTGGAGCACGACACCAACAACACGTCCAAGCTCATAGACCACAACGTACGGAAACAGTTTACTCACTTATCTTCGTTTCCCTGCTAACAATGATTATTTTCAGGACCTTTACATCCTGGACCTTCGGCCGTCATTGAAGACCCTGTGCTTCTTGTCCGTGATAGAGAACGGTTTGGACGTGAGCGACCTGCCGAGGGACCTGCAGAGGGAGTACGATAACCTCACAAAGCCCAACAAAATCAGCACCAAGCTGAGGACCCTTCCGCTCGGCTGAGACAACAGCAGAGTGACCTACAACAATATGATGCCTCTCGGCCACCCAAAATGCCACCAATCCTACCTATATGATATCGTCGACGGCTCATTTCGAAGCGTCGTTGCCGCCGCGCCCGAATATTTTTTTATTTTAGCGCCTTTGACCTGCCTGCCGAGGAAGAAAGGCCCTTTGCATGTGGAAGAAAAGAGTCTTTGTTGACAGACCTGAGAGAGTACCACTGTACAACAGCAAGCAATCCTAGGTTTCCTTGTTACGTTAGGCACATTGCCTAAAACACATGAATATGCCAGCAGATGCCCCCCGCGTTCTTTTTTTATTTTACTGTAACGATCAAAAACAATTACCCTACGTACTGAATCGTAAAGAGTAATTTTTCGCAATTCATTCTCTATCTATGCATCTTTTACGCTTAGCGGGTTCATAACGAAATATAAAGTCTCTGAAGCGATAAAATATTTTTTCGTCTTACTTTCCATTCGCCGAATAAGTGTAAAGTGGTTTAGATTGTCGAGTCTTTCATAGGCATGGTAAGCGTCAACATGCCAGGTGCTGACGATTCGTTAATTTTCTTTGACCGCTTACGGCGTTTACATCAATTATTTTCAGAGTACGGTACGCTCATTTGCTTGATGGGTGGGCGAAGTTGAGAGATCTTTTCCAAGGCGAAGTCAGTTGCGTCAAATAAAGTCTAAATTCTCTAAAATACAAAACAAAATAACGTGCGTAAGGCGAACTTGGTGAAGGCGTCCCCCAACATGTCTGGCTACACCGTGGGGTCGCTGGCCGCGCTCTTCTCGGGCGGTGACGGCGGCGACGATGCTCCTGCCAAGGTGGAATCGTCCGAGGATGACCTTTTCACGGCGACCAAGAAGCAGCGCGACCGCCCCGCAGCCGAGATCACCCCAAAGAGGGCCAAGAAGAGGCAGAAGACGTCCTCGCCATCCGCCGAGGCCGACCTCGACCAGAGCCAGGATGAGGTCACCTCGGACAAGAAGGTCAAGCGCAGGAAAAAGGCCAAAGTGGACAAGGAGGTGGAAGATGACGAGGGTGACAAGGAGGGCGGCACATCGGAGGGGAGCAACAGGAGGAACACGGGCACGGCCAAGTACGAGGACGCGAAGAGCAGACAGGTTGACGCCGAGGCCGACGCCAGGACTGTCTTCGTGGGTAACCTCAAGAGCAGCGCGAAGAAGAAGAAGATCCGCTCGCTTTTCTCCCCCTACGGGACAGTGAAGAGCGTCCGCCTGCGTTGCGCCGCCCGACCCGATCCGGCCGTGGCCAAGCGCCTGGCGGTCATGAAGAGGTCCTTCCACGAGGCCAGGACCAACATCTGCGCATACGTCGTGTTCTCCTCCGCGGAGGAAGCGCGCAAGAGCTGCGGAGGGATGGACGGGAAGGAGGTGGACGGATACGTCATCAGGGTGGACATGGCTGACCACAAGAGTGGCGGGAAGGTTGGCGAGGGAGGGCGAGCAGACAACAACCCCCGTTTGGGCGTCTTCGTGGGCAACCTTGACTTTGGCCTGGAGGAGAACGCCTTAAGGGAGCACTTCTCCGGCTGCGGCGACATCTCCAGCGTTCGCCTGGTGCGGGACGCCGCCACGGGCGTCGGGAAGGGGTTCGGCTACGTCAACTTTAAGGAGGAGGACGCGGTGGAGGTGGCGCTCAGGAGGAACGGCTCGCAACTCAAGGGAAGGGCGGTGCGGGTGCAGAGGTGAGACGATACTTCTAAAAAAAAATGTGACGTCACGTCAAGTCTTTTCCCTTCCAGGTGCGCAAAGAAAGAAAAGGGTAAGCCTGCAACGAAAGCTCAGCACAGATCTCCTGCCGGGAAGAACGGTCTCCCGAAAGGCGCCAGGGGAAAACCGAAACAGGAGAAGGGAGTCAAGAATATTTCCCAACCGAAAAAGAACAAGAAGAAGCCCGAGAACCCTTCGTTCCAGGGCCGATCGGCCGAGGACGGCAAGTCCAAGAAGAAGGGCAAGAAAGGCCCAAACAAGTCCGACAAGAAGAAGGCCGCCATATCCAAGAAGCTCATGGCGTCTGCGTGATGTTCATAGAATGGAAATATATGTTCGACATTGTTGAGACTTTTGTGCGGTTATGAGAGGTCGCTCTGTATCTTCTGCAGCAGCAGCTCCATCCTCCCCGCCATGACGGGCTGCCCTCGCTTGGTCTTCTTGCTCAGCACCTTGAACTTGTCCGCCTTCTTCTGCTTGTACTTCTTGATGGCCTCCTGTCGCTCCTGTTCCTTCCGCCGCCGCTCCTCAGCCTTTGCCCGCCGGGCCTGCTGCGCCTGCTCGCGATCCTGCTCTTGGCGCTGGCGGCGGGATGCGGCAAACTCCTCTCGTCTACGGAAACATAACAGATTACCAATATGATGTTTCCAAAGTACGAACCATATCACAAACGCACTTTTTGTTTTTCTGCCCGAATCTCCTCTGGCTATTTCCCCCCTGCGGTCTCTCTTGTTCCCCGTCGCCGTCCTCCTGCCCCTTGCTCCCTAGCGGCTCCAGGTTGGGGTTCTTCCCGCCCTTGACCTGTTTGCCGAAGCTCTTCTTGAGCATCTTGTTGTAGCGGTGCTGGAGGCCGCGCTCGCGACGCTCCTGCCAACGATCAGCTGGAAAAAAAAGACCAAAAAATCGTTAAATAAATCCTATGTGAATGCTGTTCCTCTGTCTTACTCTTCGCCTTGAAGCTGTACTTGTTCTCCCTCCACTTCTTCTTGTCGAACGGCTTCTTCGTGTTGGACGACGACGACGAGGCGGCGGAGGGGCCGGACTCAGACACGCTGGAGGACATGCTCAGGGTGAGGATCGAACTTCTGCTCAAGTTATACTTTTCCTTCGGGATGACAACTTCAGTGCGTCAGCGGAGACAATTCCACAGATAGTGACAGACAGTGTGTCCAGATTTTTCGACCCCCAAAAGCGCCAAAAAATGTGAAAAAGCGCAAGAAAAAGCGCCAGCCTAAAATGTTAAATTTTTTATTGCATTTTTTGACGTTTCAAGGGTGGTTTATTTTTTGAATTTTTTTCTTTTTTCAAAAATTTTAAAAATATTTTAATTTTACTGCATAAAAATTTCAGAAAGTCA
>JAAUXV010336953.1_pt1 | contig 10211 bp, 6 predicted proteins | sample 7278181 | NCBI WGS metagenome assembly JAAUXV01 (sample SAMN14350114, study PRJNA611818) | marine sediment metagenome | isolation source: surface marine sediment (2.1m) | place: French Polynesia: Moorea | collected 2018-08
CAAGAAGGCAAACTACACGGGGGACACCGAAGGATTTATCTTGCACGAGGTCATTCTGAGGGGAGAAATGGAGAGGCCCATCCACTACAAGGAGCTCATCTACGAGGTCACCCTCAAATGGTGGCAGTGGCCCGAAGAAGACAGAAGGTACGGTCTAGCAAACAAAAAAGTAGAAATTTGGAGCTTGAGGTGATGGTGCCGTAGGGATCGCGAAGCAAAAAGTGCGTAGCCCCTTGCTTGAAGTTTTTTTCTGTCAGCATCCAATAGCAGTGAACAGCAGGCCGATGGGGAACCAGAGGTCTCCTCCATGGCGCTCAATGGCAGCATCCAATAAATGAAACACAAGAACACTTTTATTAGCCACACAGGAACAACACATTTAAAACCTGGAATGTTACGTACGTGTGGTACGTTCACAAAGAAATTGAAACGTATTGAATCGCACATCGCACATCTTGGTTTGACCACCGCAACATTCGACGAGAAGGCTTGCGACGTAGTTGTCAATGAGCTTGGATTCCAAGTGAGTTCGTTGATGACTTTCCAAACGGCGTTCCTAAAGTCGATTCAACATATCCAAGCCCTCCGTAGAGCAAACCATGCACTTTACTGCCCTTGTTAAAACTTTTGCTGTTGTTTTTGAGAGCCAGGGAGTCCACTGAAGGTAATTGGTATTATAGAACAGCCAGAGAATGTCCGCTTCACGCGTGCAATTTCGTCGGACTAAAAATTCACTCTCTTTTCCAAAATACCAGTTAAAAAATTTAATTCTAAAGTATGTTTTCTTTTTTAAAATAGCTTGTACGGAAAAGGAGGGGAGGGCAATTATTTCAAAATTAGGTGGCTGCAACTTTCTTTCGCTAGATTTACAAAAACATTATCCGTATACGACTAATCCTTTTTTTGCAGGGACACGTACCTCCTCCTGAAGCGGAACACCTTCCTTGACGAGGCCATTCCTTGCGCCATCCCTCCCCTCTCCGTCTTCGGCGAGGCCCACTTCGGGGACAACTCCCGCTCCAACAAGACCTTCAAGAAGTTCATGTTCAGCATGAACAACGCCAAGATCACCCGGAGCAAGGAGAGCACCAAAAGCGGGGGCACCTCCCTGTCGGAGCTGGAATCCTGGGACATTGAGCGGATCATCTGGTATCTCGGCTGCGAGTCCAAGCGCAAGGCGCCGCACAACCTCAACGTGACCTTCATAGACCGCGATCCCGAGGGCGCTTCTTCCTCCGCGGCGGCCTCCGCCCTGGAGCGCAGTCGCGAGCGGCCCTACTTTGGCCGGAGCATCTCCTTCTCCAGCAGGGAGCTCTTTGTCAAGTGGATCGCCGCCATGCTGGTGGCAGAGCACGGGCAGGACCTCCTGGCTCCGGACACCCTGCTGAACATTGACGACGACTAAGCAATCATGTTCTAATCAGCCTCGACAGACAAAGCAAAAAAAGCAAGCAATCGTGAGAAAATGACAAGAAGATTTCAATTTCCTTTGATCTTCCATCGCAAATTTTATACTCTCCGTGCCAGAACCCACCTCGTCTCGCCTTCCTTGTGATTATACCCATCCTGCGCATTTACGTACAGTACCAGACGACATTCCTATCGTAGTACGATGTAGTTGAAAGTATGACATAAAGTAACGCAACGAGCCACCGTCTATAACGTCAGTTTGAAAACGATCAAAATATGTGATTATGCTAGCAGCCGATAACGAGTAGGAAAAATATATTATGTTCTACACGCCAATGACACCAGAGTTCAAAAAGTGCGAGTCATTTTTCACTCATACGCTAATCATTTTTTTGCACTGCACTCGCCGCTCACTCAAGAAAACCTGAAGGGAAAGGAGAAGTCCAATTATCATTTCGGAAAGTGGATGATGAGCATTGATTATTGCAGTTTCGCCTAGGATATTGAAAACGCGGGAATGACTAAGTGACTAGCGAAACTATAGGGGATCACATCAGCTCTTGGTGCTGCTCCTCTGCCCCTCCACCACCAGGGGGATGGAGGCAGCGTCCAGCACTGATCCGGACCCGCCCAGGCCCATGTCTCCGCCTGACCTGGGAGAAGACGCCACCGCAGGTGACTCCGTGTTGACAAAGGTGCCGGGGATGTCCGGTCCGAAGTAGACCTTCTGGTTGGCGGCCAGCGCCTCGATGCGCTTTAGCTCCAGGAACTCCTGGGTGAGCAGGAGTCTGTTTGCCTCTGCCTGCTTCTCCACTCGGTAGAACTCCGCGTCTGTGCGGCTCTTCTCCTTTGCCAGGTGGATCTCGTCGTCGATGATGCCCATCTTCTGGATAGACTCCTTCTCCATGATCTGCTTCTCGAAGGTGATCTTGGCCACCTGCGCCTCCTTCTCAGCCTCTATGATGGCCTTCTTGCGCTCGGTCTCCGCCTCCTTCTCCACCACCTTCTGGCGCTGGGTGGTGATCAGCAGCTTGGTCTTCTCCGACTCCATCAGCTCGTAATTCTTTCGGATGGCCTCGGGGATCTTTGGCTTGGTGACCCTGACGGAGTGCACCCTCAGCCCCGGCGCCATCTGCTCCAGGTCCTGCTGAAGCGCGCTCTTCAAGTTCTCGTCGATTTGGTCGAAGAGCTCGATGTACACCTCCTGGAGGTTGTGAGCAGAGCAGAACTGGTTGAGCTCGTGGTGGACCTTGTCGAAGATGAGCGGCTTGTCGTAGTCGGCCGTGTAGTTCTTGACGATGTCGAAGACGGAGTCGCCAGACAGGATGTTGACCACCTCGATGCGGTCGAAGTAGATCATGACGCCGCCGCTGGTGCCGCAGGGCACGTTCTTGACCTCGTCCGTCTGCAGGGTGGTCTGCACGGAGCGGTAGGAGGTGAGGAGCGGCACCATGAGGTGGAAGCCGGGGAAGGAGAGGGTGTTGAGGAGGGCGCCGCCGCGGTAGTACACGCCCACGTGGCCCTCCTCGATGCGGTGCAGGGCAAGGTTCACCAGGATCCCGGCCAGGGCGGCGCCCACCGCCAGGGCCAGGGGAGACGGCTGAGACATGGCGAGAGGGACCTGTCAAGTGTCAACCATCATGTGATTGCCCGTGTTACGTCAGTTTAGTACGTGTCACACCAGCACTTACCTTGTCAGCTTCAGAGAATGAGTGTGATGTTTCGTAGAGCCCAGCCGTTGGACGAGATGTCCCCAATGTCCTCCTCCTGCCAGCCGATGTGGATCTTGCCCAAGTCTACCACGCTGACGTGGGGCTTCCTCTTGCCTGTTTTGGTCTGCTGTTTTTGGCTTTTGCCGGCGCCGCGCGGAGTATGTGGCGTGCGGCCAGGAGGAGAAGAAATCGCCAAATCGCCGCTTTCCTCTCCTGCAACCTCGCTTTGCACCCTAGCTGGAAAGGTTCAAACGACGGGGAAAGATGGAGCAACTACCAGGGAGGTGGCGGGGAAGGAAAAATCGTACCAATTATTTCTTGTCCATTTCTTTCACCATGAACGTACGGAAAAATGTGCATACGGTACATTGGATGAACGCTCGTTTCAGGTCAATGGATCACGTTCTCATGCATCACATGATTCTTTTGCACGTAGATAAGATGCATAAGATATTCGAGCGTACCAAATGCACGTTCATCGTCCTGATCTTTCTAAACGTAATGTGACTGATTGCATGTACTTATTTGATACCTTTACAAAGAGCTCCATTTTATTTGCTCCAGAAATTTGCTGTATCATAGTAGGCTCTGTTTCAGACGACGAGTTCGCCCATCCGAAAGATTCTTCCAAGCAACCTTGAGATGGTGGTGATGATAGGGAGGAGGCCCCTTCTACGTAAGGCAAAACAGTTCCCTCCCCTTTTTGGCCAGAAAATATTGTGCTGTATTTGTTGCACTCCTCCCCACTCTTTCCGCCGTTGCGTGTGCCCCCTCGCTACCCTCGGTGCCAAAGCTGTCGTGGCCCCCTCCGAATCCCGCCCTTCCCCTCGATCCGCGGATTCCCTTTTCCTCACTTCCGCGCGCTCGTTCATCTCTTCCTCAACCGACACTATCCGAAATATGCAAAATGACAAGATCCTGGAATATGTTAAATGTGAAGCATGGAAAGGAAGGAGATTGCCCATGAATACTTTTCTAATGAGTTTCTTTGTTTGTACAAAAAGGGTACGAAGGAGCTTATCGTATCATTGTGGCACTTTGCCATGAAGCCGTCGCCGCTGCCGTCCTTCCCTCCCCTCCCTCCCTCCTTGTCTATGTTTCGTTGGCGCTCGATTTTTCTGTGTGTTCCTGCCTGTGTAAAAGAAGCTGCTGCTGCTGTTGTTGTTCAGGGTCGGGGGGACGAGGAGGAGGAGGAAGAAGAAGAGATCGAGATTAGTTGGGGGAGCGAGGAAGGAGACCTAATTCCTCGTCAGAATTGAGGGGAAAGAACAAGTTCGGTTTTCAAGTAAACTGCCAGAACAGAGGTCTTTCATTAGTGGCCGACGGAGGACGGAGGATTCAAGGCAGCAACCAAGGAGGGGACTGAAGCAATCATGGAGTTCATAGGTAAGACCAAGAGAAAAAAAGTGCAAAAGTTGGAGGGATTTTATTGGAGGAGGGGGGAGGAGGAGGTTCCGTGCTAGGCAGTGTCACGCCCGCCGGCTACCGAAAAAAAGAGTTCAACGGTCAAATTGACCGCCGCCGCAGACACATACTCACATGGGTGGTTATCATGGGGGAAAGCGAAGGGAAACTTCTCCTCATTAAATATTATTTTGTACGGTATGAGTAGGCCGAAGACATACGCTGCTGCTATATGTGTAATTCAAACTTTTGAGTGTGATGGTCGATCTTTGCTTTAGCAAGTGCTCAGTAACTGTTGTTGATGCGGGGTCCGGTAGGAAAAGATGGCTGAACAGAAAAAATCCTTCATAGTATCCTAACGTGGTATACCCCACCTGCAGTAGCAACGTACATAGGTCGAACTATCCAGCATATTAAGTTTCCCGCTGCCGATATCATGTCCACTCTTACTCTCTCGTTCGAAATGCAAAGTATGCAGGAACGTAGAAGTAAAGAAGCGGAATCGGTATCTTTCTCCATCGGCTCTGGTGCTGCATCCCCACTCGCTTATATAGTACACGTAAATCCAATGCCCTCAACTTTATTCCCACACACCTGGTCTCTCTCTCTTTTCAATCTGCTTTCCCCTCCTCTCTCGTGGGAGCACCCTTCCCGCCGCTCCCCTTGCTCCCTCCACCACCACCACGTCCTTCTTCCGGCTTTCTACACTCCCCCCTCCAGCCTCCTCCGCTTCGTCGTCGTCGTCGGCCTCCAAGCTGACCTTTTTTTGCCGCAAGCTCTCCCCTCGCTCTTCCTTTGGCGGAGGACGGGGGAGGGTCCCTTGCTTTCGCCCAAGTCCCCCTTCGCCAGCTATATCATGAGAGAAGAGGGAGGAGTGGAGGGAGGGGAAAGAACAATCTCCCCTCGGCGCATCATCATTGTTATTGCAGAAGGTCTGTTGGTCGGACGGGGAGGGGGAATCTCCGGACGTGTGGCAGTGAGCCTCCCCCGGCCTGTCGTGCTCTCCCATCGGCCCCTGAGCTCGCTCTGTTCAGTGTAGCAGCGAGAGGCGCCTGAGCAGACGGACGGACGGAGGGCATGTTGAGCTAGTTACAAAAGGCGACAGTGAGAGGGCCCCCTCCTCTCCCTCCGTGTGTGGGGAGTTGTGGTGGAGGGATTCAAGAGACCGGGAGTGAAGAGGGAGGGGGTAGTACGGTAGTTGTGTAGATAGCAGTGTTGTCCCAATGTAGCGCCCTTCTCTCCCCCAAAAGAAGAGGCCCGCCAAGAACGGGAGGAGATAAATGGATCACATTTGAAAAGGAAAAATCAGATCAGGTGCTGAGAAACCAGAGTGAGATTCCAAGGAGGGAGGGAATGTCTTGCCCCCCCACCGAAACCTGGTGGGAGGGTCGAAGAAGAGGGGGAGGAAGAAGAGACTCCTTTTTGTCGATACCGTCAAGGCCGACACAGTGGGGCGGGTAGAAAGTTGCGACTTTTCTCTCCCGTGTAAGTATGTATAAAGTTTATGACGTGTGTGTAGGTAGCAGAGAGGCAGGAGGGGAGGAGGAGGTTCAGCTTTCTAATCTTTCTTTTTGCTTCCTTTTTCGCAAAAGCAGCTTCCTTTCTTTCCCTCGCCATGTCAGTACGTACACAGTATGACAAGCAAAGCGCAATCTTCCGCTCCCTTTCCATGTTTCCTAGATCCTCCTTTCGTTACGGAAAGGCGATCCTCCTCCACTTTCCCTCCTCTGCTTCCTTCCCTTCCTCCCCTATGCCCGTATCGAGGCTACGATGTATATAGTTGCCCTAAAATCGCCGTGGCTATGAATAATTTCTCCCAGCTCTAGGTGAGGCGCTATTTTGCTTTGTTGTTGCTCGAATGGAATCATTTTTCGCTCAAACATACAATCGTCCCCTTTGTGCTCATTTCTACAAAGTACCACCACCACATTGCAACAGCCTGCAGTGACAAAGTTGTTTGTAAGTTGTAACTCAACTCTGTAGCTGCAAAAGCCTCGCCGCCGAACGGAGTAGGAGTTTCAGGTGTCCTCCCCCTCCTGCATCTCGCAGCCTCCTTCCCATTTACTAAACACGTGGAGTAGCAAGAGGCGGAGGAGGAAAAATATCTGCTGTAACACAAGAAAAGCAAGAGTAATATTTTTGCCCTTCCGGCCATGTACGTAATAGAAGCGGTCGCACTTGCTGTGCCAGAAAAAAAATTGCGACCAGCAAAAGGAAGAAGATAGCGATATCACTCCTCTCCGCACGTCGGTCCCTTCGTCGCTGCTGCCCACTTTGACTTTGCACCCCTTGCCGTAAGTGCTGAGGTCCCACGCAGCGAGTCGTTCGTACATGTTCCATGTGCACACACAGATGTGAGATTGTCGCTGCTGCAGCTACAACTTGTATGCACGGACGCACGGCCAGGGCGTCACGCCCTCCTTCGTCGTCGCCGTCCTGTGCACACGTACATGTGCGTCGGGCATTGGTTTGCCCCGCTTGACTCAGTGCAATTTCCTGTTCTTCCCCCATATTTTTTCTCTCGTCGCTCATTGTGCACTGCAGGCTTTGTTGCAAAAAGGAAGAGAGGGGCTCTTAAAAGGACTCCGCGGGAGAACAAGGACGAGGGATACTCGAGCCAGTTTTATTTTTTTTCTGACATTGGGCAAGAGAAACCCAATGTGCATGTGACTTGCTCTCTATACTGTACAGTTTGAAAATTTATTACCCGTATTAGAAAAAAAATCATTCCTATTATTTGCAGCCGGCCGTCCACCTCGCCGGCGTTGTCGGCCATGCCGTTCTCGGGCGCCGCCTTCGGGGGGGCGCTGCGGTGCGCGCTCTGTCTGAGGAACCAGGTGAGCGAGAAGAACACAACAAAATTGGCCGAAAATCAATTAAGTTTGAACTTGGCGCCAGAAAAACAAAGGAAGTTTTATTTTATTTACGGGAAAGGAAAACACACGAGAAAAAAACTACTCGGTCGTCGGCGTGTCCGTTCTGACCCGCCTCCTCGTGTTCTCCGCGCAGGTGTTCAGCTCTGACCCCACCTCGTCTGACTTCGACCTGGTGCAGCTGTCCCTGGCGCTCGGGCCGGACCCCTCCTCCACCGCCTCCACCTCCTCCGGGCGCTCCTCCGGGCGCGGCGTCTCGGTGCACCCGGCGTGTCTCCGGGCGGCCAGCGGACTGGGCGGCGGGGGCTGCTGCGACCACTCCGCCGAGCAGGTCCTGGAGGAGGTGCGCAGGTGCCAAGGGCGCGCCTGCTCCTTCTGCTCCCGCCCCGGCGCCACCGTTGACTGCTCGGATCACTCCTGCTCCGCAGGCGTGCACCTGCCCTGCCTATACCTGCACGGGAAGCTCGGCAGGAGGAGGAAATCAGGAGTGCTGCCATTCTGCAAGCAGCACGCGGCGAGCCTGAGGAAGGCCAGGCCCAACGGGCAACAGGTCAAGAAGAAGGCCTCCCCCGCTCCTTCGCTGCCTTTACGGCGTCCCTCCACCACCCCATCCTCCACGTCTGTATCTCAGCGCCAGAGGGTGAACAAGCTCAAGGGGAAGCTCTCCAAGAAAACTGTGATCGTCAAGTGCTCGTCCTCTTCCGTGAGCCTCCGCCACGTGAAGCTGAAGCGCTCCCCCGAGAGAAGCCCTCCAGCGCCGCCTCCACTCCTCCGACTGGTGTCCCGCCCCACCTCCTCGTCCGCACTCCGCTGCCAAGCCCTGTCCTGCCGCTGCCCCTTCGGCGACGCCTTCTCCGACGAGACCTTTTGGCCGCTCACCCACTGCCACGCATGCTCAAAGGCGACGGCGCACAGGTTCTGCGTCAGGAGGGAGGGGGCCAAGAAGAGGAGGCAAGGAGGCTGGACGTGCAGTGGGTGCTTGCCGCAGTCGATGCCCACAACAGAGATGAGCCCCAGGAGGAAAGGGGCAAGCAAGCAAGGAGGAAAAACTTCCCCAAAGGCATCCCCCGCCGCCGCTCCCGCCGCCGCTCCCGCCCCAAAGCCGAAAAAGGCCAAGGAAGTCAGGCTGAAAAAGTACAAAAAGCTCAAGCTGTCGTCCAACGGGGAACAGCCGCCTCCGCCTCCTCCTCCTAGGAGCAGCAAGGTCATGCTCACCTCCATGAAGATGTCTTTCTGTCGGGAGCTCAACCTCCAGCAGGTGGCGTCGCACAAAGAGGGCCCCTCCTCCGCGGCGTCGCCGTCCGCCTCCCCTGCCAAGAAGAGGGCGGACCGCTCTCCCCTGAGCCTAAGGCAGAGGGAGCCCTCCACCTCGCCGCCGAAATGCCCCTTGTCCAAACAGTCTCCTTCGCCGAATAAAAAGAGCGCGGCCGGAGGGAGGACTCCCGGCAAGGAAAACCAGAAGAACTCGGCCAAGAAGAAGGGCGAGATGTCTCCGGCGGCCGCAAGGGCCCCCAGCGCCAGCGCCTCTCCTCAGAAGGATGGGGCGTGGATAGTCAAGAAAGATCTCTTCTCGGCGAAATCCCCTCCGCCGACGACGGAAGCCTCAAAACCTTCTACCAGTTCTCCCCAGCATGTTTCGGGTGAGAAAGTTCAACCTCCTCCCCCCGGCTCCTCTCTCGGAGACAAGAGCAAGCCTCTGCCCAAGGGATGGGTTTGGATAGTGGAGAATCCTTTTGCACAAGCCGCTCTACCTCCGCCACCGCAGCAAGATGCCGAATCCTCATCGTCAGAATCGCCGACGAGAAAGAAGACTCGCAGCTGCAACGTCACTCCGATGCCGTCGCCGCCCAACTCGGCACCGACGTCGCCGGGGAAGCTGCAACAGCAAAAAGAGGACCAGAGCGTCTTCCGACTTCCCACCACTCCTCCGTCAAAAAAGAAGCAGTCCAAGTCCAGCTCCGGGACCTCCTCGCCGGCCAAGAAGTTTGTGGACAACACTACCGCCGTGGACCACGGGGCCTTGGTGCGGAGACTGGACGAAGCCTTCGCGTCGGAGGAGGAAGAAAAGAAGGGGCCAGCAAAGACGAGCCAGCCAAAACCACCCTCCGCCGCCATTTCCAAACAGAAGAAGAAGGGAGGAGAGCCGAGAAATGAGGTTCTTAATGGCGTCAAGAAAATGTTCCACGGCAAGAAGGAGCACCGACCTCCCGCTCAGAAGGTGAGCGTCAAGGGCATCACCCCGATTGACGAGCGGCTGCTTTACCATGTGCGAACCAATCTGCCGATTGATCAGGGTGAGGTGGAGGCGGAGGAGGACTACGAGTGGCTGGTGGGCAACTCGGACAGGATGATTGACGACTTCCTAGACCTGAACGAGGGCGAGAAGGCATTCTTCAAACTGTGGAACGCACACCTGCATCGGTATCCGTGCTACGGAGACAGGATGATGCTCAAGGTGCTGCACCTCTTCGTGGAGGAGCAGGGCGAGCAGGTGGCGCTGGGCAGGCTCTACAGGAACTTTGTCCTGCACGTCACCAACCTACATGACTTCGGCGTGTTCGGCGAGGAGATCATGGAGCATTTCTGCTCCCTGATGCGGCTCAGGTGCAGGGAGGTCCTGGTGGAGGGGAAGCGGGGAGTGAGGAGGATCGAAGAGAAAGATTTTTGTGGTGATGCAAGTGATAATAATACAAAGTGCGATAACGGCGGCACTGCTACAACTAGTGAAGATAGGACGACGATCGACTTGAAGAAGAAATCCGTCACTGCCAGTGATAGTACTAAATTTAGCGCGGTTTCAAATGGTGAGTTC
>JAAUXV010075526.1_pt1 | contig 10210 bp, 4 predicted proteins | sample 7278181 | NCBI WGS metagenome assembly JAAUXV01 (sample SAMN14350114, study PRJNA611818) | marine sediment metagenome | isolation source: surface marine sediment (2.1m) | place: French Polynesia: Moorea | collected 2018-08
CAAGAAGCGGCACCACACGATGCTGCACGGTGCGGAGGAGCAGAAAGACCATGCTCTCTTCACTCAGGAAGATGAGGAAGAAGATTTGGAAGGGGCGGTAGAGCTTCTCCAGTACGGCCTCAAGGTGTCGAGTGGGGAGCAGAAGGGAAGAGTGTCCCTACGTACCATTCCACTTACATTGGTGAATCCTACCAATGGGAAGCAGTTGGATGTCAATGCGCTGCTCGATGATGGTTGCACTACGGCGGCCATGATTAGCCAAGAGGCCGCTGCAGTATTGGGACTGATGGGCCCCACCTCCTGGTCAAACACCGAAGGCGTAGGGGGAGTAGTGACCAAGTTTCGCACTATCACCGCGGTAGTAGAAGTGAGAAGCAAAATGACGAGCGTACGAAAGCGGCTCCCCGCCCAGGTGATGAAAACCCCAGCAGGTTCCTATGTCCCGGTTGACTGGGCTCCTCGGCTGCGAGAGTACCCCCATTTGCAGCAAGTGGAGGTGCTGCCCCCCGTGCCCAACGGACGAGTGGACATCCTGTTGGGGAGCAGGTGCCCTGCCCTGATGGCGAGCCTGCAGGAAGTCATAGGGGGGCCGCAGGATCCTGTCGCTCGCCTCACTCCTCTCGGTTGGACCGTAACTGGCCCCGTCGACTCTCTCGTCGGCCTGTTGGGGCACGAACTAGCAGCTCCTCTCCTCCCAGCTTATTTCGCGACTGACCCGCAGGAGGCTGATGCTGTGCTACAGCTCTCCCTCCGTGATAACAAGTTGGCAGTCCGCTCCGTCCCGTCGGACAAGCAACTTGTCCAACTCGTGCAGAGGATGCTCGAGGTCGAGGACCCGGGGGAGCTGGAGATGCTGTCCCCAAAGGAAGAATTCATCATTCAAAAGCTGCGGGCGTCCCTCAACTTCAAGGACGGCAAGTACGAGGTGGCCTGCACCTGGCGGCCCGGTACTGAGCGACCTCCTCTCAATCTGAGTATGGCGAGAGGCCGCCTGAGTAATCTGGAAAAGAGTAAGGCTTTCCGCGATCCTGCCATCAGGGCGGCGTATGGGAAAGTTTTCCAGGACTGGGAGGAAAAAACAATAGTACGACGGGTTCCTTTGGAAGAGAAGTTTGTCCAGCATTTGCTGCCTCACTTCCCCATTCTCAAGGACAGTGAGACCACGCCCGTCCGCCCCGTGATGGGCTGCGACGTGGCACTGAACCGCTACCTCCTCCCTGGTCCCAACCTGCTGAACGAGGTAGTGGGAGTCCTGCTCCGCTTTCGCTCGGGCCGCTTCACCATCGCTGGCGACATCAAGCAGATGTTCCTCAACATCCGTCTGCTGGAAGAGGACAAACCTTTTCACTGCTTCCTTTGGAGGGGAGAGGAGAAGGAACCGTTTGTCTACCAGTTCCAGCGCCATGTCTTTGGAAATGCAGGCAGTCCCTGTGTCGCGGTTTTTGTTCTTAAAGAACACGCCAAAAAATTCCAGGAGAAGTACCCAAAGGCCGTTGACACTCTGCTCCACTCCACCCTCATCGACGACGTGCTGGACGCGGCCGACTCCGAGAAGGAAGCGAGCGATTGGCTGATGCAGATCAAGGAGATAATCGCGGCGGCGGGAATGAAGTTGGCTAAAATACATACCAACGTGCCACACTTGTTGTTGCACCTCCCTCGGGAGGAGGTGGCGGCTGGCGCCTTGGATCTCTCCGAGTCGGTTTTAGCCCCAAACCTCAGCAACCTCAAGACCCTGGGGCTGGCCTACGACCCCAAGCGGGACGAGTTCTTCTTCCGGATGGAGCGGCCGTTGGAGAACGATTGGACGAAGAGGAAGGTTTTGAAGCTGTTCCCCAGGCTCTTCGATCCCCTCGGCTTGCTGCTGCCATACAGCATCCGCGCGCGGATTTACTTCTCCAAGATTGCCAAGCAGAAGACAGGGTGGGATGAACGGCTCCCACCCGCCGAGGACTGGGAGGAGTGGCTTCGCCAACTTCCCGAGCTGCAAACAGTAAAAATCTCCAGGAACGTACGCCCCTTGGTGAACGGCGAGGCCACGCTCCACGTCTTTGCGGACGCCTCTCAGTGCGCGTACGCCGCCGCGGCCTACCTCGTAGTGCGGAGTGAGGGGCGGAGTAGCGCCTCATTAGTCTTCGCCAAAGCCCACGTAGCTCCGGCCAAGACCATGACTATACCCAGAATGGAGCTGCTGGCGGCGCTCTTGGCAGTTAAGGTGCGACAAGTCGCACTGTACCACCTAAAACACCCGGTGAATGCGGTCGTTCACTGGTCGGACTCACTCACGGTGCTTTTTTGGCTCAATGATGATTCACAAAGGTTTCAAGCCTTCGTCTACAACAAACTGAACAAAATTCGCCAATCCACTTGCCCTGAGGAGTGGAGATGGGTCCCTACGGAGTTGAATCCGGCGGACTGGGCCACCAGAGGGAAGTCGCCCACGTCCTTGGACCCCGCCTCCCTCTGGCTGAGGGGTCCGCCCTTCCTCACCGAAGGAGCCGCCGCCTGGCCTCCAGCTCCTGCCTTAGTGCGGACATCGGAGGTGTTGAAGGAGATGAAGAAGGCGGAACAAGTCTTTGTAAAACACGACCCAGGATCACCACCACAACTGCCATTGCAGCCTGAGAGGACGAGTTCCTGGACGAAGTTGCTCTCCTTTGTCACCCGCCTTTTACGATGGCGCGATGCCGCGCGCGCAAATCTCCGCCTGCCCCCGTTGGAGGCGGCGGCGAGGAGGGGGGAAAGGAGTATTTTAAAGACCGCTCAATGGGGGCTACACCAGGCCCTACTTGCCCCAACACAAGGAAAGGATCTGCGCAGACAGTGCGGTCTCCTACAACTCACGCCTTTTCTCGATGAACAGGGGCTGCTTCGTGGGCGCGGCCGACTATCGCAGGCGCGCGCCCTCCCAAGGGACGCAAGGGAGCCCATATTGCTTCCTCCCACACACCCCATTACGTTGCTACTCATACGACATATCCACGAACAAGTACTTAAACATGCTGGAGGTGTGAGCTATACGCTCAACCACCTCAAGGCTCGGTTTTGGCTGCCCAAAGCGCGCCACCAAGTCTACCTCCAGATAACCAACTGTCTCCCTTGCAAAAGGCGGCTCAATCGACCGCTCCAACAAGTGCAGGGACAGCTCCCTGCCCTGCGATTCCCCCAGCCGGGAGAGGAAAAATTCCCTTTCGCCGTTACGGCGGTAGATTGTGCGGGCCCGTTCAGAGTCAAACGCGGCCGCACTCAAGAAGTCCACTACCTCCTCCTCCTCACCTGCTGCCATGTTCGCGCGGTGCGGCTGGAACTGCTCTCAGATCTCACCACAGATGCGTTCCTCTTGGCCCTCATGAGGGCTGGTAGCCATGGAGTAAATCCCCATACTATCCTCAGTGATAACGGTGGAAACTTTGACGGCGCCAACCGCCTGCTGCGAGGGCTCTGGAACGCGATGCCGCAGGAAGAGCTAGAAAGAAGGAAACCTGAAATAAAATGGAGATTCAACCCTCCTTACGCCAGCCACTACGGAGGAGTCTTTGAAAGACTTATTGGAGCTGCCAAAGCTGCGCTCCATCATGCCATTCCCACGCATGCCTCCTTGACGCTGGAACAATTATTGACGGCGTTCGCAGTGGTGGAAGGGATTCTTAATACGCGCCCGCTGGCTTACATCTCCAGCCACGACGCCGACATCGCCCCACTCACGCCCAACCACTTTCTAGCCGGAGGCTCCTCACGCCCCTGGATAACGTTCTTGGAGACAAAGGAAGGGGGAAAACTGGCCCGCCGTTGGGACCAGCTACAGAAGACGCTGCATCTGTTCTGGAAGAGATTCGACAAGGAAATCGTTCCCCATTTCCTCCATGCCACCTGGGCGAGAGGGAAGGGGAAAGCGTTGCGCGAGGGAGACATCGTCGCCGCCCTCTTGCCCTCGGGTGAGCGCCGTTGGCCCTTGGCCAAGGTGTTGCGGTGTTTCCCTGGGCCAGATGGGGCGGTTCGTACGGTGGAAATAGCCATCTCCGCCTCTCCTACAGAGAAACTCGTGGGGCGCTCCCCACTGGTGGTGAGGAGAGACATCCGCCAGCTCGTGCTACTGCTCCCAGCAGATCAGACTACGGCGGATCTTATCTGACAAGATGCTGGGGGCCGGATCGGACGAGCATTCATGCTCCCGCCCCCACACCATAAGAAAGTAGTTCCCCCTCTCCCATCAATAGCGGAGGAATCGGCTTCCCGCTGGTCTCTCCTACAATCACCAAAGTACTCCGCCCTTCACCCCTCCCTGCCCATGGTGGCGGGAGAACTTGGTGAATTCCCTCCCTTTTGTCGCTGCTCTTGGGAGGGAAGAAAATGCGCCGACAACATTGGCGACACCAACAACGAAGACGAGCAAGGGGGCCGCCATTGTCACGGTTCCCCCTTGCTACCAACGGGTGCAAGCCAAGGTAGCTGCACAACGCCGCACGGTCGCCCTCATTCCCTCGTGGTCGGCCAGAGCGCGAACACGATGGCGAAAATGTTCTCCCCCGATCCCTTCCCCCTGAGCGGGGACACCTTCGAGCAGGCGGTGCAAACCCTGCGGGGGCCCGCCCGCGACAACTACAATGCCTTGTACCACTTCCACCTCCTCTCCAAGCCCAAGTGCTGGGAGGACAAGCTGCAGGCTGCCCAGAAGCGCCTCTTCTTCCCCGTTTACAAGCCAGAGACCTGGTACGAATCAGGTGCAGCGGGGGAGTTCATCTCCGCGGTCCAGGCAGTGCCCGTGGTTGGCCTCCTCCTCGTCCGCCGCCTCAACGTGCTCAAGTACGTTGCCATCTCCTCCTACAATGGAAGGGTGGCAGTCTTCTCCATCCTGGCCCTGGAGAAGGTCGCGGACTGGCAGGAGAGGGTGGAGTTGTTGCCGCCGGAGGTGCGCACCTGGTTGGAGGACCCCGACGTGGTCGTGCTGACCTCTGGGGAGGGACGCACATTCCTCCACGAGAAGAAGGTGCACGGCATCGCGGTCTTCGGACAGCTCGACACCGAGCGCCTCTACCAGATCTACCAGAACAATGGTGTCATCCGCCCCGCAGTGCCTGCCCAGCGCGGCGACCTGGCCTGGCAACTCACGTACGCCGTCGGCTACCACCACCTCCCCTCTCGCAGATCCACCTGGCTCCAACTCATTGGCACCGTTGCCTTTAAGGTGGAGAAGCGGGACTGGCCGGTCTGGCGCATGCCCGGGTGGCAGCCCGACGGCGTCAACCGCCTGAACGAGAGGGAGGCCTTCTTCCTCTATTTCTCCGCCTACGGCATGCACATGTTCGTCAGCCGACTCCTTAGACACGGATTAGTATACGGCGGCATCAACACCATCGTCAAGGAGTCCTCCCTGAGGGACTTGTTTCTCACGTTCCTCCTCGGCGCGGTGCGCGGGGAGGTCACGGTGGAGAACCCCCTCGGCCTGCAGGACGCGGGCCCAGACCTGCCCCTCACGGACCGCAGGGACCAGAATTCTCCCGCCGTGCGCATGTACAATCCCAAGTTTGCCCACCTACCGCCCCTCAAGAAGCGGCGGGGGGAGTTGAGGGAGGTGCCCAAGCCGCCCTCCAGGACGGTCACCATCGTCCCCCCGCTGACCTTCCCACACCCTCCGGTGCAGGAGCCTGGCGAGGGGCAGCAGCAGCAGGGCGACGCTCCTGCCCCATCCAAGGGGGAGCAGGTTGCGCTGGAGGAAGAGGAGACGCGACTGGAGCCGCCCCCCAACTCCATTACGGAGGCGCTGGACCCCTCCTCCGCCCAATCCGACTTGGAGGAGGGCGAGATTGAGGAAGAGGGTGGCGAGCAGGAAGGAGAGGAGGAACTCGTTATCTTCCTCGACGAGGAGGGAAAGGAGCTCTTTGGAGAAGACGCGCTGGACGACAACAACAACAATCCCGGCGCCAGCTCCAACAAGGACGCGGCGAGGGAGAAGAGGAAGGAGGGGAAAATCCAGGCTGCTCTAATGCGCCTTGCGACCCCCAAGAAGGAGGGGGAGGAAGAGGCTGTGGCTTCCACCTCCAACGCGACCTCCAAGTCCGTCTGCGCGGCTCCCTCCACCTCCAACGGCCCACACCGGTCGCTGGCGAGCAGGCTCGGCCCCATCCCCGCCCCGGTGCTGCCTGAGAGCGCACCGGGACCGGGGTATTTCACCACCAAAGGAAGCCAGCAGCAAGAAGACCCTATGGAGGGGACGAGCGGCGCCTTTTCCCTTCCTGCTGCGAACAAGAAGCCCGACGGCGGGGAGACTTTGTCCCACTTCGCCCCCTTCGACTACCGGTCCAGGAAGATGCCGGAGAGGGCGTCGGCTGCGGCCTTCAAGGAGGAGGCGTCCTCGCCCTTGCCAGTGCCGGTTGCGGTCATTGCGCCGGACCGCAACTTGGTCTTGGCCGCTCGCACCAAGCGGGGCCCCAAGTGGCAGGGAAAGGGGGACGGGAGGAAGAGGGACAGGAGGAGGAGTCGTGCCCTCAGTCGCCGACTGCTGGACCACCCCACCCTCACGATGGAGGAACTCCTGAATAACCCCTACGTGGACCACCCTGTCTTTGACAAGCGGTGCAACTTCTGCGCTTCCTGGCACTGCTCCAGATTCCTCCGCGGCACCAGGGAGCCCAACTGCCAAAAGTTTAAGGAACAGAGAGAGCTCGCTCCCTCACGCCGCCTTTGCGACTATCGGCGCTGCCTCCTCCCCAACGACCACCACACCGCCGTATGCCCAGCCCTCCACAGTCGCTGCTCGGTCTGCCGATGCCGCGGCCACTGCGCGACCGACGGCTGCAACCTGGCCGACGACAGGATCATGTCCAAGCTGCGGTACGATTTCGAGGAGTGTGCTGACGTCGGGATCTACACACAAAAGAGGTTCCAGAACCTGGCGTGGGGATTTTACCCCTATCCGCCCTCTGCTCCGCGAGACACCGCCGTCGTGAGCTACCGCCGCCTCTCCGACCTCCCCATCGACTGCGCCTTCTCCACACTCAGGTCCGTGCTGCAGTTGCCGGAGAACCAGCCCCTTCCGCAGGGGGGACTTCTGCAGGGAGGGATGTACCTGGCCCACCATGCGCACCACGCGCCGGAGGGTGGAGTTCGGGACCCCGGTCGCCTCAGCTGGGAGGAGGAGGGCTCCTCTGCAGACGACGCCGACTATTAGCTCCCGCTCTTCAACGTAAGGAAGCTTTCGCTCGAGGAGTCTCCGAACGAGGAAGGCGGCCTCGAGGTGGATGCTGGGCGCTTCGCTCGGGGAGTCTCTGGACGAAGACGGCGGCCTCGAAGAAGAAGATAACGGAAGAAAAAATTATGCTCGTACCTCGTACTTAAGAATACTTGTTCAAGAAGAAGAATCCAATAATATTTTTCGTAGTTTATTAATACGTCGTCGTACTTAATATCGTCTACCTTTTACATCGTTTAGCCCCCCATCCCATGGGACGGCCCCACGTTGGGCATTTTACCCGCTCTTTCTTTGTACGAAGTTCCCCACTCCCGTGATGTTCGTCCACTGGGGGAGCCTGTTGGCGAGGGAGGGGTAGGAGACTAGGCTGGGAGGGAAGAAAAAATTCATGTATGATACTATGTTGCTGGCTCTCTTTGTGTGTTGAGAGAGCAGCAGAAAAAACAACAAGCTGAAGCTCAGAATAAAAAGAACTTTTGAACTGACAACATCTCTCTCCTTTTTTAGCATCTTTTATTGTGTCCTTTAATTAATGAGAGCTAGCCCAGGAGGCAGCCTTTTCTCCACCTGAGTCCTGTTGGACCTGCTGGACCTGCCTGAGCGCGGTCCGAACATTTGGCGCCCAACCGCCGGCCAGGGCGGTGTGGGAAAAGGCCGCTTTTAACATGTCCGATCCCCCGGCCGCTTCGGCGGCCGGTCCGAGCCAAGGCTCGTCTGGAACTGCGGCTGCGGCGTCCTCCGCCAAGGCCGCGACAGTGCCCACTAGCAAGGCCTCTGCTGCCTCGACGTCGGCGGCGGCCGCCTCGACGACTTCGGCGGCGACTGCCTCTGCCGGGGCGGCGAAGCCTGCTACGAGCGGTTCCCCCGCTCGCAACACTCGTTCGCAGACGGCTGCGGCTACACCCGCCGCAGCGGCGTCCACCACGGTGGCACCTGCCCCGGTGGTGGTCACGCTGTCGGGGGGAAACAGCCCTAACACTCGCAACAACCCTCCCCCCAAAAAAGGGGGGAATTCGAAAGGGGCTTTACACCCTAATGAAGTTGCAGTCAGAAAGATGGTCGAGGAAGCCCGCCACCTGGTTGAGCGGGCTGGGAATTCGACGGCCGATCCAGATGCGCTTCCGGAAGACCTCCAGAGCGATCTGGAAGCAATTGGCCTCTGTAGAAGGGAAATTCTTACTCTTGAGTACACAGGCATTCCTGCGACGCGCAAGCAGAGGTGGGCCTCGGAGGCCTCCTCACAAACCGTCGCACTACAAACCATGGAAGACGTTTTGAGGCTTCGCATTCGCGCGACGAAAGCCAGCCGCGGTCGCTCTAACTCCGTTGGGAGCAATTCGGCGGCAGACGGGGGAATGGTGGTTGCTGCCCAGGTGTCGGCGCAATCCGCGGCGCCGACGGCTGCTGCTCCCAGTCCTTACGCGGTGGCGATCTCCTCCGCCACAGCGGCGCCGGTCTCCCTCTCCGCGGCGCAGACGCGGCTGATGACGCTGATGGCGGGAGGAGGCACACCTGGGGGAGGAACGACCAGCTCGGCGCTGGCGTCCTCACTTCCTGCCTCGTTTCCGCCCGCAGCATCCGCCGCGACGGCCACTTTAAGTGGTGGTACTTTGGCCTCGGCGTTCCCGATTCCGCCGCCGCCTTTGGCCGCCTTGATGCCAGCCGTTCCTTCGACTCAGGGGGGCGGAGCGGTTGCGGGGATGGCGGCAGCCCCGTCGGCCGTGACCGGAGGCGTGGCGGCGACGACTACAACGACGTCAGGGACTCCGTCGCTGGCTACTGGGGGGAATCGAGTGCCAGTGGCCGGAATTCTTCCTGGCCCCCCGTCAGCGGGAGGGAGTCTGGGAGGGGGAACGAACACCCCAGCAGCGTCGGCCTCGTGGGCGGCGCCAGCCTGGACGGCGGGAGGAGCGAGCCCTTATGGTACGGCTGCCATTCCGAACGACAACTGGTACCTGTCCTTCCCACATCCTTGGAATGTGGTACCGTCAGTGTCGGAAGGAAATCTCGCCGGTACGTTGAAGATTGCGCCGCAAGCTCTCCCCAAATTTGGAGGGGACAGAAGAGGGTATCTGGTGTGGCGACAAACATTTATCCCCTGTGTCCACATGGCCAACATTGACATCCAGTTCAAGATCATGCTTCTCCGCTCCACTATGGAGCCGCGAACCGCGCGAATGAGGGATTTTATCGATGATTTGATCTCGACCCCAGACGGCTACAAATTAGCGGTATGCACGCTGGAAGATCGTTATGGGGGAAGGGAAGCAGTCCTCCTCACAAGGCAGGATGCCCTCATGGCTCTGCCCGAGGTCAAGGAGGGCGAGTTCCGCTCGCTGGAGATGATGCACTCCAGGCTGGGCTCGTTCATGACTGAGTGGGCGGGGATCTCCGGAGTGGGGCTCGACCCGTCGGAGTCTCTTGCCTTCTATACACTCCTCATGAATAAAATCGATGGCAGCTACTCCCTCCGTTACCATGATTGGCTTCGACAGGTACAACAACCAAAAGGGGTACAATCACTCTACCTTTGGCTTGGCCAACAACTCGCTGACCACCGCGCCGTGGACATGTTCCTCCGTCGTAGAAAGGCGGAGGCGGCGCCGGCCCGGGCGGCGGCGCCCGGGGGAGTGCTGCCTTTCCTCCGAGCACAACAGAAAGCGCCCCGCCAACAATTCTTCCTGGGACAACAGGAGGAGCTGGATGCTTGGGGGGAAAGGTGCGATCCAGGGGCTGCGGCGGAAGCACTACTTCCGTTGGAGGACGACCGCCTGGCAGCAGCTCTGCCGGGAGCGGGCGCTGGAGGTGGAGGAGGGGAAGGACTCGATTCCCTTCTCTTCGGTGCTGCGGGAGGGAGGAGTTTTGCCCGCGCAGGGGCGAGGAAACGTCCTCCTTGTCCCCTTTGCACAGAGGATCACGGTCTCGCCAGATGCAGTAAATTCCAAGAACTCACTCCCACTGCCAGAAAAGAGCTCCTGGTGAAGGAAAAGAGGTGCTACCTTTGCTTCCAGCTAGGACATA
>JAAUXV010262751.1_pt1 | contig 10209 bp, 9 predicted proteins | sample 7278181 | NCBI WGS metagenome assembly JAAUXV01 (sample SAMN14350114, study PRJNA611818) | marine sediment metagenome | isolation source: surface marine sediment (2.1m) | place: French Polynesia: Moorea | collected 2018-08
CTCCTCCTTTCATCGGGGTGAGTGTGCGACCGACCGACGAGCAAGGGGAGCCGCCGCCGTCCTCAGCCGCCGCCAAAGCCAAAGCCAAAGCCGACACACACAGGAGGAGGAGGACGGGAATGGGACGGTCCGCCCTACTTTTTATAGGGGGAAGGGGAGCGTAGAGGGAGGGAGATGGCATGAAAGGGGAGAGGGAGGGGGGACGAGAAAAGTCCTTCGGGAGGCGGAGAAAGCGCGGTGGTCCAAAAATAGTACCCGCAAGGAGGGAAGGAGGGAGGGAGGCGGGACGGTCGACGACGCTCACACGACGACGAGGAGGAGGAGGAGGAGGACCATGGACTGCGACGGAGGAGAAGTGAGGTAGCAGGGGAGGGACGGGGAAGGCATTGCTGCGGCTCGTCCGTCCGTCCGTATGTGTGCGGTGGCGGTTTGGAGGGGGAGAAAGGGACTTTTCCTCCTCCAGCTAGGGGGAACGCACGCAAGGAAGGAAGGAAGAAGGCACGTACATAGTGAGCGAGAGCTTTGACATTCCCTCCCCTTCTCTCTCGTGGGTGAAACGGGGGGAAGAAGAGGACTTTCTCCTCCTCCTGCAGCGATGATGGTTCAAGAAAACTGAGCGCGGGGGCGGAGGAAGGAAAAGGGGGAAGGCTGCAGTAGTAGCGCAGTAGTAGTAGGTGCTTCTTCCCCCATCGGTCCATGGGTGAAAGGGGGAAAGAGAGAGGATGGGCAGGAAAGAGAGAGAGAGAGAGAGAGAGAGAGCCATCCCCCGACCAAAACCAGCCCAAGGGAAGGAGAGAAGTAGAGCAGAAGGAGGAGGAGGAGGAGGTTGGCTTGCTTGCTTGCTTTCTCCTTGCCACCACCGAGGGAGAGGGAGAGGGAGAGGGCGCTTGCTCCCTTGCCTGCCTTTGCCCCAAGAAGCAAGAAGAGGGAGAAGATATTGATCTGTTCAAGGTGGCAGGAGGAAGAAGGGGAAAGGAACAGGGCTCTCTCTCTCTCTCTCTCTCTCTCTCGATCCGACCAAGGGACCGACCGACCTACGGAACGAAGGAAGGAAGGAGGAGGAGGAGGACCAGCCATAAGAAAGTAAAGGAGGGGGAAGAAGAGGGGAAAGAGAGCGAGAGTAAAAGGAAGAAGAGGAGCCACCACCGCCAGCCCCAGCCTCAGCCATCCAGATACGTAGCTGCTTGCTGGCTTGGTGGTGATTGCTGTCGTGGAGGACGATGAGGACGGAGGCGACCGAGCTGGTGTTGTCGATGTTGCTGTTGGCGTCGTCGTCCGAGAGAGTGGTGTTGTGGTCGTCCGGAGGAGAGTCCAGTGCGTCGCGCGTGATCGTGGAATAAGTGCGATGGTGTCTCGTCTTGGGCCATCGTCGGAGTCTCAATCGTTGGTCTCCTCCTCCGCGGGGCGCCCTCCTCCCTTCCCTCCTTTCCCTTCGGAATAAGTTACTGCCCTAATTAACCTGCCCCTCTCCCCCTCCCTCCGCCGCAGCTGGAAGAATAAGAATCCTCCATCTCCACATCCCCCGATGCGGGAGTGGACGTCTCATTGTGTCTCTCGGTGTGGGGAAGTGAAGGCCAGAAGAGGCCAAGTGTGTGGCAAGCTGAAAAGGGGGGCCGAAATAACAATGGCCGCCGAGCGTGACTTTTTGGGTGCTGCGAACGCCAGAAGGCCAGATCTCACGTCGAGGTGCCACAAGAAAAACTGAAAAAGAGGAAAAAGAAAAAGCCTCTCGATCGGCTAATAAGGAAAACATTTTAGCGAATGCCCTACGCTTCCTCCTTATTTGTCCCAAGCCATCCCGCTGCCATCATCATCGCAAAAAACGATATAGTCGCTCCTACAAGATACGCTGCCAAAGGAAGCTCGACATCAACCCATCGCCTAATTGCCGTGGTCTCTGTTCGTATAGTGCTGTTCACTGGAGGACTAAAATATCCAGACTCACGGGCAGCACCCTTGCACTATTGCCTGTGTTGGGCGCAGGGATCCTCCCCAAAGATCCTAGGGGAGCTCCTTCCCCGAAAAAAAGGAGAAAGAAGAGGCCTTCTTGTCTCAAAAGCAGTCCCGCTGATCCCCCACCCCCACCCCAACCACATCAACTGCCAAGATGCTGGACATCTTCCTCCGCCTCAAGTCCCTGATCAAGGTCAGCCACGTGCACATCGACTCTTCGGTGTTCCGGCTGCACTGGGGCATCAGCTCAGTCATCCTCCTCACCTTCTCCGTGATCGTCACAACGAGGCAGTACGTGGGGAACCCGATAGACTGCATACACACAAAGGACGTGCCAGACGATGTATTCGGTGAGGAAATTTGCACATAGAAGAAAAATACTAACAAATATTTTTTTACTTGACTAGCGAACCAAATCAAATTTCCAATAATCTGTAATAAATTTTTATTCTACTTCCGATTTCCAGACCTGTACTGCTGGATCCACTCTACGTACACGATCCCGCGGGCGCTCTCGCTTCACGTGGGAAACGAGGTTGCGCACCCGGGCGTCATCACATCCAACGTAGGCGAGGAGGATGAGGAGCGGAGATACGTCTCATACTACCAGTGGGTCGGCTTCTGCCTGTTCTTCCAGGTGAGATATTCAATTAAAAATTGTAGGACATTGCAATAGTATTTTGATCTTTGCAGGCGTTGCTGTTCTACATTCCCCGATGGCTGTGGAAAAACTGGGAGGCGGGCAAGATCACCGCCCTCATGATGGACCTCGACGTGGGGGTCGTGTCAGAGGTTGAGAAGAAGCAGAAGAAGAAGCTGCTGCTCGACTACCTATACGACAACCTGAAGAACCACAACTGGTGGGCGTATCGGTACTTCTTCTGCGAACTGCTAGCCTTTTGTAATGTAATAGGTGAGTGCGAAAATCGCTTGACGTACGGTATTAAAAATTGGCACTAGAATTATAACACTTTCCCCCTCCCTTATTTCAGGTCAAATGTTTCTAATGGACAAGTTTTTCGAGGGTGCCTTCTTGACTTTTGGCCTGGAAGTCATTGCATTCGCAGAGCGCGACCAAGAGGACCGCCTGGATCCAATGATCTATGTGTTCCCCCGCATGACCAAATGTACTTTCCACAAGTTTGGTGCCTCGGGCGAGGTAGAGAAGCACGATGCCCTCTGCATCCTGCCCCTGAACATTGTGAATGAGAAGATTTACATTTTCCTTTGGTTCTGGTTCATTGTGTTGGGTTGCCTGTCGGCCCTTGTAGTGGTCTACCGACTAGTGATAATCATCAGTCCGCGGATGCGCGCCTACCTGCTGTACATCCGGTTCCGCCTCATCAAGCGGGAGGTGATCAACACCATAGTGAAAAAGAGCAAGATGGGAGACTGGTTCCTCTTCTACATGCTCGGCCAGAACGTGGACAACATGATCTTCAAGGAGGTCATGCACGAGCTGGCCAGGAAGCTTGGGCACCAGAGCAAGGACTTCTCAAGCGAACCGTGATCACATACCGAAAACAACAATGCTACAACAACAAACATACTGCAACAATAAAAAAACAGACAGGACAGTGAATGAAAAAAACCGCAATGGTGTGTCAGCCTCGCGCTAATCGATTGAATGGCGAAACCGTCGACGCCTTGGTGCTCCCCCTCGATCCCCCGCGCCGCCGTTCGTTCGACCGCTCAGTCTAGCGCGCGCCTGCAGTGTGTACCCACACCACACCGCAATAAAACCGCGAGAGAAAAATTAGCTCGAAGAAAAAATAACAATTGAAGCAACCAACACCGTCGGCGCCTTCCTTCTTCCAGAATTATTATTCAGTGCAGCAGACTGCGTACTATACTAAAAAGAAACATTACTACTTACTACGTACGACGAAACTTTTTTCTCCCCTCCCCACTATCCCAATCCCGACTGACAAAATGACCGCAGATGAAGAATTTAGAAGAAGATAGTCTTTAAAGAAAAAAAGAGAAGAAAGAGAAAGAAAAAAAGAGAAGCAAACGCTAACTGCCAAAGCTCACAAACTGATATATTTCGTATAGCTCCTCTCTTGTGTTCAATGCGAAAAAAAATACTTATTTCGTCTCATTTTAAGATCTTCGCATATCAACTTTCAGAATAAATAATTCCAATTGATGCGCAAGCAGGCTCAATTATTTTCATCTCCTTGCATGATACAACCACTGTCAGTCAAACAAGATGGACATGCCGAGGTTTCAATTTTTCCCGACGCTTGGTGAAAATATCGTGACAACGTTTTTTGCTTGGGAAAAATAACCAGACAACGGAACAGGACAGTGTCAAAATTTGCGACAATGCCTAGTAACAACAACAGAGAATGGACCAAAATGACAAAATAGAAAAATAGTGGCTGCGACAACTGTAGCGGCACTGGAAGCGGAAACGATAAATCAGTAGTCGGATCGGACTGATACGAAAACCAAAGAGTAGCAGAAATAGCAGCAACAAAATATTACCCGAACAGAGAAAAGTTACATAAATTAATTTTGGACATAATGTGTGGTTTGCTGTAGCTCATGACTCATGTTGGCACCAAATGGATAAAATGGCAGAAACAGATTGTGGCACAAACGTGTTTCGGTTCACCAGGAGCAGCAGTGACACTAGCAGCAGCTTCTGCTATGCACATTGGGAAAGCTTATAAAATCAAAAGTTAAACAAGAGCAGCAACAACAGTAAACAACGGAAAATAATTTTTTTTTCAAAGAAAAACCGAATGGAAAAGCGTCCATCAGATCGGTCCTAAAAAAGTACCTGTTTAGTGGTTATAGTGCTTACATTGTAATGTCATAAAATATAAGGCAAATAGCAAAACACATGTTTCCCTTTGTGCTGCAGGTTCTCCCCCGTGTACTTTTCTCCCTCTCTTTCAGCAAAGCAAAGTCTGCATCGATCAGCAAACGTCATAGAGAAGGAAAAGACGTCATCAAAAGAAAAAAAATCCCTTTACTAACTGCCCCAAACAACCCTTCACATTACTACGGCGAAGAAACGCAAAGGCAGCGAAATTCTTGCTGACGAAATTGTTTCCGTTTACCCCCTTTTTCGATTTGTTGCACAAGAAGTTCTTTTTGACCCATCTGTCTGTGCTGTACAACATCCATCCATGCCACCTCCGCGTGCAGAGAAGAAGTACCGTACGTAAAAGTGGAGATGAAAGGAGGAAAGAAAAGGAAGGAGGAAAGAGGGGAAAAGAAAGGGGGCGAAAGCACCATCCTCCTCCTCCTCCTCCTCTACCTCCACCACCAATGGTGGCACTGGCAGCAGCCAGGAAATAAGTCTGACGAGGAGAAACAGCCGTTTTGGTTCAGTAGTGGAACTGCTTGTTGGGTGAATTATTGTTGCAGTAGTATCTTCTTTTCATCTTATGAAATGGGGAAAAATTACAAACGGGTTTGTCTGTCTGTTGCAATCTTCATTTAGAAGGGGGGGGGAACCTGCTTCCTTGCATGCCATTTCTGTACCTCCACCTCTTCTTACGAAGGAGGAGAGAGAGAGAGAGAGAGAGAGGCAGGTCTTTCTCCCCCGTTGGCGTTGTGTCCGTCGGTGTGCCGCTTTGTGATTGGCCGCCGCAGACGACGTGGAAGAGTCCCAGGGAGACTCTCTCCGGGGAGAAGGCGAGCCAGCAACGCCCGCCCGGCCGAAAAACGCTATGGGGTGCCAGGAGAGGTTAAATGTGTTGCAATAGCCTTTCATTTTTCGTCATGCTGGTAAATCTATGCTGATTTTTAATTGACAAAAATTCTTTTCACTCCAATCCTTTAAATTTATGCAGATGATCTTTTACTGTATTATGTATAAAAGGGTAAAGAGCTCAACATTTTGGCTATATTAAGTAGACTTTATCTCGTTTTTGGTACTTTTTAGTAGATTTGGCTGGTGACTCCAGGCCGCAATCAGCGCGACGTGGCTGCCTAGAAACGGCGTTCTCTCCCCTCCCTCCCTCTAGAAAAGCCGGTGTCACAGACAGTCCTTCGACGACGACACTGCCTTGCAGCTTGAGTTGCTCCTCGCCGTCTCGTGCCTCCACCTCCACGTCCCCAAGGAGAAGTTGAACGTCAAGAAAGAGGTGAGAGAAGCGTAAAAAAATCGAATATAAAGGGGAAACCTATTTAGGGGAAAGGGAAAAAAATATCAATTTGGGCGGGGCGGACTGAAACTGATTGACCAGCACTTTTTTCCTTCTACCTGTTGCAGGTAGTATCCGACCGCCATCATGTGGAAGGAGCTGGTGGCGTTGCTGGCCGTGGTGGCCGCGGTCTCGCAGGCCAAGGAGGACAAGGAGGATGTCGGAACCGTCGTCGGGATCGATCTGGGCACCACTTACTCCTGGTGAGAAAGATCATTATTAGCTGTTGTTGCACATCCTAATTCCCATTTTCCTCTTCGTCTTCAGCGTTGGCGTGTTCAAGAACGGCCGTGTTGAGATCATCGCCAACGACCAGGGCAACCGAATCACCCCCTCGTACGTGGCCTTCACCCCGGAGGGAGAGAGGCTGATTGGAGACGCCGCCAAGAACCAGCTGACCACCAACCCGGAGAACACGGTGTTCGACGCCAAGCGCCTGATTGGCCGCGAGTGGACCGACACCTCCGTGCAGCACGACCTCAAGTTCTTCCCCTTCAAGCTGGTGGAGAAGAGCTCCAAGCCCCATGTTGAGCTGGAGACCAGTCAGGGCAAGAAGGTGTTTTCCGCAGAGGAGATCTCCAGCATGGTGCTCATCAAGATGAAGGAGACCGCGGAGGCCTACCTGGGCAAGAAGGTGACCCACGCCGTCGTCACCGTGCCCGCCTACTTCAACGACGCCCAGCGCCAGGCCACCAAGGATGCTGGAGTCATCGCCGGACTCAACGTCATGAGGATCATCAACGAGCCCACCGCCGCTGCCATCGCCTACGGAATGGACAAGAAGGAGGGAGAGAAGAACGTCCTCGTCTTCGACCTCGGCGGTGGAACGTGAGTCTTTGATTTTGTTCTCTTCCCCTCTTTCGTAGCAAGTAACTTTCGTCATTTCAATTGCAGTTTCGATGTGTCCCTCCTCACCATTGACAACGGCGTTTTCGAGGTGGTGGCCACCAACGGCGACACTCACTTGGGTAAGTTGATGAAGCTTCTTTTTAAACGAATACTGGTGGCAGTGTACTGTACTGTAGCATGTACGTAGCTGCCGGCCGGCGTTTCCCCTCCTAGAAACTGTTGTCTACAACTGTCTTTGTTCCACAGGTGGTGAGGACTTTGACCAGCGCGTGATGGACCACTTCATCAAGCTGTACAAGAAGAAGAAGGGCAAGGACCTGCGCAAGGACAACCGCGCCGTCCAGAAGCTCAGGAGGGAGGTGGAGAAGGCCAAGCGCGCACTCTCTGCTGCCCACCAGGTCCGTGTGGAGGTAGAGTCCCTCTTCGAGGGAGAAGACTTCTCCGAGACCCTCACCAGGGCCAAGTTCGAGGAGCTCAACATGGATCTCTTCAGGTCCACCCTCAAGCCCGTGCAGAAGGTCCTGGAGGATGCCGACATGCAGAAGAAGGACGTAGATGAGATCGTGCTCGTGGGCGGCTCCACCAGGATCCCCAAGGTCCAGTCCCTGGTCAAGGAGTACTTCAACGGAAAGGAGCCCTCCCGGGGAATCAACCCTGACGAGGCTGTGGCCTACGGCGCCGCCGTCCAGGCTGGAGTGCTTTCTGGTGAGCAGGACACTGGCGAGATCGTGCTCCTCGACGTCAACCCTCTGACCATGGGTATCGAGACTGTCGGAGGCGTCATGACCAAGCTGATTGCCAGGAACACCGTCATCCCCACCAAAAAGTCCCAGATCTTCTCCACTGCTGCCGACAACCAGAACACTGTTACCATCCAGGTCTTTGAGGGAGAGCGTCCCATGACCAAGGACAACCATCTCCTGGGCAAGTTCGACCTCACTGGAATCCCCCCTGCTCCTCGTGGTGTGCCCCAGATTGAGGTCACCTTTGAGATTGACGCCAACGGCATCCTTCAGGTGTCTGCCGAGGACAAGGGCACTGGCAACAAGGAAAAGATCACCATCACCAACGACCAGAACAGGCTCACCCCCGAGGACATCGAGCAGATGATTGCCGACGCTGAAAAGTTTGCCGACGAGGACAAAAAGCTCAAGGAGAGGGTCGAGTCCAGGAACGAGCTGGAGTCCTACGCCTACTCCCTCAAGAACCAGATCAACGACAACGACAAACTGGGCGCCAAGCTGAGCGACGAGGACAAGGAGAAGATCGAGGAGGTGGTCAACGAGAAGATCTCTTGGCTGGAGGAGAACCAGGAGGCCGACGGAGAGGACTTCAAGGCCCAAAAGAAGGAGCTGGAAGACACCGTGCAGCCCATCATCGCCAAGCTGTACCAGGGACAGGGCGGACCCCCGCCCCCGGGCGGTGCAGGAGAGGAGGAGGAGGAGGACTTCGACAAGGACGAGTTGTGATCAGGGGGTCTAAGAAGAGAAGAGAATGAAGCGGTGATATGGCGGGTATTGGGGATCGGGGTGGGAGGGAGGTATGATGATGATACGTGGACGCTACGCGCAAAAAAAGAGGTTCAATTACCAACCAGATACAAAGATGACTTTTTCCCTGTGTGTGTTTTTGTGCGAGAGACTCTCGGATCGGCTTTTTTTTCTTGAGAAAGGACCTTGCAACGATGCTGTGAAGGCGAAGACGACGCCGAAGATCGCACGCTCCTACTACTACTCTCCCCTTCCCTCCCTCCCAATGCATCCTTTTTCCAAGCAAACATGTGGGCATGGTCGGAAATGTTAGCAAGAATGGAAGGAAAGAAGAAGAACGAAGAAGCGCCGCCGACACATTATTACTCTCGACGTCGGCGGCCAACACTTCTCTCCCCACCTTTCGATGAAAAAAGAAAGATTGTATTTTCTACCTGCCCCCCATTTTTTTAACCCTACTCTCAAACAAAATCCAACCCCTCCACACACCCTGCATTTTTGTTACTGAAAAAACCTGCCAGCAAGAGGTTTTGCCACCCAACAAGAGGGCAGAAGAACATCCTTTGATAGGTTTGCTTTTTTAATGGAGCGAAAGATCGAAACAAACTCGGATGTGCCTGTGTCCCTTTGCCTCCCTTTTCCCAGCCCACCCTTTGTTGACTTTAATAAAGACTTGTGAAATCTCACAACATGGCCTAGTCTCTTATTCTCATTTGACTTTCGCGTAGTGGTACTTGGCGAATTTTACCCTCACGATTTGAGTTAGCTTCTTTTGGATATCATACGAGCTTCACGCTTTGATGATGTTGGAACGTTTGCTGGATATCGATTGGGTCTAGTATCACACAAGGCTACTTATCTACTATCTATACCATTATCACACAGCAAAATTTTACTGAGGGACTCGTGAAAGTTTTTTGTCGTCTCCTTGCCGCAACATCAAGTAGCCTCGTAGGGGAACTCCGAATGTTTCTTCATCGCTGCTGCCTCCAGATTCCGGGAAAACGGAACGAACAGCAATTTGCATAAACCATCAGCACCGCGAATGTGCTGCACGACTTTTTACTGTTCGCGGATAGTGACCGTCAAAAAATAACGAAAATTCCACTAGTCACAACTTTTTTATCAGTTTTTACCTGCTGCAATAGCATACAGGTCAAGAAATACTCGTTGTTGCTGTTGCTGTTGGGAGGGATTTTTTTGTTTGCTACCTAGGCAACCTTCTATGATTGTATCTCAAAGTCATAGTAATAATTTAGGTAGATCATCAAATTCTAAGAATCCTAGGGCCGGTAACGAGACGAAAGTCGCGAGACGAGACGAGATCGAGACGGCAAGTCACGAGACGAGACGAGACAAGAGATGGTCTTGCCAGTTTTGTCTCGAGACCAATAGTCACGAGACGAGACGAGATACGAGACCAAGAAAATAAGAAAAAATATTGGCTCAAATATTTCTCCAAATTTAGCTGTTTTTTTCTTTCGAGACAGAAAACTCAACTCGAGACCGTCTCGCGAGACGAAGTCACGAGACGAGACGAGATCGAGACGGTTTTGTCTTGTCTTGTCTCACTTTTTTCGAGACGAGACCGTCTCGTTACCGGCCCTAATCTTCAGTACTGGAGATTTCATCCTAATTATTTCTCCTCAGACCACTGTTCTATACTTTGCCATGATACCCCCCGTTTTCCCCTTTCACATAATTCCCGCTTGCGGGCTTTCTAGAGAAGTCCCAAGGGACACCAGCTGTAAAAG
>JAAUXV010032676.1_pt1 | contig 10195 bp, 11 predicted proteins | sample 7278181 | NCBI WGS metagenome assembly JAAUXV01 (sample SAMN14350114, study PRJNA611818) | marine sediment metagenome | isolation source: surface marine sediment (2.1m) | place: French Polynesia: Moorea | collected 2018-08
AATCGACAACGCTCACCCGATTTTCCCCGGAAAAAAACTGACGAGAGGGGGGTTTGGGTACAAAAGTATCGAATTCTTCTCTTTTTTATCGCATTTTTCACGAAGCCCCCCTCCTCTTGCCCAAACTTCCAATTGAGGAATGGGCGATGAGAGGGGGGGGAGGGAGGGGATGCACGGAACGCTTTTGTTCCCCAGTGTACGTGCCCCCCGCGGGTCACGGAAGACAGGGAAAAGAATAAGGGGAAGGGGGATAGGCAACATTTTCAGTAGCGCGCCCTCGCCCCAAAACGTACGCCCCGAGCTTCCTGTGGTTTTTTAAAGCCCCCTTCCTCTCCATCCCTTCCTCTTCCTTCTTCCCCAAAACGTTCTACGTCTACGTCCCTTCGACAAAAGAAAATTGGGCTGGGCCACCTTTTGACCTTGGAAGGCGGCAAAAAAGAGGCGGACCTCCATTCAACTATCATTTGTACTTTTGATCCTTTCTTATGTTTATGTACTTTGCAAGAACTTCTAACTCGAAACATTGCACTATATAAGATGTTTTAGTTGCAGTTTTACAACCCACTTCCTACGTATGTTGGCGGAAGAAAGAAAAGAGGCCGAAAAGACAAATGGGCCTAATCATCATCATCGTACGTTCCGGCCCATGAGAAATGGCATCGTTGTTTTATTGTCCAGGAAAATCGGACTTCTTACAAAATTGGTAATGACAATGGGGGAAGCAGCTAGCTTTAAAAATCTCGTGCTGCGAAATCAACTGATGACACCCTGTGCCTGGAAGGCCTTGAGACACTCCAATCTGTTTCGGAAAAAGACGCAGAATCACCAAAAGTGGCAAGTAACAGAAAAGTCGAATAATTCAAGTACCTTCCCCTCTGCCTTGCAAAGTCGTAGGGCGTTCCCCAGCAGGCGTGGGGAGGGCCCATGAGGGTGAACCTGCAAGAGAAGAAACAGTAACTCATTCAGGCTTCATTTCCACCCATATTACTGCAACTAGAAAGAGTAGTACGGACCCGCCCATGAGTTTTGGGTCTGCTCCGAAAATGAGGAGGAGTGCGACTGCGTCTAAAAAACAAAAGAAAAAAATCTAGTACGTGTGAAACTGTAGTATGTCTACTCGATTTTTTACCCGCCCTCCCCCTCCTTGCTGCAACGTGCAGCGGGGTCTCCCGGTCGGACTTCTCTGGCGCGCTCGGGTGGTGAAGCACCAGGCAGTTGACGTTGGCCCCGGCCTCCTCGATCAAAAGCCTGATCACATTGGTTTCGCACACAAAAGCTTTAAAAAAATAAATAAATATTTGAAACCTGATGATGGCATTGTTTCCCCTCCAAGCCGCCATGTGCAGCGGCGCGGACCTCCACCCTCCCTCCCAGGCCGACGCATCCAGGTCGCAGTAGAGGCCCAAACGGCGGGCCTGAAACAAGACATTTCCCCTTCATTTTTGCAAATTATTTGACATCTCACGTCTTCCTTCGTTTCTTTCACCTTTTCCACGTGGTGCTTGACTAGTTCGAAGTCGTCTTCCGCCACCGCGTCCCAGAGCGCCTCCGCCAGGCCCAACCGCCCCTTTTCCTTCATAATTTCCCCGCGTCTCGCACCTCTTTTGAATTTAAATTGCAAGCTATTTCGAATCCGACGATGTGGGAAAGCGAGAGAGTTGACACGCAAAGAGTGAACTTCTAGCAGCATCCTTCCTCTCCCACGTTTTGCCATGCGTAATGCGTTTGCCCAATGTTGCAATGAACGGATTGATAAGAGGCCAAACCCACTTCAATTTCGGGGGCTGCTCAAACAGCTGAGTATTTGAGCGTGTCACTGACTGAGAAACAGTTCAAGGGCGAGGACATGTGTATTCACCTTTTTCTGAAGCAGTAGTCACAAAAGTATCGTTCATTTCGTCGAACGTTTATCGCGAAAATACACTCAAAATAGAATTCGGCAACGATTACAGGCACCTTGTTTTTTATGGGAATTGGGAACGGAGTATTACAGCTATCCAAAGTGACTATTCTTCATGGAGGCAGACCTCAGCAAGAAGTTACACCAATAGGCAAGATTGAACACCTGCAATAAAGTGGCGATTTTTTCATCAAAATTAGTTAAATGATTGTCGAATCCCGCACCAAGAAGCAGACGGGGAATATCTTTAGTGCGTTCTCGTCAATCTTCTCCAGGGTCTCCTCCCCCTCCAGATCGACGTCGTTGATGTCGCCGTACTCTGATCCGCTGTCCTGAACCAGGTCTGCCGCGCCGCGGGGGGGAGGGGCGGCGGCGGCGACGGTCGCAGGGGGAACGTTGTTGATGCGGGCGGGGGAGACGGCGGGGGAGACCTGAACAGGATCATGTACAGTTGCAGGAAACGCCGAAGAAGTTTAAATCTTTTCTTCTTCTCACCAGTCTCGTTTTAGCCGCGGCCGACCTGTACCTCGGCGCAAGGGCCGTGCTGTTCTTCCTGGAAAATATTTTCAAGAATGGAATTAAAAACTAAGAATGCTGACGACACAATTCGTACCTGATGGCTGCGTCCCTCCTGGCGGCCACGGCGTTCCTCATGGCCGCCGCGGCCGCCGCCGCCGCCGATATCTGCACCACAGAGTTGCCGAAGGAGCAGCTCACTGTGGAATCGCCTCCTCCTCCTTCCACCCTCGGCATTGTGTCAGACCCATCCATGTCTGTAGGACCATCGTTGGCCACTTCCTCCTCTTCAGTGTGGCTGTTGGACTGCGGGGCGGCGGCGGAGGAGGAGGACGGGTACACCGGGGAGGAGATCCGCTTCAGGTCGGTGAACCAAGCCGAGGGGGACTTGCTGTTGAAGCGGCTCTGGAGCGTGGGAGCCTAAATGAAATAACTATTTTTCCCGCAAAAAGTAATTTTTATATATCTTTTGTTACCGGTGATGCTGGTGGTGATTCCGCTTGCGACAACTTGTTTGCCCCCTTCACGTCAGCATTTGAGATCCTGCTCAATGCTGACATCTCCTGGTGCTGCTGCTCCTTCTCTTGGTAGCGCCTCTTTCTGCAAAGTTTCGAACCTTTTTTATCTCAGTTTTTAAAGGTAAATCATGATATTTGCAACCTGATGATAACCCTCTTGAGAAAGAGCAGTACTGCGTACTCGCAGATGGCCGCTAAGACAAAGATCATGCAGCCCACGAACCAAATGTCCAGCGCCTTCAGGTCGGAAGAGCGCGGGGATCGTTGACTGTTTTAAAAATTGAAATTATGTACATTTAAAGGATTTTTATGTCAAAATCAATAACTTACTGCTCGCTCTGATAAGTGCTGAAGACGACGAGTAGTATGGTGACGAGGAGGACCATTCGCCCGGGGACGATGTAGGGGGGGATGAGGAAGGAGATCCAGGAGAGGCAGACCAAGCAACCCGTGGGCTGATATTACGTTTTCCCATAAAAGTGTTTGTAAAACTATGTGACTGATAATTAAATTTTATCTTGCAGTTCGGACCTGGAAAGTCTGTAATATGTGGTCTAGTCGTCTTCGCGAGAGGAGGAAGCTGGCCGTGATCTGGGGCCACTCTCGACCTGAGTAATAGAAAAAGTAAAAAGCATTATAAACTTTGAGTACCCTGTATTGCGCAATTGTACCAATCGTGCTTATAGTACGTGTGCATATTTGTTGCCCCATTCTTTTTTCGTCAAATGTGGAGGAAAGAACACAGTCAGTCGCTTCGTCTCAAAAAGGGGAAAATTTTTTGTAAAAACACGGTGTTGACCAAAGGGGCGTCGGTTTTGTGGTTTTTTCCTACTCTGCTTAGCGACGGAATGATGGAAGTCCCTTTTTCTGTTTGCGTCAAGTTTACAGCACTTTTTCACACGACACACGTATGCACATATGTGACGCGTCCGCTTTTTGGGTAAAAAAAACCTGCGTAAGATTGCTTTCGGTTCTCACCAGTAACGCTAGAGATGAACGAGAAGTTCGCGTCCTGTAAACAAGTCCGTTAAAATAATAATTTCTTAAAAAGTACTTGATTTTCTTACTTGTGTTATGACGAATTCGGAATATTGCAGCGCCCCCTGGCTGTAGTGGACGTCGTCCACCAGCGAAATCCCCCCGCGAAAGGTCTGACGAGATATGTCCAGCCCGTCTAAATTAAAGTAAAACGCCATTTCCGCAACAGTTTAACGAGGATACATCCGCTTCCATAAGTGCTACGCTATTATGCCCTTGAACTGCATGGGAAGGAGAGAGAAGAGGGGGCCTCCTTTCTTGAGTGTTTGCTCATTTTCGTCTTCTTGCCTTCTCATTACTGTGTTTGCGCCCCTGTCATTTCCACTTCCTCCGCCCCGCTTCTCAGAGCGCGGACAATTAAAAAAGAGCAAAGCAAGTGCGAATACATTTCCCAGGAATAAGTAATCTTAAGAGGCTTATGTGCAAAATTATGTCTAGTGTAAACGTATGTTCATGATAGTGGGACTGAGAGGATAAAAGAGAGTTTTAATAATCATGCGTTTGGGAAGTGGGTTGTGCTCCAGCATTGTTCGTCCCCTGAATTGAACGGACTGCTCAAAAGCTTTTTGTGTTCCAAGTTATTCCCATTGAAGTTTTTCAGCGAGCGCACTGTATTGTAGAAACCCCCTTTTTAAAGTACACTATCTGACGAGGTGGACTGAAAAAATGGAGAGGACCCGTCATCATGCATGGAGCTCTTGCCCAAGCTATTAAGTCCTTCATCAACACCGCCGCGCCCATCACTTCAAGTTGGAAACGCCCACCACCTTCTTCCCGAGAAGAAGAAGAAAACAATTAACGGTTTTTTCACCCTCCACCCATGCATGGCGTGTGACTCACTTGCGCTAAACCTGAGCTGGCAGAACTGGGTATCGAACGGGTAGAAGTTGAAGTTCATGGGGCAAGAGGTCTTGATGGTGACGCTGTGAAAGAAGTTCGGGAATCTCGGCTGTTCAAGATGTTCTTTGGACTCTTGTACCTTTGCCAAAGTTGCAGGGTCTTGTTCCTGAAGAGTTCCAGGGTGACTTGATCGTCCAGGGACTTGTGGATGTCGAAAGATCTGGAAAAAGGAGTTGTTACAAGCTACAAATCGGTCCTAGATCAGATATTTTCCCCGGATCATTATTCACCTTAGGCTCTCCACCCATAGGTCCGGCAGCCACAGCTTCTGCCTCCAGTCAGGGTCCAGGATGAGCGGCTTCTCGTTCCGGTCGTACTGAAGGAGAGGGATTTATCAAACCATTGCAGTCCAACTTTGTTAATTAATTGTTCTCTCACGCCCGAATTTGAGTTATTTATGATTATCCTCTCGTCCACCCAGGTGAGGTACAGGCCGCCCTCTACTTGAAACTCCTTCAATGGATACGTAAAATGTCTTTAAAATTTTCTTTTGGAGCAAGTAGTTTGCGGGAAATGGCTCACATTTTTCTTGTCGTCCACATCGAGCACCTCGTTGATGACAAACTTTAGGTCGACGTCGACCGGCAGGTCTGGCGGCGTCGACGACTCGTAGGACGGAGGAGGGTCGGAGACCTCTGAGGCCTCCAGGGCGGAGCAGGGGGGGAGGGGAGAAGAGGGGCCCCTACAGATTGAAGGAATTGTTTTTCGTTCAAAGAATTTAGAAAAGAGATTTCCGGCAACCTTTGCATCCCCGCGAGCAAGATCAAGGTCACCGGGGCCAAGGTCCAGCTCCTGCTGCTGCCGAGGGCCGAAGGCATGATCTCGCGCTGAAATCCTCCGAGGGACTGAGTGAAATCGTCAAAGGCCGGAGGACACGTCACTCCAAAACTGGGGAGTGGAGGAGGAAGTGTGTTTTCTCCTCTCTTTCCTCTCTCTCTCGTGGCCCTCCCAGCGGACCACAGCCGGCGCCAGAGTGGTACTAATTTTGAGGAGGGGGAGGAGGGGCGCCCGCGTGAGGGCCTCGTTATAGCGAGTTTCCTCGCCTCCTCCTCTTTCACGTATACACTAGTGCTCTAGCATAGGTGGGCAAAGCCTTGTGTTTCTATTGTTATAGTCTTTCGTTGATGCATGGTCTGTGCCCACGTATGAGTCTCCTGCCGTTGGGGAGAGGGCGGAACAATGCCCAAACGACGACGACGCAAGCAAGTGGCGGTGGGCGGAGACCCTTTCGTTATGGGCGGCGGAAGGAGGAGGAACAAACCCCAACATATTGAGCAGGGGAAAAGAGGAAAGCCCTAAATGAGGAGATGATTTGAAAAGTCGATATATCGCCGCCCAAAGCGGTCTCTCTCCCGTATCAGTTTTCCATTGTGTGCTCATTCGCACCCCATTCCCGAATGGATGGTAGTACGATACGCAAAAGGGCTTTTCAAAATCGGGCCCCCATATCCTTTCCGATAGTCCGATGATGGTGTTGGTCCTCTGTCCGTTAAGAGCAGTGCGCTGGGTAGTTTTGCACGGTGTCGCCGTCCGATTTCGCATATACTGTACTCAGGCTTTCTCGATCTTTATCTATGGCGGTTCCTCTTTGCCTTTTTTTGCAGGCTTGGGCGGTTTTTTTGCACGTCTTGGGAGGCCTCTACTGGATTGCTTTCCCCATAATTTTCCACTCAGCGCCCTCGTCGTCGGAGGAGGAGGAAGCGGCGAAGAATGATGGATTAAGGTCGGGGATGAAATTCGCCAAGTTAATTAAGATGCATTGTTTCCTTTACATGTTGAAAACAACCGAAGTATCGTAGTTAATTACCGGGATGTCTCAATTTTGATATGCTTCTATGATACATATATATAATCAGTCTTATTGTTGTGTAGTAGAATATCGTCCACTCTGTTTGATTGGGCACGATTCCGCCTTCTTTCTTTCTTCCCCGCTCCCAGTCAATAGCGCCGCCTCCGGCCCAAGTGCTGTACAAATTAATACGTGGCTATTGTCTGCTTTACACTTACTGTACGTACAATACGTAGGTACCAAATAGGTACGTGAAGAACATGCGCGGTGCTTTTAAGCACGTGCAAAAAATAAAGAATATTGCTACAAAAAAACTTAGGAGCAGAACATTCCGAAACGGGGCTCTGGAGTAGACGACTTCTTTTCGATGTTAAATTCTTAAATGATTATTTCGTCTATTGCATCGAGTGGCTCTGGATTTGATTTCTTCCCCCTCTTCGTTAATTCCAACGATCATTCATTCCGTCCTCCTCATGAAGAAAAAAACTTTAGGCCGAAATTAGGCAGCATGCATTCTTGCTTGTTTCCACGCTTCGATAGGAATGCCAGGATCCTGCTTTTTCCGAGGGGCAGCTGGCTCATCCCTAACGGTAGCCGTTGTTTTGGTAATTCCAAGTAAGCTACGACACATATTAGGGTACCTAAAATGGCCAGGGTTTTTTTTGCACACGGTAGACTACATTAATTGAATTAATACATTTGCAGCATCCGTGATTTTTTTCTTTTACTATTTTTTTTTCCAAACTTTTTCTCCCCTGCCTTCAGAGCCAGCTCTTTGCCCTCCTCCTGCCGTGTTCGGGTGCTACTCTGGCGAGGACCCCCCGAGGGAGGACCTGGAGGGGACCTCCAAGAGGGAGACCAGGGTCAAGAAGAACTGCCCAAGGCACATCAAGTACTGCCTGAAGACGCACAACAGTGAGTTTTTTGTAGAAAGGTCGGGAGTTGTTGTGGATAAGTTTTGATTTACGATATTTTTGTTTTTAGCGTTTTATTGTCTGGGCACTGTGCATATTTATTAATGACACGAACTGCCGGAAGGTCTTCGTTTTCAACTTCAGCTCAAAAAAATATTTATTTCTGTGTGGAACGCAAGATCCTTGAATTTTATTCTTTTTTGTGTATATGTTAAGGCGACACCAACAAGCTGACCTTCTCCTGTGGGACGAACCCCCTGAAGCCTCCCAACGGTTGCGCCACTCTGTTCAGCAGGACCACATGCGCCTGCGAGTAAGAAATATCTTTGGCACGTACTTAATTTTCACGTTTCTCCAAAGATGATCTCCTTTTTTGTAGCGAATCGTACTGCAACTCTGGCAAGAGACTGGACCCGACGACGGTGATGCTGCCGGTTTTTGCTCTTGCCGCCGTGCTCTGGCTAGAATTTGCTGGTTACGATTGCAAAGTCACGTCAATATACAGTAAAATTATAAACTAGGAAAGCAAATTCGCTTACTACATCAGTGTTCTTTTTTTTGTTCCACCGACTTATTTTACCGAAAGTACTGCGAAACTTTAGAAAACCTGTTTTGAAAAGGGCGCTGGAGTTCAGGCAGCTCCCCAGAATTAGAAATACCACTTTTTATGTATTTTATTTTCATTCCAGCACTTCCGGGCACTAGGTTTTTTAAAAAACGTACCACCCTGCTGGGCCATTTCCGCAAGATACTCGCCAATTTCCGCGAGCTTCGCCCTTTTCCCACCCTCCCCCTTTTCCGAGGGGGAATTTCCCTTGAGCTCACGCCAAAATCCTTTGCTATTGCCTCCGCCGCCGCCGCTAGAGATAACCGCCTCCCCCCTCCTATTCTGTGTTCATCGCCCATGACCCCTACTCAATGCAAAAGACTTCCTGTGCTCCCTCCCCTTTCTACTTTCCCTCCGTAGATGTTGTACATGAGAGGAGGGGAAGGGAGCCCGTGGAAAGTCTTTGCATGCTGGGCAGCCCGAGAAAAGGAGGAGGGAGGGTCTTTCTTTGGGCTCTTCTTTTTCTTGCGTCGAATCTGGGTTGGCCCTAGAAACAGGAGAGGAAGAGAGAGGGACAAGGGGGCACCTGCGTGAGGCCCTGGGGATAAAAAAGGAGGAGGAGGAGGGCTAAGGGCTACGTAGTAGCGCTTTAACAAAGTGAACACGAGTTTTCTTCCTAAACTAGCTCAATGAAACGACGCTGTTAAACAGAAAGCACTGCCCCGGGTATTAAAGTAGGTGCATCTACAGTAGTACGCAGTGTAGCAGTTTGGAATGACGTCCGCAACTCGCAATTAAGTCACTGAAGCAGTTCGGTAGGCACGCATATATTCTCCATGTCCTTACGTCATCTCACTCACCTCGTTTTTTTGCCTGCAAAAAGGCTGCGGCGTCATGAGCTTTTCGCGCAGAGAGGCTTTTTTCGCAAGGTTGGCGAAAGGCCCAGAAGAGAGCAAAGAGACAAAAGACCCCAAGGAATACAGTAAAAAGGGGAATGAGGAGGAGTCCACGGCGAAGTCTTTTCCCCCCTACTCGAGCGAAGGCGTCTGAGGGTTTTCGTAATCCACCTGCCAATAACACCATCGGTCTTGCTTCCTCTGCCCAGGCCTCCTCTTTGTCCACCCAAAAAGGAAAAGTAAGAGGAATATTCCGCCCCCTTTCTTTCACCCCCTTTCCTCCTCGGCCGCCCACGGCATGGTCCCATGGCTTTGGAATCCTCAAAAAGAGGTCTCCCCTCCCTCCGGCGCATGCGTCCAAGTCTGAGTCTCCAGTGACGTTCGCTTCGGAGGAGGAGGCGGGTCAATCACTTGTTGTCGTGCTGTCCCCCAGGAAAGGGGGATCAGGAGTATCTCGACTGACCGCAGGTCCAACAAAAAAGAGAGTTGTTCTTTGCTCTCAGGGAGTGTATATGACGTAGGGCGCGGGCGAGTGAGGTGGGCGCCCGGCAATTTGGGGAAGGCTCTTCCCTCTCTGCCTGCTCCTCCTGGCCCCTCCGCTCCCCCCTCTTCCAAAAAGGCCTCCTCCTCTCTCTCCAACTTTCTCCCTAGCCCACACATGGCTGCCTCCCTTCTCTCTTTCCTTCCCCCCTGCAGTCCCTTTCTGACAGTGGTGTCGCCACCGCCAAAAAAGGAGGAAAGAGAGGAGAGGGGAGTGCGCCCTCCCTTCTCTTTCCCTGGTTTTCCGAGGAAGAGGAACAAGAGGAGGAGGAGGGGCTCCTTCTATTTCTTTTCGTCAGTGCCGCTCGAGCCAGTCTCGCTTTCGAATGCGCGCTGCGTTCGTTCGCCCTCATCCGTCGCAAGCTGCATGAGAAGAAGCCTTGAAAGAAAGTGTCAGACTTCGCCGGAGAGGAAAATAGCCCCTTAGTGCGATACCGCTTCTCTTTCTCCCTCTGGCATTTTTGTGACTAGATAGCCGTGTAGGAGAAGAAGCCACACGCAAGTCCTCTTGTCGTGCAGTCAGTGCGTGCACACTCTAGACCGTGTAAACAAAGGTGGTGGTGGACGAACGAAAGAGGCCACACACGACCGACCGACCGACCGCGGCGTTGTTGCTGGTGCCATGAACTCATGGGAG
>JAAUXV010333712.1_pt1 | contig 10193 bp, 3 predicted proteins | sample 7278181 | NCBI WGS metagenome assembly JAAUXV01 (sample SAMN14350114, study PRJNA611818) | marine sediment metagenome | isolation source: surface marine sediment (2.1m) | place: French Polynesia: Moorea | collected 2018-08
CCAAGCTGGGCTGAGAATTGGCAAAAAAAATTGGAGGAAAATCGTGAAGCATTGAGTCATGCCACAAATTCATGGCAAAAAAAATAAATCTTCGCACGTCTTTCTGCAGCTCCAGTATGAGGGTGGCGACCGATTCGTGGCACGATAGAAGGTCCAAGTCGTCGTCCCAGGGAAGAACAGTCCGGTTCCTACAGGGGATTTTTTGAAAAAAAAAGTTTTTTGTCAAAAATATATGTTGCAATACGTATAATATCACAAATATTTTGCCTGTAGGCCCCGAGAAGGGAGCCGGCGAAGAGGAAGTAAGAAACGTTGTGCCACCCGGCTGCCTGAAAAGGTACGCAAAATCTGCTGAAAAGGGTTCCAACTTTTTGAACCAGAAAACTGGGGGGAAATCGTTTGATTTGGCCCCGTCTGTGAAATTTTTCGCACCTTGTCAAATGCCACCAGAAGCTCCTTGAGGACCCCCCTTGCCTTTGGGCCCATGCCGAGCTTGCGCGTCTGACGAACAAACATTCTGCGAGAGCGAGATTTCTCATTTTCAACGCGCTGCATTTTCCTCATACTTGGGGAAATGATAAAAAATGCACCGTCTTTTCTGTCACCTTATGATCTTATCCTCCCTGGTCCTCCCCTGCGCGGAGAGCATCCGTATCTCCTTGTCCTGGAGGGAGGCCTCAGTTGTGATTCCGTCATCTTCCTCCTCCTCCCCTGTCCGTTTAAGCCCTGCCCCCACCTCCAACCTCCCTATCCAGGCCCAACGGACCGAGGGCACAAGGCTGGTTAAGACACTTTTTTTAAAAAAAGAAATCCATTTCCCTCATCACTTACACATACCCGCTGAGAAACCCTCTTCCTCCGCTGCTATAGGCGAGTAGGAGCAGGAGGAGGCAGAGAACGGAGGCGGCGGCGAACGGAGGAGGGCGCATAGTAGGCTACTTTTGGTAACTCTCTTTTGCGTGAATGAAGAATGCATAGTAGCAGGCAATTTCCTTTTCGCTAAGAGAGGAAGATGAAAATTCTCGGCGCCAAAAATTATGGCATACAAAACTATTACCAATGTATTTTTTATCTTAGCTGCAAAATGTTCGTAGAAATTAGGACGCTCATGTACTGTGGTAATTTGTGGGCAAACTGCCTAGAAACCCAGAAACTTCAAGCTATAAAAATGAAGGACCAATCATGAAGACTTTTTTTAACCTGCTGGAAACCATATGTCAAATTTGAATTCATTTGGGAAACGCAGGTGCTTTCATCAGATTATGCCCAACTTTGTCAATAGCCTTCGCACAGACATTGACGCAATAAAGACCGTACTCCATCCTTCTCTATTGTCAGCCATTCCATAGAGTATAGATAGACCCTATAGTCGTCACTGGAAAAAGTTATGTGCTGCCTGTGAGGAGAGAATGGGTGGCCGAGGAGTGCAAAGTGTGGGTTGGAATCTCTTGTGTTCAGCAGCAGTTGCTATTTTCGGTTTGACGAGAAGAGGCCATTCCGAAAACAGGCTCTGTTTTGATATACGTACTAGTGTATGGCCCAAAATGGAATTTTCCGGCTTCCTTGACTGTCTCTTCTTGCTGGTGCAAATTTCATACGTCCTCATATGTCTGCTGCACCTAATTCTCATAACTCTCCTTTACAAAGACTACATCAGGTCCAAGCCCATCCTCTCCATCACACTGACAGACTTGATCAACACGGACCTGGCCGTTACCTACTGCGGCACATTCGCGTCATCCGCGTCCATCCACCTGCTGATCTCGCTCAACGCGTGGGTCCCCATCCCCCGCCCCCTCGCGGCCGTCGCCTGCTTCTCCCTGAGCGCGTGGGGCGTCTGCTGGGCCGCCTACCTCAGCGTGGGGGCCGTCGTCCAGTTCGCCCTGGTCAGGGCCAGGTCGATGGACCTGTTCTCGGAGGAGGTCGCCGACGGCTCGGTGAAGGACTCCATCCTGACCGCAGTTGGCGGTTTCCCTGTGACATCTGTGAGTTGCCTTGGCGTCGCCTTTGGTCCTGCCAATGCTTTTCCATTGTTCTATGCCATCCTTGGCGAAACTGAGAAGGAAACTTCCAGGTAAAAATGAAAGAAACAAAATCACCTAGACAAAAATATTGTCAAAAAATAGCCAACGTTTTTAGAACAATAATTGTTCCATTCCAGGATGACCTGGAGTATCATGCTTTTGGTGATTTTACTGACCTGCGCAATCTTCACCAACATCATACTCCGCACACTCTGACCCTGCAAACTGAACTAAGCTCTGAAAAGCACAAAAAGAGACCGCCTTACAAGGCTTTTGCTGGCGTGGCTAGTGCAGTTGCTTTCCTGGCCCTCTCCTCCGCCCTGCCGGCCACCCGGGCTTCTCATGACCTGAAGCGTTTCGCGGTCGACGGAATATTTTGCGTTGTTATTCCTTTGGCTGGAGTAACAAGGATGGGAAAATTCGGAAAGCACATTGCGAAAAAGATTAGGCCTGTCCTAAAGTTGAATGCCAACAAAGTTGGAAACTTATAAAGATATAACTTTTTTTTGACTTTTTTATGCATGAAGACGTATACCCCGCGGTCTCTCTTCAACAAGGTCCCCCATACATTGATGGTTGGTATGTAATTACAAATGATTAACTGTTTGAATTCCATACGTACGAATTGTTCTCTTGATTCTTGTACGGAATGATTGTTTCACATACGCGCATTTGCAATATATTTTATTGTACTAAAGGAGTCACATCAACAAATACCAAAAAGACAAAAAAGACGTGCTTTTGCAAAAGTATACGCTAATCCCCGCCTCACCTTCCATCAAGAGATGTAGTAAATGGATTGAACGTATCTTCAAATGTTTCATTCCTTGTAGCTTACTGCGATTTATTTTTCCTGTTTCGAATAGATTAGGTTAAAGGAAAAACCTGGAAAAATCACTGCTCAGCTTCATCTATCTGATCATCATTCCGCAATTTTTCAACATTCGGCTTTCGTGAGCATTTTCATTTCCCAACAACTCCTCTCTGATCCGGTTATGTGCGTCATACGTCTCCATTTCACTTCTTCCAAAAGTGAAAAAAAATTAAACAAAATCCATTTTCTCCAATATACGTAGGTGTAATCGTGTGCAGTACAAAAGCACTGGCCCATAAAAAAAACCGTATGACACCGCGCGCGCGATCAAGTCCCCTAGGCAACGGAGCCGCGGCTTTTTTAAGGCCATCCCCGGAAAAGGCCCCTGCTCTACCCCTATAGCCTCAGTGGGATCTGTGCAGGTGGAGACGGAGGTGGCGATGGCGGAGAGTGAAACCCCGGCGGGAGGCAACTCCACCGGCGGATCCCAACTGGCGACGGAGCCTTTGCTCGCTGCTACTATCGCGCAGGCAAGCAATTTGAACGCGTCTGTGCCATGAACTTTGAGTCACATGTCCGTAGACCTCTAGCCCTGTCAAAGTTATTGAGAGAAATACTGTACTAATCTGGGAGGAAAATCCACCTCCCTGGTTCAACGTCTAATCTAGCGCCAAAATACCATTTTCCCTCTGTATTTCTTCTCGTATCAGTTTTCCTGGGTTTGCTTCTGCATGTCTTTCCTGGTGGCCCTCACCCGCGCCGCCGTCGGGTGTCTGCGAGCGAAGCCAATCCTGATGATCACTCAGGTGGGATAATTTTTTTTTCAATAGCTCTGAAAAAAGATTCACCAGCCAGTAAAGAGCGTTCCATTCGAATTTTGAACGAGAGAGGAATAATCAAAAGGTACTGGGCCTTGTTTAATATACTTTTACCGGACCTGCAAAGTTGGTGTACAAATTGAAACCTGGTTTATCGTAGCAGAAAGTAATTCGTTTTTCGTATACCGGGACACATTTATTGTCACTATCGCGTGCTTTTGGAAAATAACAATGCTTTTAAAAAAGATGTACCACGTTTTTGCTAGATACACGACAAAAAGGTTTTTTTGGGGTTTTGTTCGAGTGAGATATTAAATTCGGCTTGTCCTAACAATTGTGGCTGACAATAAGCTCGGGTTTTTTCCCAAGTGCTTCCAGACAATTTCTGTTTTTGTTCCTTCCTAAAAGAGACGAACAACAGCACATTACTGAACTGAAACATGTATAGAATAAGAATAAAGTGTTCTTTTACTGCTTTTTGTGCACTTTTGACTTCAACTAGTGAAAGCTGAAAAGCCAATTTTATTTTTAGATCGACCTTGTCCACCAGGACCTGTCCCTGGCCTACTGCTTCCTCTTCTGCTCCTCCGCCTCCGTCCACCTCGTCATCACCCTCAACAGAGTCATCCCGGTCCCACCGGCCATAGCTGCCGCGGCCTCATTCAACCTGGCATTTGCCGCGTCATGGTACGGGATTTGACATTTTTCCATTTATTTAGTTTTATTGATTGGGCAAATACCTTTAACCGCTTGCAGCTTCCTTTCCTTCCTCGCCGCCAGCGCCTCAGTGCAGTTCGCCCTGGTGCGAAGGAGGGCTTTCAGCTTGGTATGGAATTTGCCGAACAGCGCTGTACTACGTAGCATAAATTATCCCATCCACAAACATGTTTTACCTTACCTCTGCTTAGGTGTCGGAGCAGCTGACGGACGAGGCCGTCAGGACCTGGATCCTGCTTTCCGTCGTCGTCCTCTCCGCTTTGGTGAATCTCGTACGAACTTAACGGGTTTTTTGCCTTTTACCCATCGTTGAATCCTATACTGTAACCCATCCAGGGCTTTGGCGTCGCGGCCGGCGCTGGCCGGTCCTACCCGCTGTACCACGCCATGCTGGGCGACGCAGAGAGGGAGACGTCGCTCATGTCGCTCTCCATCGCCTTCTGCTTGGCTCTAGCCGCGGTGGCAGCAGCGCTCAACGCGGTCTTCAGGTGAATGATGCAAGCACGGTACATTTTGGAAGAAAATAACATCCTTGTTCCTCACAAAGGTTTCTTATCCACCGTGAGAAGCGCTTGACGACGGAGGCCCTTGGACACGGACAGACCAGCATTTCGGCAACGGAGCAGCGCCCTCCCCCTCCCTACGGCATCTATCTCGTTGTAACCCTGGCTCTGGCCCTATTGGTATGCCTCCAACAAGTGACTTAGAATCATTGGTTTCGAAAGAAAAATCATTTTCCAGGGCTCCCTCTCCGTCCTCCCCGCCGGCCGAGCGGCCCACGACGCCAAGCGTTTCGCCGTCCTGGGGATATTCTGCGTCCTCGTCCCCTCCCTATTCGCGGCGAAGGTAGAGGGATTCAGGAAACACGTACTGAGGAAGGTGCTAGGGATGGTCCCTACTGTGGCCCGGGCTCGGGCGGAGCTGATCTTTTCCAACAGGGTTGGGCCGCCCGGTTTGGCATAACTGAGTGTTCGAGTATTCGAGTACAAATACACATGTATTTTCGCAGTATGGTATACATACAATAGCAAAGACGATTAAAAAAAACGGCGGGGAATTCGGAAGAATAATTGCGTGATCGTAATATAGTTTGCTGACCATTACATAATACTGTTTCTGCTCTCTAGGATATTTTTCTAACTCGTTGCTTGAATGAATGTTAAATAAAACAAAAGTCTGTAGTAAAAAGGAGGTTAGTTAAATAAATAGACTACTTTTCTCAACGGTATTGCACTCACTGCTTGCTACTGTGTGGTAATAAATATGGCAAGTGGAAGGCTCTTTTGCGGGAAAAAAGTCCTAAAAGACTTTGTTCGATTCCCATTTCTCTACTTTCAGCTCTTCTCCCATCCGCACCCACCGGGGCTCTCTCTCACTTTGGGTATATGAGGGTTGGCTGGTTTTCGGGGTTTCGGTGGAGGAGGAGGAGTGGGGAGGAGGAGGAGGAGTAGCGGGCTGTTCATCATGCATCTATTTCCCATCCTCTGATTTAATCTGGAACACAAAAAGTGGGGGAGTGAAAATGATTTTCCCCTCTTTTGGTTGCTTAACTCTAAAACAAAGTATTTTTTCAAAAGTGCGCAAAGAAAGAGACGTTGGTGCTTTGAAGCGGGTTTTTTGAAAAGTTTTAGTAGTGCTCAGAAAAGCAAAGCTTAAATATATATATTTAGGAAAGCTGCAGGGTGTTTAATTTCGGCGTTAAGCATGAGTGGGTGGTTTCCTTTTTAAAAAGATCCTTTCCAGGCCTGGACGTGATGGGAGGGTGAGGATGTGTGCAGAGCATGAGAAAGTGGTTTCTGGGAAAAGGTGTGTGGGCTTGTGAGGCATAGGGAGAAGGAGGAGGAGGAGGAGGAGAGCCAGGCAGTGTGGGAAGAAGAGTTGTTAGGTCGTCTTGTGTGTGTCTAAGGAGCAAATTAAGCTTTAGAAGTATCACAACTGAACCACAAAGAACATACGTACAGTACAATATGCTATGTCAACATTGAGCAAATTTTATTTCGAATTTAGGCAATCATGTAACGTCGCTGCATGAATAGTTATTTATGTGGCAGGTTTTACTTTTTAGGCACTAGAGCAATTTCTCTCTTTTGACTCTGTTTTTAAATATCAATTATAGTGTTTTTGCGTCAATAACAACAAAATATGTCTGGCAATTAATTGACTGCGACAGTCTTTTTTGTAGAATAGCCAGAAACTCTTTCTCGGCACCTGTGATCAAAAACGAATAAAACTTTTTTGAGCAATTCATTCACTTGGGTGGGAGGGTAGGGTGGGGTGGAGGGTTCGAGTATATTGGCCGAATTTTTTTGTGGCGGGTAAATAGGGGAGAGCAGGACCAGCCTGCAAGACGACTAGAAAAAAATACTGATTTCATTGTTTCATCCCCCCTCGATCCTTCTGTTCTCGATCTAATGCCGCCTGCGAGGGGTGTGAAGGGAGGATGAGAGTTAGATGGCATTTCGTTGGTTGTGGCCTCTAGGCCAGTTGGGAGAGACCCGGCGGCCTCCCGCTCTCAACTCCCTCCCGCCCCTAGCACGGACCCCCTCAGCCTGAGGGCCCTCTCCTGCAGGCGACGCATTCGGTAGTTGTCGGCGAAGCGCTGGTACCAGGCGATGACCTGGCGGTTGGGGAGCTGCTGCCCTTCGCCGCCTCCAACTTCTTCTTCAAAAGGCGGTGGAGGTGGCGGTGGCGGTGGAGGAGGAGAGGGTCTTCTAGACGCGGAGGCGAGTTGTTGTTGCTGCTGCTGCAGTAGCAGTTGCCTTTGCCTTTGGATATGCCTCTGCCGAGCCACCTCCAGCGCCGCCACCTGCTCCCTCTGGGCTGCCAGCGCCGCAGTCGCTGCCTGCAACTGTTGCTGCTGCTGCTGTTGTTGTTGTTGTTCTCTCCTGAGCCTAAGCTCCTCATTGGCTCTCCTCTTTGCCGCCAGCCTCCTCCTGAGCCTCCGCCTCCTGGCCTCCATCCTGGTCAACCTCCTCCTCCTGGCCTCGATGAGCTCCTCCGCCACCGCCTCGATCTCCTTCCGTATCGTATCCCTCTTCTTCTCCAGCTCCTCCTTTTGCGCCATCGACATGAGCTGCAGCTGCTGCACCTTGGCCTTGGCCTCCCCCCTCTCCTTCTCCCTCTTTAGTTCGTCAATCATCTCCCTGTGCTCCACCGCCGTCTCCTCCAGCCGACGCACTCGCGCCTCCATCTCCTCAGAGTCGCGGTTGAACTTGTCCATGGCCGAGGTGAGCGTCTCCAGCACGTCCAGCTGCCGGTGCGAGGCGTCCTCCAGCATCAGCAGGCGCTGCTCGGTGAACACCGTCCTCTTCTCTTCCTCCTCCGACTTCTCTGTCGTCGTCGTCGTCGTCGTCATAAGCACCGACTTCATGTCCTGCATGATTGAGACCTGGTCCGAGATGAGTTCTTCCATCTCGTTCATCTGCCCGTCCTCCCCCAGGTCCAGGTCTGCGCTGGCGGCCTTGTGCCGCGCCACCGCGTCCACCAGGTTGGAGATCATAAGCTCCTGCTTCTCGCTGGCCCGGATCAGCGCCGCCCGCCTCCCTTCGATCTCCTCCAAGGTCAATCCCTCCTCGTCTAGGACATCCTTTTCATTTCCTTCTTCTTCGTCGTCGGCCATGGCGGTCTGCCCGAACGGCCTCAGGTTTAGCTCGGCCTCCTGCTCCTTCTCCATGGCGCTCACGATCATCTCCTCCACCTTCCTCCGCTCCTCCTCGTCCTCCTCCAGCTCGAGGAAGTCGTAGTCTTCGTACTCTAGGTCGACGGCCTCGTTGGCTTCGGGGAGATCGGCGGGGACGGCGGCTGAAAAGTCGATCGTTTCCACATCTTTTCCGACAGAAGCGATTTCCCTATTCGCCTCTTCCCTTTGTTTCCCTCCTCCCAGCTCCTCCACGGAGAATCTGCCGAAAATGTTCGGGAAAAGCGGCCTCCCCTCTTCTTCTTCCTCCCCCTCCTCCTCATTTCCATCAGTGGAGAAACGTATCTCTTGAGGGTCAAACTGCAGCCTGAAGTCGTCCGAGTCTCCGTCGCCCTGGGGGATGATGATGATCTGTGGCTGGTCCCCTCTGTTGATGATCCTGGTCTGTCCCCCGCTGAACCTCTGCTTCTGCACCCTCCCGTCCTTCCCTACAACGAAGACGCTCCCTCCCTCTCCGCTCCTGTCTTCCCCTCCGTTTCCGCTCCCATTTCCGGTTTCGGCCCCCGACTTTCCCCTCTGCCGCTTAAGGAAATCGATGAAGAGGGACCTCAAGCTGGTGCTGTCCGGACCTGCTGCTCCTTGTCTTGTTCTTGTGGTCACCACGGGCCCTGTGTTTTCTTCCTCCTCCTCTTCATAATCGTAGTACTCGTAGTCTCCTCCGCCGAGGTTGGGAACCTCTCCGCCATCCTCCCCGTTTCCATTCCCTAGCTCTGGAGGGTTTGGCGGGTTCGGCGGGACGACGGCTACTCCTGGCGGTGGGGGCCGGTTAAAGATGTCCATGAAGGAGGGGCCGGGCGGGCCGGGCGGGCCCACTGGTCCCCTCTCTCCCTTGGGGCCTATGGGACCGGGGGGACCGGGGGGACCAGGAGGGCCGGGGGGGCCAGGAACGTGCCTAAGGCCGCCGCCGGGAATCCTTGGCAGGGAAGGAGGGGGGCGAGGGAAGATGGGGTTCCTCACCGGGGGCCTCATGAAGAGGAAATCCTGCTGCACCGGCACCGCCTTCTTTGGCACCAGGTCGATCTTCCTGAGGAGCTTGGCTGCGGTCTGGAAGTTCCATGCTGACCCCGGCGGCGGCTCGAACTCTGATGCCCTGAGCGCGGACACCACCTCCGCCATCACCTGCTTCTCCTTCCTGGGCTCCTGCTTGGCCGCCTCCGCCTTGCGACGCAGGTAGTCGACGAAGGCCTCCCGGTAATTCCACTCCCCCTCCGTCGGAGTAGAAAAGTCTGACTGGGAGTAAGGGAGGGAGGAGAGGAAGGACTCCAGGTCTTCTCCCTGCTGGTTGTTGTTGATTCCGTCCACGTCGATGAACTTTGGCTGCCGCGCCAGGATGGCGGCAATGGTGGTCTGGTCCAAGCTGTTGAGGCCCACCAGCTGGCTGGGCAGTTTATTGTCCTCCCTCAGCGTCTGAGGCTGCTCCTGCTGCTGCTGCTGCACCACCGTCGGCCGAGGGGTGGCCCTCTCTGGAGGTGGGGGTGGAGGAGGTGCAGAAGGAGCTCTAGACGAGGAAGAAGTCAGAGGAGGTCTTGCCGATGGAGTGGGCGGCGGCGAAGGAGCGATGGGAGAGGACGGAGGGATGGGGCGGAAGATTTTCTTGCTCCTTGCCTCGGTCACCTCGTTCTTTCCCGCCCCCTCCCTCAGTCTCAGCGGCTGCGACACCTCCACTTTCTGGCTCCTCACCGGCGTCTCCTGCTGCTCCAGCTGCTGTCTCCTCTTCTGCAGCGTGGCGCTATTCCAGGGCTTTTCCGGCTCCAGGAACTCGTGCGGGTCGATCTGCCTGAACATGTCCTGCAGCTCAGTGGTCCTAAGCGTGACGTGCTCCCTATCCGGGTCCGACAGCGCCTCCGCCACCTTGGGAGGGGCCTCCAGCGCCGCGCCGTCCTTCATGTGCTGGAAGAGCTGTTTCAGCTCGTGCGTGCGCAGCGTCACCTCTAACAGGTCGTCGATGCCGTTGCTGCTGCTGCTGCTCTCGCTGCGGCCGACGACGCCGTTACTTTCGGCATCGTCGGCGACAACATCGGCATCAAAATAATCACCTTCCTCTCCTTCCTCTTCATCTCCGTAATACTCGTAGTCTCCTGCTTCCGGAAGCCTCAGCTGCGAGAGGTGCTTCAGCCTCACCC
>JAAUXV010047958.1_pt1 | contig 10188 bp, 12 predicted proteins | sample 7278181 | NCBI WGS metagenome assembly JAAUXV01 (sample SAMN14350114, study PRJNA611818) | marine sediment metagenome | isolation source: surface marine sediment (2.1m) | place: French Polynesia: Moorea | collected 2018-08
GGGGGATACCGTTAGGCTGACTTTTCCCTTTGTAAGTCCCCCTCCCTGAGGCCTCCCAGAGGGCACCCAATAGAAGATTTTAAAGATCTCCCAAAGCTACCGCCTCCCTAAGCTTCACCAAAGTTAAAAATTATTAGAGTTTTAGAAGCTAAAAATGGTCGTTTTTACTGAAAAAATCTTGTTTTTTTCTATACAGCCAAAGAGGCCACTTTTTGTCTTTTTGCACCATTTTCCGTAGGTTTCCCCTGCCCTACCCCCTCCCTGGAAAACTAATTTTATCCCACTCCCTGGACAATTTTTAATACCCCCACCCTGAAGCAAAAATCGGGACCCCCCTCCCTCAAAGTTTGACCTCGCCCACGTATGCGCACACCCTACCTGCCAACGGAATCTGTTTAGCCAAGGCCAGGGCCTAGTTATCTGATTGCGCACATATGGTGGCTCGCACTATATGTTTTCGTAAGGACGATGTTTTGTCGGCCCTTCTCGTTACTGTGACTTGCTTGACACCCAAGCAAGTGTTCCTTATCCAGTCCGTTTTTGCGTCTGAAAGCTCCTATCTCCACTTCGACTTGATTCCTTTTCCGCGGCATGATGGTATTTCCATTCCAAACCCATCAAAAAGCTGTATGGAAAGCATACACTCACCCACGTACGGTGCACTGTACTGTATGTCTTTTTTTGCTGTCTTCTTCTCGTAAGTTCGCCCTCAGATTTACGCTATGACTAACAAGTCCTCTCCCTTTCCTATCTTTTTTGTGGCCGTAAGTAGATTTTTCCGTGACTGCCTCCGCTATTTTTGTCCGGCCGAAATCGATGAAGATAAAATGCTCAAAATAGATCCACCAGCTGGAGTCAGGAAACATCATTTCACCGTAAAAAGGCCCAGTGTTTAAAACCCACAAAGGTCACTGTATCGTCGTTAGACATACATGAAGTCAAGAAGGACTCCCTCCTCTGCTTGGCAAGAGAAAGGGTTGGTTTGGGGGCCATCTATTAATGTCCATCCTCCTTTCACCTCCTCCTCCTCCTCCTCCTCCGCCATTCTCTTTCTCCGCTCATGCATGATATGATCAGGGGATATGAAAGAGGTGAAGGCGTATAGGTTGGCAAGGGGGCCTTGACGGTGTGCTGGGGAGGGAAGCTTGAAGGCCCCATCCCATCTGAGTGGTGCCCATCTATAGGCCCATGATGGGGCTTAAGAACCTCCTCAATCTTTATCCTTTCTCCTCCCTCTTCACCTCTTTTGGCACCGAGAATAGTTGTCTGTCGTCGCCCCCCCCTGGCTCCCCCTCCCTCCTCCCCCCGCAGCAGCCGAAGCATGATTCATGAATGACTTCTCTTTCTTTGGGGAGGTCCCTTTCGCCCTTGGTCTTATTTTCTTACCCCGTGTGTCAAGGCCGTAGGATGGGTCTTTCTAGGTCCTTTTTTCGATTCTCTTGTCCTTTTTTTTTTGGGAGGGGGGAGGGGGGAGGCAGAGAGCGTTGGCGTGGGCGGAAGGTCCCTAAACGGACCCAAGAAAGGGTATGTGCGGATCCGATGTATGAGAGTCGACAATGGTGTGCCTATTCTTCTATCAATGTTGTCAAGGCTTTTTATTGGTCTTATTTTTCGTGTGTCTTAGGTACCTTGTTTCTTGAAATCCCTAAGCCATTTCCCTGCCATTGCCTCTCCTTACCCCGGAGGCCCTGGAAGGAAAGGAGAGAGTAAGGAGAGAGGAGGCAAAGAGGACGAGGAGGAGGAAGAGGCGACGCCCACGCATGTTTTTTCCCAAATTCTCCCTCCTCTCCTTATACAGAGGGTCTTGCCAAACCAGCTCCCCTTTTCCCCAGAGCTCCTTTCTTCTTCCAGGCAACTGCCAACTGCGTAGGCGAGGGTGGGAGGGATACTTCCATTACGTTTTGCCTTTTCACTATTCGTATGGAATCTGACACATCTCAGTGCTTCTCTTTGCCGCACCGACCGGTTTATTTTTAGTTTCTTGAAATGCAGGCGGCAGGCTCCTCCTCCTCCTCCGAAAGGGCCTGGGCCCCCTTTCCTTTGTCCTCCAAGAAGGAGGAGGAGAGAGAAACGGGCCTCCTCCTCCTCCTCTCTCCTGCTTCTCTCTCCTCCTCCTCCTGCATTCTATCCGGGCCTCCTCTTTTCTCTCTCTCCAGCCCCAGACGGGAGTCAGTCCCCGCTTGGACCCCACCGCCACCGCCGAAGCCGAATCCTTGTCCGCCACAGGGATTTTTCTTGTCGCATTGCGCAGCTCCCTTCTAAGACCACCGCCATCCTCTTCGGAGGGTAAGAACAAGAAGCCCGCCTTCTCTCTCTGACTTTCTTTTTCGGATTTTAAATTATTTAATCTCGAGGCTGTCCTGCTTGGCTTTCCTTGTTGGACTGGCTGGCGAAGAAATTGATCCAACTCGTGCGTTCGTCCAAATGCGCCCGGGGAATCTTGATTGCTTGAACAGAAATGTTTCCTGGCTAGATTGGCAATAGGGTGTGATATGTACGTACGTACTTTTGAGGAAGGAACTCTTTGCAAAAAAAAAAATCTGGGGAACGAAGTTTGCTTCTTCGCTCGTCTTCCTGCATGCAAAAGAAACACATTTCGGTATGTCCCCCGCTAAGGTGTCATCCCCCCTCCCCCCCTCCCTTGGGAGTGAATGGAGCGGGGGAAATTCCCGAAAGGGACAAGACAGATGACCCGAACAGAGGCGAACAATTCGGGGGAAAAGCCGCACATTGGTGGCAGGATGGGGATGTTCGTCGGCAGCCATTATTTTTGGCCTTTCGGTACACAGCACTTTTCTTGCAACAGTGGCGTCAAAGAAGAATTTTGGCGGTTTCCCAGGTGCGTATCCGCGGTTTCTCTGCGGCTCCTCTGCGCAAAGAATCTCTTAACGAATGCACCGAGGAAAGGAAGGCCGGAATTTATGCCTGCCGAGAGATATGCCGCTTACGCGACATGGGGGGAGGGAGGGAAATACCCCCCCAATCTCCAGGGGGATGAAGGGGAAAAGCCGAAAGTTCAAGGGTGACTAGTAAACAGGAAAGGGGGGAAATAGCGCGTTGCGTAAGGCAAAGACCGGAGGAACAACAACTCCACATATCGAATATACAGTGTAAATGCTGGATTACCAGCAGTATGACTGCGCAAAATAGAAGTTCGTTAAAAGAGACTTTTTTGTTGGCCTTTACTTCCTGCGCTCCAGAGTGCAGTTTTCTTTTCCCCCCACCCCTTCCCTCCTCCTGTCTGTACCCGCCATTTTTTTGCGTCGCTTTTCTATCCTGACTTATGTGCGAAGCCGAATGTCGTCTCCGCCTACATGCCCTTCTCTCCCTTTTCCCCTCCTACTTTGTCCAGGCCTTGCCAACGGAAAGGCCGGAGAGAGCTCAGAAAGGCCGGGCGGACCCTGGATCAGCGAACCACTGCTCAGAGAGACAGGGAAAGGCGAGGGAGAGGATTTTGTCGCTTGCTTCGCTGTTACGAAGACTCACTGATCCTTCATTTCCGGAGGGGAACTGAGGCCGTTCTCAACGCAAGTTGATACATAAGAGGTTAGGGAAGAATGAAGCAAAATGCTTTTGCTTGATTTGAATTCGGAGTAATTGTTTTTTTTTCTGCTGGAAATTCAGGTCCTCTCCAGCCGGGAATGCATCCGCACGCCTCCCCGACCCCGGACTCCGAGCAGAAGCTTCGCCGCCGCGCCAACAAGAAGGCGCCGGACCCGAGGGCCGCAGACGCCGCCGCAGCCGCGCGCGCCGCGCCGTCCCCGCAGCCGCAGACCAAATGACGTTTAACGATCGCCGCAGGAGCCGCCGCCGCCGCCGCGGGCCGCCCAGGGCGGGTAAGAGGAAGGGCAGGAAGTCCTCGTCCTCCTTCGCCAAGCCGCCGCCCTTCTCCTCCTTCTCCACCTCCACCTCCTCGGACCTGAAGGCCAAGCGCAGGGCCGGGCAGGGGAAGGTGGCGGCAGCCGCAGCCTCGACGCTGCTCAACAGGAGGCTTAGGGTGAGATGCCGTAACGTGATGTTTTGGGAGAATTATGTCGTTTGTGTAGCGATGTTGAGTTGCATAAGACTGGCTGCTTAGTTAATCTGTCCCAGGCAAAAAAAAAGTTGGGTTACCAGGCAATTGTTTTTAACTCTGCAAAGCTTTCCGACAAGGCGCAATTAGAGACAGATGAAAAATGGGGTCTGAAATGAGGAACGCGCCAACTCCCCTTTTCCCCGTCAGTTGGACCTCAACCAGCAGTCCTAAAGCACGTTCAGTCAGAATTTTTTGTGCGTAAACGTGTTTTTCGCGCACGCTCCGCAATTTTTGAGTTCATTGTTCTTGCCCACGCCCTCGCGCCTTTGGACGGTCGCATTCAAAGCTACTGGGTTAAGTTCAACACCCCCCCTGGAACCTCTCGGATTGTCGTCGATTTTGGATCTCTTTTTGCGACATCCTTTTTTTTCTCAGATAAGTCCCCGCATCTCCGGGAGAACGACGTACGCATCATGGCTTTCGAATCAGAGACGGAGGAAGAAAAAGGAGACGGGGACGGCGGAGGAGGTGGAGGGGGCGCCGTCAGGCAGTCACCTTTGTCTCCAGGAGGTCCAGGCTGTGATGGTGGAGCTGTGCTAAAGGGCGCCGCGGAAGACGCCGCCAAAGACAGTGGTAGTGGCGCAGACAGTCAGAAAGGTGCCGCAGAAGAGAACAGTGAAAAGCATACCAAAGACGAAAAGACTGAAGACCAAGTCCAGAGCCGTGAAGACAATCTAGTGCCTCCGGTTCCGCAAGACTCGGAGGGCAGTGGTAGTAAGGGCAGAGGCAGCAAGAGGGGCGCCGTGCAACAGCACCATCACCGGCCGTGCTCCAAGGTGCAGTTTGTGCGGGGCTTCTCCGTGGACAGGGAGCGCGGAGATGGGTCCGACGACATCGACGGAGGCGCCCTCTCCACGGCCGAGGAGGAAGCACCCGCCGGCGCTGAGTCGCTCCTCCGCCGGGGCTCCTCTGGAGGAGGAAACTCTGCGGCTGGAAGGCGGCGCTCGTCTAGACAGCGCACCCTCTCAGACGCCAGCAGATTGTCTTCCGCCTCCGGACTCTCAGCAGCCTCCAGCTTCCTCTCAGCCACGTCCTCGGACACATCGTCATCGTCGTCCTCCTCCTCTTCCTCCTCTGAGGACGACGAGTCCGTCTCCACCTACTCCTTCGCTCCTCCTGACGGCGGCTGGGGCTGGGTGGTGGTCCTGGCCTCCTTCCTGGTCAACATGATCGCCGACGGCGTCACCTTCTCCTTCGGCGTCATCTTCGTGGAGCTGCAGGAGGAGTTCGAGGAGAGCCGCGCGCTGACTGCGGGCGTCGTCTCTCTCTTCCACTCTGTGCCGCTGCTGTCCGGGCCCGTCGCGTCGGCGCTGGTAGACCGCTACGGCTGCAGGAGGGTCACCATAGTGGGGGCGCTGCTCGCATGCGTAGGCTTCTTGCTGTCGGCCACATGTCACAGGTAAGGATTAGAGACTTTATAAGAACCCTAAAAAATGTCTGAAACATTGCTCTTCTTCTTTTCTTATCCAGCTTGCAGCTCCTGTACCTCACCTTCGGCTTGGTGTCCGGCTTCGGCCTCTCCCTCTGCTACGTGGCGGCCATCGTCATCGTGGCCTTTTACTTCGAGCGTCGCCGCTCCCTTGCCACGGGAATCTCCGTCTGCGGCTCAGGAGTTGGCACCTTCCTCTTTGCGCCGCTCACCCAGGCGCTGGTGGACGCCTACGGCTGGCGTGGCGCCACCGCCATCTTGGCCGCAGTGTTTCTCAACATGGTGGTGTGCGGGATGCTCTTCAGGGAGCTGGAGTGGACTGAGGCGCGGAGGAGGAGGCGGCGAAGGAGGACGAAGAGGAAGAGGCAAAAGAGGATGAGGTGAGAACGCACGGAACATTTCATGAAGGCCAGTTTTCGGTGCTATTTTAGCGACAATGTTTCTTTCTACTCAGGACAAAAAGCGGTGGAAGCGGAGGCAGCTCCTCCGTGGACCGCCACCGCCGCAGGAAGCGTCTGCCGTCTTCCGGCAGCGGCGGTGCGCTGGGGTCTGTCGGCTCTGCTGCCAACATCATGCCAGAGATCGGTGACTTGAAGAAGCTGCTGGAGAGCGGCGACATCGGCGCCCTCTTCACCCAGGAGGAGCTGGAGGAGTGCCCAAGACTCTCCTCTTCGCTAGTCAACATACCCACCTACGTGCAAACGGGCGAGCGGCTGCCTGAGGAGGTCATAGACGCGCTTGCCAGAAACCAGGACGCGTACCAGTGAGTCAGATATTACGAAAATCATTTCTGTAGTTCTAATTTCATAAACTGTTGATCCTTTCATTTTTCTTCTTTCAAAAATCCAGGGCCATTGTCCAGAACTACCCAGAGACCCTCTTGTTCGGGAGACAGCGGCGCCAGCGACGGGAGAGCGGCGATGGCGACTGTGGGACCGCCGCTGCCCCGTGTTCCGAAGAGCCACAATCGTCTTGTTCCACAAAGGAAGCCTCGGGTGTGAAGCTGAAGAGGAAGGTGAGCAGCCTCTTCAAGAAGAAGCCACAGCGCTCCATCCTCAAGAAGACCGGCGCAGACTCTGCCGCGGCCGCGGCCGGGGAGCAAGAGAAGGAGGTGGCCAACAACAATAACAACTTCGAAGAGCAGCAAACGCTGCTGCACACGACAACAACCGTAGCTGTTGTTGGATCTAACGGAGCCGCCACGGAAGCTGACTCCACCGTTCCCACAGTCGTTGCTGCCGCCCAGTCCAAGCACAACTCCAGCGGTGGAGGAGGGAAAGCGACCATGAGCTTCCATCACTTGAGGGTTCGTCGTCAGAGCCTGACTTATCGAGGAGCCATGCTCAGCATAAGCCGATACAGGCTCCGGGCGTCGTCCTGCCCTGACATCTACAGGAACTCCATGAGCACCATCGCTATGGTAAAAAAATTGACATTATCATTTAAGAAAAGTCTAGAAAGAATGTTTCGTGTTATGCCACAGGAGGACATGGAAGGCCTGGAATCCGAGGACGCTTCCTGCTGGCAGAAGACCTGCTCTCTGGCGCGACATCTAGCCAGCACCTGCTGCCCCACCTGGCAGCACAGCAGGGAAGACGACGGTTCCGACGACGAAGTAGGCGGAAGCAGGAAGCGCGGCGGTCTCTGCGGCTTCCTCAGTGCTGGCCTCGTCCTCTTCTTTCTCTCCAACTTCGTCCTTTACGCCTGGTACGACGTCATGTACGTCTACCTGGTCGACTTCGCCGAGAAGGATCTTTCGTTGGGCTCCACGGACGCCACGCTGCTCCTTTCAGTTATAGGGCTGCTCAATACCGCCGGAGAGGTAATGGAGTTGCATTTTCTTAATGTGAGGTAAATGACAGGATTGTGGATTTAGGTCGTGATCGGTTGGGCCGGCGACCGTTCCTGGATCAATCTGAACGTTCTCTACGCCGCGTGCATGCTCTTGTGCGGAGCCTCCACCGCCGTCGTCCCCTTCCTCGGCAGAGCCTTCTTGTCGTCTTCATCCTCCTCCTCCTTCGGCGCCCTCTCCGCCGCCGCCGGAGTCTTCGGGTTCGCCATCTCCGCCAACTACTCCCTCACCTCGCCCATCCTGGTGGAGCTGGTCTCGCTAGAGCAGTTCTCCGCGGCCTACGGGCTGCTCCTCCTCGTGCAGGGAGTGTCAAACCTCGTCGGGCCGCCCTTCGCCGGTATGTTGCTTCCCAAGGTGATTTAGGAAATTAATTCAACATATTTTTTAAAGGTTATCTTTACGACGTCACCCTCGAGTGGGCGTACACCTTCGGCCTGGGAGGCTTCTTCATCGCCCTGTCGGGAGTCCTGCTGCTGGTGCTGCCCTGCGTCAAGCGGATTCTCGACAGCAGGAGGAGGAGGAAGAGCGGAGAACGGCGTGAGGAGATCGGCGACACGGAGGCAGGAGTGGCGGTCATCTCTTCCTCCAAGGTGCCACGGAGCGAGCCGGTGGACATTGGCGCCGGCGAAAGGAGCGTCACCAAGGTTTGAAGGAGGTGGGAAATGGAGAATTAAGTTGTCAGACGAAAGATGGAAGATAAGACTTGAAGTCGTCCGTTTTCCTGCGATCAACAAGAAGAATCGCAAAAAATATTCCAGGAAGTGGCATAGTGCAAGAATGCCAAATCAGGTAAAAGACTTTCGTTCCTTGCTACGATTCCACAGGTTTTCCGTTATCCACATTCTGTCAGTCATGAAGCATGCTGCGATATTTTTGGGGGAGACAGCTCACGGTATTTCCTGCCGGATAACAGAACACATTTTGAAAGTCCTTAAAGAGTTTGCAATCAATCACCACCCAGTGCTGCTGCTCCCCTCTGCGCCTTTTCTTTTGCGTCCACCTCAAAAGCAAAAAACAATTCGCCCGGCTGCTTGGGCAGTCTGGCCTCACGAAAGAAAGCAAGATAAAATAATGGTATGTGATAATTTTGCTGAGATAACAACCGGAAACCGCGACTTTGCAAAAGAACTCCAACCATGAGGATTGCCGTATGTAAACTACCACCACCCACCGATATGTATCGTAATACAGTAAGAAGTCATCATCCTCGCTTGTGCTACGTACCGTAACGAATTTGTCGTGTACAAAATAAGAAGATGAAGGATCACCGTGTACATGTCCTCTTGTCAAGAAAAGGGTCTTTTTCCGCTTATCAGAATTTCAATAAATCGGGATGTTGAAAAAAAAATTGCGCAGAGCGACAAGAACTTCCTTCCTTCCCACGGTTTCAGGCACCCACCCCATGGTTAGGAGAAAAGCGGCAGGTAGTACGCATGCGGTGCAGCGGAGTGGAGTCATTGAGTACACGGATGTTACATAACCCGCCCTTCTCTCTGTTCCCGCCGGCGCCACCCCACCACCACACTTTCAGAGTTTCAGCAGAATCATTGAAGTCCTCCTCTAGGGCTCCTTTACTTGAAAGCGGCTGTGAAACCATGTCCGGCAACGGCAAGAAGGTGGCCGTGGTGACTGGCGCCAACCGAGGCATCGGCCTCGAGATCGCCCGGCAGCTGGCCAGGAAGTACGCCGGCGAGGGGGACGTGGTCGTGGCCGCCAGGAGCGGGGACGTCGCCGCGGAGGTGGCGGCGCGCATTGCGGAGGAGGAGGGCGGGCTGGACAACGTGCGGGGGCACCAGCTGGACATCGAGGAGCAGAAGTCCGTGGAGAAGCTCAGGGACTTCCTCAATGAGAAGTAAGGGGTTGGTCAAACGCTCATTTTGCTGCGATCAAAACAACTAATAAATTATCCTCGCCAAACTGCCGATATTCGTCGATGCTTGTGTAAATTTGGGTGCGGCTTTGATAAGAAACATTTAGAATTCGACTTGAATTGGGGATTTGTTGCAAAAAGAGCTCGTTTCAAATCGAGTTCTTAGCAACAACATGTGTGTAAACCGGCTTTTCGCAAATTTACTTTATTCTTGTGAGCTACTGACTTCACTTTTCAGCCTCATGCAATTATTTTCTTCTTTCTTCCTCCCCACTCCAGCTATGGAGGCTTGGACGCCCTTGTGAACAATGCCGGCTTCGCCTTCAAACCCTCGGCGACAGAGTCCTTTGGCGAGCAGGCTGAGCGGACCCTGGCTGTCAACTACTTCGGCACCAGACGTGCCTGCGCCGTCTTGTTCCCGCTGCTCCGCCCCGGCGCTAGGGTCGCCAACATGTCCAGTTTGGCCGGATGGCTGAAGAAGGTGATGCCGGAGGAGGGCAACAGCCCGGTCCGGAAGAGGCTGTGCGCGGAAGACCTGACGGCGGACGAACTGGACGAGATGGCGAAGCAGTTTGTGGCCGCTGCTAAGGAAGGGACCCACGCGGAGAAAGGCTGGCCAAACAGCACGTATTGCGTGTCCAAGGTGGCCGTTAGGTAAGATAGGATTTGTATTTTATGTTGTTGCTTTAGATGTTCTTTTTTTCTTTTGAAGGAAGATGCTTTTGATTTCCCTATCAAAAAAACCTACCCAGCCAATACGTGACGACAGTTTATTTACTGTGTCGATGTCGTCACGCCATTTGCCGTCATCGCTGCAGTCGGCAGCCGGCAGCCTTGTGAGCCCATTTTCCCCCTTTTTGACTCCACTTTTCGTTACGCCGGCGTGTATACCGCGGTAGCCGTCAATGCCGTCATGCAGTCATGCCGTCAAAAGCCCTTGTATATACTTGTATACATGGGCA
>JAAUXV010279279.1_pt1 | contig 10182 bp, 6 predicted proteins | sample 7278181 | NCBI WGS metagenome assembly JAAUXV01 (sample SAMN14350114, study PRJNA611818) | marine sediment metagenome | isolation source: surface marine sediment (2.1m) | place: French Polynesia: Moorea | collected 2018-08
AACAGTACGTCATTTTGGGAAAACATATAAGCGGACTTGACCTACCCTACGACCAAACTAACATGCACTTTCAAACTAAACTATAATAATACATCACACCGCGTTATATACATGTAGGTCTGTTTGATTGATTTGTATGACGAGGGTGTATGACCGTGTTTACTTACCAAAAATGTGTGGTTTGTATCTCTAACACCAGGACGTGCCCTTTGTGCACTCTAGAATAATTTACGAGCTTGTTTGTGTTTTAGAAATAAAAATAAATTGACGTGGGTATAACGCCAGTTTAAGCAAAGCCGGAATCGGATGAAGTTTGTTTTCTTAATATTTTCCATAATTTACGACTTGTACAAATGGGTACAATTGGCGTAGACACTGACTGCCTTTCTACGTAATCTCTTGCGATTTTATCCGTATTGGTTCCCGGTTGTTTTAATTCTCTCATAACGTCATTAAATGTCTCATCTTCTATCCAAGTAAGAAAACAAAGTTGTTGATAATATGGCGAAAACTTATTCTCAAATAAATCCTTCTTGGGATCCTTAACCCTTTTCAGGTATTTCTTAATGCACGGATTAAAGGTACTTGGTTTAAAAGTAGACTTCACCCAAAAACGTTCGTACGTGTTTAAATTTTGAAAAATCATGTGCGTATCTTTCAAGTGAATTCCAGTAACATCGTCCTCAACGGCAACTGGTAGTTGGCCCTTTAAATATCGAATGAAGATGCTCGGTCCAGCGTCCAATTTAATTCCTAGAATTCGAATACCAGTAAACCTTTTTATCTTTTTTACGTAGACCCGTTTAGTTCGTTCAATAGCTCCTTTAAAATTACTCGGTATCCAACACCAAGCATTGTTTCGACTCCATCTCAGAGTGTTTGATTTTATAAAGTTATTATGTTCGTGGTGCTGTATTCTCGATCGAATTTCCCTTTTCTCATGATCCACGATTAAAGTAGCTCGACATTTATATTTAGCGCACTGATAGTAGACCCTTTTTTTCAATACTCTCTTTTGATTGTAAATGTCACGGTTGTATAACAGTTTCAAATTTAAATATTCAACTGCATCATATTTCGGTAGCGAACCCATGTTATTCGATTACGCCATTACACTTGATAATTCCACCAGTATAATAAGTAGACCAGATAATTGCAATTAGCTATGGACCAAACAATAGATTCATTATTACGTTCGGATTGGGTCGCTAATGTTAAAAAATATTGGACTTTGTGGAGTTCAAAAACTATGTCAGACGTCAAAACACTCACAGATCATTGCACAGTGTGTTCTTTGATGGACGTGAAATGTGATAAACATTTTCACAATAAAGTAGCAAATTTTGCCAAATATATGCCAGAAACTCTCGTCGGAACCATATTAACTTGGATTTATTTGCACCAAAATCCACTAACATTGCAAGATGTTATGAATTTGAACCCCATTCATATTTTTTGGCATTATATTTTAGAAGCTTGCTCCGATCCTAGCAACGACGTTAACATTAAAAATGCTCAAATATATCAATTTTTAGCTGCACAAAATAACCATCGAGACAACGACATCGATACCGATCATCAACATCATCTTCACAGTCCTCAAACACCGACCCCAGAAGAGATTCAAGAAGCTATACAAAAATGTAAGAAATATGCAAAGAGATCAATTTCACATCCATCTCTAACTAATTGTTTTAATTGTGTTTACGCGGATAATGGTGAATGTACAGAAATTATAAATGACATGGCCCTTCTAGTCGACGCGAGAGTTTATCCATATGATAACAATCCAAATCTATTTAAGCATTCTCATTACGGTACTTTACAGCCTGGGGTGTATCATCATGGTACCACGCGACTTGATACTATAATCGCTACAACCAATACAACAGAGACAGATGATTTTAAAAGTCCTAATGTTGCAAAATTGGAATACCTGATTAAGAGTCAAGAGACTAAAGTGCGTGGAAATTACGAGCTTCGGCAGCAATTGATAGAACAACTCGATAGATTGAACGAATTGATGGATATATTACAACAAGACGACGATCAACAAACTATTTTAGCAAACATAACTCACAATTGTCCATTGTGCGATTACTGTTCTATTCCTGCCATTTTTGCCATCATTCAAGATATGTTAGTTATGGAAAAAAGTAAGCGTATTGCTATAGGGATAGCACCTGCGGATTTAGCTGTCGACAAAGACCGATATCGATGGTTGTTTGATAACTGGGGTTGGACCGGTGGTCAATTAACATTAATTAAAAAGGAATGGCTTAAAAAATATTCATTTTTAGTTCAACACAATGATATTGCACCATTTACGGACGAAATCATCCTAAAACATTTCAATACTCTTAAATGTCAGTTAAACGTCAAAAGATGTTGTTCCAAAACCGATAGTAAACTTAATAGTAGTGACAATTGCAAGTTGAGTTGCGTGCTACCCTTATTCATTCATGGTAAAGGTTCAGGTATTCGTAATAAACAACGTAAACTATGCGACCTACACGGAATCAAGGACCTAGATCTAGGGCTGTACGACTAAAATAGCGTTCTCCAATGGAAGTTGACTGCAAATTATTGGCATTATTCTCAGGGTTTTTGTTGAGGAACAGATCTTGGTAGGCTTCTGTAAAAAAAGCAGTATTCTTTACCTTCTTCATTCTTTCTTGTTCGCGTATGACAATGTTTCGGAACGAAAAAATAACGCTTGAGCTTTTTGACATTTTGATAGTTGTGAATAGTCGACTGTTTGGTGCCGACTAATTGACTAACAAAGAACCTGAAGTCGTGCAGGCCTACTTGGATCCCTTAAAGCGCTTTGTTGGTTAGCATACGCAACTAACCTGGAGTAGTCCTTTTTTAAAAGACCTGTGACGTTGCGTGAAATAAATAGCTTCCTTATGGCATTAGTTGTTTTCCGCGTAGGAAATTCTATGAGTTCGTATCGGCCCAGCGATGTTGCTATGCAATTGACAAAGTGCGACGTCTGTCGACGAAATGAAAAGGAACTACGTAAATAAACTGGACATATTTTTGTTTCTATGTAACGTAACACCCAATCGTCCCAATCAGTGTCAATGTCGTTCGGCTCACGATAATATGGCTTTGTAATAAGCAAGAAATATTCACTTCTACGTCTGGAGGCTGGTAACTCTAAGACATCCACCCAATATCGATAATCGGGTGGGGAGCCGAAGTCGTGGATATGTAAATCATCCCAACGTAGGTTGTTGAATTTGCACGTTAATGTTAAACACCTACTAAATACTGGTCTCCAATGGGCATCTTTAACCAAACCGGCAACATAAACGTAATGTATAAAAGAGTTTATATCATCTACGTCAACGAACTCAGAATTCAATAAAACAAATTGTTTCAGTTGAGCTCGAAACGAATCAATGTTGTGAAATCTCCAACATCTAGGCCTACTACAAGTTAAAATAATATTGCGCCAAGTACGACACGTTAGCGCACAATAAACTCTTTCTATGAAACCCAAGTATTGTACAATTTCGCACAGTATGTCTGGTTGGAGCAATACAGTATCCATGTCTGGTTGGTGCAATAAAGTATCCATGTTTTAAAAACGATGACAATTCATTCAATAAAGATTTAAACAAATATCAATACAGTGTTTGAGCATATGAGTGTTTTATTTCGTCTCATACTGTAACACATTACAATTTATGGTGCCACATTACAATTTATGGTGTCAATTTATTAATCGACAGAGATTACACCCACGTCAGAACCGATTCACTCATGAACTACCGGTCTTCCAATATCCCAAGACCGATTCACTACACTACACTAACATAAATTTACATAATAAAAGTACCCCCTCTGCCCCTCGGTTTTGTCCAGGAAATCGGTATCAAGTCTACCTATACCTGTATAAACTTTTCGTGTCCGTGGGAGATAATAGTACGTTCCGGGCCATTCCATTATAAAATAGGTGATTTTTTTGCAGCGCATTAATATCTAGACAAAAGCTGTCATAATGCGCCAATGAGCATGATTTACGACTTTGTACGAAGATTTTATTACTTTGTAAGGTCAAAGCTGTCAAAAATGTCGCCAATGAGCATGATTTACGACTTTATTTAGTGCCAAAATCAAGACTATCATGGTGTTTGGGGTGTGATTTGCCATCAATATATCCTATTGGCTAGATACCACAAATGTACAAAAGTACTAAAAGAGTTACAATCCTATCTGTTAATAACATAGGTACGACACCAATAACAATGTTCCGACTTGGGGATTTCTTGAGTAAGAGGTGGTAAAGATTCGAACAATATTGGTCTAACGTGAAAAAGTGGTGCAATTACGTTTTTCATATCTTGATCAATATTGTCCAATAAAAAATCCTCAATATGAGCAGTAGCTCCAGTAGGGAGATTTTGCCTCCACGTACCCCCCCTACCAAACAACCCTCTTATTTGTTTAAACCTTGAAATATTACCTTCCAAAATGGTCAAATCCCCTGGGTAAAGTCTCTGAATTTGTGGGCGTAATATTGGTTGAAGTGTGTCCAAACAATTGGCAAATGCCGATTTGATCATATCCACAGTAATATGATAGCCATATAATTCAGGCATTATTTGCAACCATTTGGTAACATCGCAATAATGTGCAACATTGTTTAGGTGTTCAGTCAGTTTGTTGTATCGTCCAGAGGACATCAACTCTGTATACTGTCGATTAAGCTCTTCATCTGGGTGCAATTTTTGTTTTAGATGTTCGACAAAGTTCGGATTTACACGAAGCTGTTTGCACATTTCGCAAAATGGTAAGCCGAAGACATCGTTAAAACAACGCCCACATCTGTGTATTTGAGGTGCCATTTTGTGCCCATTTTGAGGTAAGTTGTTATTTAGTGGAAAGTAGAATGGATGAATTGTTAATTGTATACGATCTAATGGTACTTTAGTTATAGTGGCTAGTGGATTTTTTTCAGTTTTCCCCGTTATGTATTCTACAAAGGCCAAGAATAGACGATCAACGAGATACGGTCGTGTGCTGCTGCTACTTTGAGTATTTGATATACTGGCTGCGACATCTAGTAACCCTTGTATGTATTGCATATCGATCTCCACTTGTTTCATCATTTTTTTGTAAAAAGTTGACAATGATTCATTGTGAGCTACCCTTTGATTTACTTTGTCAAAGAAATCCTGCGTGATATTCTGAGCCAATGCCGTGTGCTGAAATTGCCATATTGCTTTCTCTAATCGAGCCACTTCGGCCATTTTATCGCGTCCTACGCGGTTTGTCATATTTTTATTGTAATGTTTGATTTTACACCTCCTTGTAAGTCTTGTACTTATGACGTAGTATGTCTGTCGTCATGTGATCGACGCTAGCGCTACTGTCTATTGACAACCTAAGCAATGACTAATACGTTTTTTGTTCAAGATTATTGTTCGGGTAGATTTCTTTACCTTTTTCTTTAGTTGATACGCAATTCTATTACGTAGTACAATGCACTTTTTATTCGCACGATTGACCGGAACCCATCCTCGTGGGCATACCATATGACAGTATTTGGCATTAGGTCCTCTTTTTCGTGCATTGATTGGAGTAACAGGTCCTTCGTTAGTGTACATGATCGGTCCAAGACCTCTTTGACATGAGGTAGTAATTTTCGTAGCGATTCGACTATTTCGCGAAATTAACTGGCGCTTTGGTTCAATGAGTGGTGGTCTTTCGTGGATGAAATTCTCGATATTCTTTGATTTCTTCGTTATATGCGCCAAATCTGCAAAAAATCTAGCCAGTTGATTACCTTCTGGACAAGGATAAATACCCGTTTTATGATTCTTCCTGTACATGAATTCGAAAATTGCCCCTTGAATATCGGAATATGTGTAAGATATTCCCCGCAGTCGATTCATAATGTAGCTTTTCATATCCCGCCATAACCTTTCGATTTTTTGCGTGTCAACAACTCTGATCTTATTCGTTGTCACATTTACATATCTTTGAACAAAATGACGGTTGTGCAATACCGTAAAATGCTTGTATCCATATTGCGTCAGATCCTTGTATCCTCGCCAACCATCTGAATAGATCGTAGCATTTTTGGTCACGTGTCTGAGTATCAAATTAATTAAAGTGCTGGAGTTTCTATTGGGAACGATATAGGCTATGAAGGTGCCTGTTGTTACTGATAACATTCCAAAAACCCACTTGCCGCTTGAATCCGAACACCTTCCCACGTTGTGTTTTCGTTTTGAACCGATCCAAGTTTCATCCAATTGCACGATGCCTTCAAGTTTCAAGGGTTTGTTCATCACAAAATTTCCGTAATGATTAGTAAGTTGTTCGTATCCTCTTCGATACTTGGTATGCGTTCTACTGCATATTCCGGCATGGGCCATTATTTCATTGGAGTTATTCGTTTTTGATCGATAGACAGCCAAAAGCCATTTCAACATCAACGTTGGGTTGTACCGTTTAAACCAAGTGTTGTTATGACAGCTGAAAGAGCTACTACATGTTGTACATTGGTTGAAATATTTCACAATTCTGCCAATTTTGCAACATATCACTCGACTGACACTTTTGCATGAATAACAAGATTGAACCACCTTCAACTGAGTTAGAAAATCATATATACTGAACGTCGATCCAAATAAGTTCTTTTTAATCCAAGCATCCTTGTGTGCGTTTTGAAACACCTCCTGCAAAACAGCAAAAAACGTAAGGATTAGATACTTAGGTCAATACAGTAGTAATAAATATGTATAACGCGAGTTTTCGCTTTCGTCTACAATAATTTGTTGACAGGCTATTTTTTATCATTTTATTACATTACAGATGATGCTACTCTTCTTAACAGTTGCTTGGCCGGTGTGCTTTTTGATTTGCGTGAATGATTTATTTTTTCAGAACTTTGGTTGGAGTTCAAAAAGCATACCTTTGCTTTGATTTTAGCCGCTGCAGGTATTTCCTCTGTTATCTCCTCTGGTACCTTGTTTCCCGTATTACGGCTCTTCTCGAGCAACTCGTCAACGTCATCTAGAAATTCATCCAAATCGTCGCGCTTAAAGTAGCCAACTGAAAAAAACACACGAAGAAATAAGGTCAGTAACCTTAACCACTAGCGATTTGGCACATGTACGACAAGATAGAGAACGTCTCATTGTTTGAAAGGGTATATAAAAAGCTACATACCTACGTGATCCGGTGTTATAAACAATTGCAGAGCTTTTAGTTCCACATTTTTCCGGCGATATCTACCGTACGTAATTTGCCCGTAAACATCATGACCAGGGCCATTTCCGAAGTTAATTAACGAAATCTGTAAAATTTCGAAGAAATGAACTAATTTGTAAAACATTTTTTTCACACAGAAACATATAGATACGGAAACCAACGTCTTCTTGAGCACATCCCCTCGAAAATAGCGCTATACGCCCACTGAAAAAACAGTCGTTTTTTATTTCAATCGCATACAGCGGCATCTGCTTAGAAAGATGAACTTTTATGAGGTCACTTGTTGCGTGAGGTAAAATTCCCAAAGAGTACACTACCGGAACCGAAACTCAAATTATACTCACCCCTTATAAGACGTCACGGTATTAACAGATGTTTTAACTTCGATTAAAATTGTAAGTTCAATAATAACAACCATTTTAAGTGTAACTCGTAAATCATGACGGATACTGATGTTGGTGAGAGTATTGGTACCATCACTAAGAGTCTACTGTCGACAGGTATATTCGATGAAATTTTAACTGGGTACCCACCGCATTTATTTGAACCAGACCCGCCACCTATTGAATATTATTGCCTTAAATGTGAATTGGTGTCGAGATGTGCCGTTACCATACCATGTGGATGTCGATTTTGCAAATGTTGCGCCCTAAACCTAACAAGTCAACCACCCGATATCCCTTGCTGCGATGAACAGGGAGACCCTACACTTTACTCTCCAGATTACGCCACCCGAAGAAAAATTGAGAACCTACTTATGACTTGTCCAAACAAAGGGTGTTCGGACAAATTCAAATGCAAAGAATATGATTGTCATGTCAGTGAATGCAAACATCGTAAAGTTAAGTCTATTCGAAAGGAATGTCCGGAGAATATATTGAGAAAGGACCTAAACATTCACTATGAGAACGAATGTCAATTTACAGATGTTTTATGTAGATTTTGCGACAATTTATTTCGTCTATCCGAACTTCCAATGCATGAAACAAAATGTCAAAATGCTTTACAATCATGCCCGAACAATTGCAATGTGAATGCCGCGGGTTTTTACGATTTGGATTTACATTTACAGCTGGAATGTCCAGAAGCAGAAATACGGTGCATATATGGTTGTAATCAAACCGTACCACGTAAAGAACTGAAGGAACATTGTCAAAACTCTTTGGATTTACATTTTCAATCGCTAATGGAGGCCAACGAAACATGTTTATTACGACTCACAGAAACCCAGCACATGGTGCAAGACTGCATCAATAATACACAAATAACTCAAGAACAATTTAAAGGATTGCAAACCGAATTAACAAATTGCAACATGAAAAGTTTGCAAAAGTTATTGACGAAACAGTCCGATGAAATTAGCAATTTGCAAAGAGTAGTACAAAATCTGGCAATTAACAAAGATTTGTTTGAAATGAAAAAGAAAATAACGCCACTGCAGGCTAAACAAAATGATATAGAAGATAGATTGAAAAGACTCGAACTGCAATCGCATGGTGTCGGTAAGGGTGGTTCGAGACATCAGACATCCGTTGAAAATCAATTGGGAATGCAAGCCATTACAATCGCCAACCACGACTTGAAGTTCGAAATGTTAGAACAAACACATTATGGCGGTGTTTTGGTTTGGAAGATCAATGATTTTGCGAGAAAAAAGAAAGATGCGGATACTGGTAAAAAAACATCGCTGTACAGTCAACCTTTCTACACTAGTCGTTTTGGTTACAAGATGTGTGCTCGAATATTTTTGAATGGGGATGGTTTGGGTAAGAACACTCATGTTTCTTTGTATTTAGTTATCATGAAGGGCGATTTCGACGCGTTGTTGCCTTGGCCTTTTCGACAAAAAGTTACCCTGATGTTGATGGATCAGCAAACTCATAAATCACACTTATCGGAAAGTTTCATCCCAGACTCAGCGTCAACTAGCTTTTCACGACCCGTTAAACAAATGAATATCGCTTCTGGATTCCCACTGTTTATTCTCCAGGATGTTCTCCACGATACAAGATACGTAATGGATGATACCGCTTATTTCAAAATAATTGTGGATCTATCTGATTTGTATTGGCCTTGAATTTCTCAATTTTATATAGGCCTATACCTTCAAACACTCATTGCTAATTCATAATCGGGAACCACGATATGGACACGTTTTTTTGCTAATGTTTATCTTTATTGTGCTGAGTTTTGGTATTGGTGTAAGTTGATGTGGATCAATGAGAAAATGGCGCGATTAACGTAATTGATGCGATCGCACGGGTGCAAAAAACTCTAAATACACTGGATTCACCCAAAATTATGGAACCCAATTCGCAAATATTCAGATTACGACTGCGTACTTCTGTGTTCGCCTGAAGCAGACGAAATCAAAGTGAACAAGTTGATTCAACAATTCAATGGAAAATACATTGTTCTAATCATTAATCGACATTGTGTCTGCCTTTATCCGGCATTGAATTCATGGACAATACAAACATTCCAGCAATACATGTATGAGCATCTCACCTTGGAATAGGTATACAGCAGTGAAAAGGTTGACGGCAATAACAACCAATTAAATTATTTTGAAGACCGCGCTATAAACTGTATAGCAGAGCACGGGTTAACCACCTGTCAAGTTCTACATCAATTGACCTGAAGGTCACCCTGCGGTTTACTGGAGTCTAGCCAATTTCCCGCCAGTTCCCGAAAGTAGTACCGGCGGGGCCGTTACCATGACATCAAGGTCGTTGCCATGGTGAGATCCGTGTGAAAGAGATGACCGTCTCTTACACATTCATCGAAGCCGCTTGAAATCATACACTGTAGCTCCATAGGGTACATGGTATCAAGCTTACCCTTGTTTGCTGATGATGTTCAAGTAAAGAATGGGATTCCATTCTATCCAGAGTTGTATGCTGAAAACATTCGCAAAGCTGTGCATGATTTTAACTTCTCCACTCAACAGTG
>JAAUXV010119400.1_pt1 | contig 10181 bp, 16 predicted proteins | sample 7278181 | NCBI WGS metagenome assembly JAAUXV01 (sample SAMN14350114, study PRJNA611818) | marine sediment metagenome | isolation source: surface marine sediment (2.1m) | place: French Polynesia: Moorea | collected 2018-08
AGAGACAGCAGCAGCAGCAGCAGCAGCAGCAACAACAACAACAACAACAACAACAGCAGCAGCAGCAACAACAACAACATGAGTAGGAGAAACAAAAACAACACTAGCAGCAGCAATGGTAGCAACAATTAAAGCAGCAACATCCTCAGCAGCAACAGCAGTAACAACAATAGTAGCAGTAGAAGCAACATTAACAACAACAATTGAAGGTTAAGAATCATTTTCTCGCCAGGTAAACGTATGCTGTACTGCCAGTAGCAACAACACAACAGTCATATCAACTGCAATACATGTAAGTAAAAGCAGGAGCAACCACAATAACTGGAGAAGCATGAGTTTCTCACAAGATATGGTATTCCGTGTTCCGTCATCACTTCTACGAGGCAGTCCATAAAGTCCCCGCAGTCTGCCCTGTCCATGGTGAGCCTGACCCCGTCCTCGTCGCCCCTGGTGCCACCCTCCCTCCGCCAGGGCCACACCAGCACCACCAGCCCGCGACGGTACCGGGCCGCGCTGCGGGAGATCTCCTCCGCCAGTTCCTCGTTCAGCTCCCTCCACTTCCTGGCGCCTCCCTCGCCAGACGCCTCCAGCTGCTGGGAGCGCCACTTGGCATAACCCTGGAAATAAAACAACTTTGTCCAGGTACAACTTAAAATTTTCCGGATAATAATTTCAACCTATTTCAAACATACGGTCTCTTATTTGTTACGGAAGATTACCAAGCAGTCGAGGACGCATCTGTCGCTGAGAAAGTCATCTACGACCTTCCTCTCCATCTCCTCCTCCTCTTGGTGCTGCCCTCGGAGGATGAGCCTCTGCAGCTCCAGGTGGACGCTTGGCGTCGTGAAGTCCTTGGCGACCAAGCCCTTGGACTTTATTATATTCCTGCATTTTTGAAATCATCCTTGATTAGCAGCAATATTTGAACAATGGATATTTGTACTGTAACTACCGCGCCACTTCCGCTATCTTGCCGAAGCCCACAAAAAGGCTCTTCCTTCTTCCGCTCTGGAGAAGCTGGTGCTCTCCGCCTAAGAGGACGTTGACGAGGGTGGTCTTGCCTCCCCCGCCGGGGCCCACCAGGTACACGCCGACCATATTTAGTGATGCTTTCAGTTGTCGCTTTGCTCCGCCAGTCGCTCCATCGCGAACGCCTCGTGACCTCGTCCAAATGTGAGCGAGGTAACTTTCTTGTCGAAATGACGTGTAGGAAAATGACACGTCCTTTCCTCATGCCATACGTGGCCTCATCGCAAACGAGTATGCTTTATTGCTCAAGCTATAGAACAAATGTCAGAAAAAAATGCTGATTTGACTGATTGTCTTTCACGGTAGATAATACATTTTTTAAAAAAATCAGGTGTCCCCATGTCTGGTTTGTTGCAAAGGGTCGGCCTGTCCTGCCAAAATAGTGAAACACCGAAACGGCCCTTTTATCGTGCGCCTCGTCCAAAGACGGCTTTCTAAACGTTTCGCTTTCGTCTTTCGCCGCTCCTCTCTCCCGTTGCTCCCTACTGCCGCTATCTGTAAGAGAACTAGGGAACCTTTAGGTCTCCCGCGCGAAGACTATCGATCCACATCGAAATTAGGTGAGTCACTTTTCGACGTTTTCTTGACCTGGCGGGGGGTCAAATTACTTCTCGTGACGAGGGGTGTTGCAGTTTTCCGTCAACGGAAAGAAAAAGTTTGAAAAAGATAGCAATGCCGATCCGCCCGCCAGACGACACCGTGTGGAGACAAGACGGTCATGCAAAACAAAAATCCAGGCACTTTGCATAACACAGCCAACAGTTCTATTTTTCTCTAGGCACGTAGTTGGTAAACGAAACATACGCAACACCAGCAAGTATGTACTGTAACGAATTCATGTTTTCCCATTCGTTTCTTCTTTCTCAGACTCTCCACTCTCCTCCAACTTCGGCGGCCAGTCCAAGTCGATAGCCTGCGGGTAAATAAAGCACGGGCGTAAACAGTTTCAAACGACGGTCCATGCCATTTTCGTACTTCAACGTCCAGTGCGACGATGTCCACCTCCCTTCCCCCAAGGATCTTTCTTAGATTTGGCCTCGTCCGCTGCAGGTCTCCGTGGACGAACTCCTTGACGTAGGTGCCAGCCTGGGTCGCCAGGCGGAGGGAGAAGAGGGTCGGCGGTTTGGTGGTGGAGGAGGAGGGACTGGATGTTTCTTCAGCGGATGCCTCGCTTTCAGAAGACTTAAGCTGCACTGGAAGCACCTGAAATACGCAAAATATTTGTTCGAAATGTCTGAACACCTCACCAAATCGACTCACCTCCATCCAGTATACCGTCCTCTTCCTCCAGTTGTTCGGCCTCCTGTGCAGCACCCTCACCGGCGTCCTCTGGTCCAGCTCCAGGTTCTTGACCGGCTCCACCTTCTCCCTGATCTCGTCCACGGTGAGATCGCCCTCGGGGAGGACGCACAGCGCGCGGTAAGTCTTGGTCTTCTGGTCCTCGCCCTCCTTCAGCCTCTTTGTTTCGGACCTTAACAAAGAAAACAAGAAAAAGTAAGAACGATAGTGAATGAGTTGTGTTTGGGTCCGAGCGGAAACTTACTTTGACACAACTTGCAGATCTCTTACTCTGACTCTCCCACCAGAACTTCTGTTAATCTTTTGCTGAAGGTGACTGAGTGCATTAGAACCTGCAAGGAAAAATCCATTCATGAGGAAATCGTCTTTCCCTTCTCTCTCCACCTTGCCTTCAAACATAGTTCTCCTCGGGTTGACCACCTCGAACATGAAGGGCCTCCCCCTTCCGAGCGTCCGCACGTCTATGTCCTCCCTGCCGGAGGAGGAGAATCGAGCCTGGTCGAACGGGAAGAACTCCTTCATCCTGTCCAGGATGAGTTCCTCCACCGACGTATCCATCCGCTTCTCGCCGTCCACCACCCAGGGAGTCTGCGGCAGTTCGCGGGAGTACTTGTTGTACCGGCCTGGAAAGGAAAAAGGACAATGGATAACGCTAGACTAGAACTGATGAGACGATACTACAACAAGCACTGGACTGGAAGCTGGATACAACAAACAAGATTTTTAAAAGACTGTGGTTCCAAGAACAAATTTCAATTAGCCGGCAAAATCGGAAGTAGTTATGCAAAATGTTGTTCAGAGATGGCGCTTCCCCTTAAAGTCGCCTTTCGCCTTTCACTCCACTCGTTACATAACCGCGGCATTACAGAGCACCCTTCAGTACCCCTTGTGCCGGCACCGGCATGATGTGTAAGCAGCAGCAGGTAGCAGAACGCAAGCTACAAGCTACAGTACTTGTGCTGTGCCGGCACGTACGCATGTTTCGTCCAGTGACGAAATTTTTCTAACGGTGTTTAAGAAGTGTGAACACGAATCCAACACATCTACACGTACGTACATTGACACGTGGGATTATCCGGCTCGAGATATAAATTAGATACCATCACACCGTTTTCCACTACCGCTGGGACAGCCTTTTCACATTTAAGAGACAATGGCGAGCCAGGATGAGAAAAATTACACCGTGCCGGTGAACTCTGAGGAGGTGACGGAGGAGTGGATGTGCACCACATTGGCTACGGCGCTTGGCGCCAAAGAGGCCAGGAGAACTTGGCTCTATGTGGCGGCGCAGAGGGAGTCCGGCATGCTCAGCTCCATCTTTAGGGCTAAGCTGGACGTCGAGTTTGATGATGGAAGAGTGGAGAAGCACAAGGCAAAAGAAAATGATTAAAGAATAAAACAGCAATTGAACTTTTTTCTATGCTAGTTATTCTCCTAAATTTTTTAGATCTTCATCAAGATCATGCCTCAGAACGACCCCCACAAGTCTCTCGTGGCCAACAGTAAGATGGACGTCACCGAGATAGAGTCCTACCGCAGGGTCTTCTTCGACCTGGGAGAGTTTGAGAAGGAGCAGATGGGCAAGTCGGGGGCGCCGGAGGACGGGATTCTGTCGGTGGTGCCTCGTATCTATGCTGGTGGATACAACACGGATGAGGTGAATTGTCTAAAAGAAGTTCCAAGAATTAAAGTTGTAAGAAAAATAGACTTATGTTGTAGGATCGGCGGGGTTTCTTCCTCATGCTAGAGGACATGACGCCCGAGTACGAAATGAAGGACTACGAGAAGGGCCTGACCCCGGAGGAGGTCTTTGAGTCCATGAGAAGCCTGGCTCAGATCCACGCCACCGGCTACGCTTACGGCAAGCTGAGGGGCGTCGACTTCAGGAAGAAGTACGACGGCGTCATGAACACCGTCTTCGACAACATGGACGGGGACAGCGACCTCATGGACTTCATGAACTACAACATGGATCTGGTGCAGAAGGACATGGAGGGCAGCAGGGTGGAGGGGCTGATGCAGCACGTCACCAGGCTGCGGAAGGACATCGGAAAGAAGTACATGGCCGTGCTGAAGGGCAAGGAGCACGACGCGTTCCTCATGCACGGGGACATTTGGTGAGAAGCTTTTGTGACCTGCCAATTTTGTAATTTGCAAAGCGACTTTAATCAATCCTTTTCCTCAAGGGCCAACAACGTCTTGTACGGTCCCGGTAACAAGGCTCGGATAGTGGACTGGCAGTTCACCACTACCGGCTCCATCTTCCTGGATTTTGGCACCATGGGCTGGATCAGCATGTCGGCGGAGGAGACGGCCAAGCACTCCGAGGACATTATAGCCTCCTACTTCGACTCCTTCACCTCCACCTGCAAGAGGCTAGGATGCTCCGAGGTCCCCTGGACTAGGGAGGAGTTCGGCAGGCGCGCCAGGGTGGAGGGGCTCTTTATCGCCTTTCTCTGGTGCAGCACCTCCTACGAGCTAGTAGAGAAGTACCCCGCCATGAAGGACAGGGTGCACTGGGTGCTGGAAGAGAGCGTAAAGATCTCACCAAAGTACTACGAGTGAGCCGCCCATTGCTACCTGGAATTGGTTGCATAAATAACATTTCTATTTTATTTTTGTACCACCCTGCTGTGCCGACAGCGAAAAAAACATACAACTAGAGCCTCTTCGAGTCTTGTTTGCCTACACTGATTATTTGTTTCTAAGATGCACTTTTTGCACGATCGACCTATCAAGAAGGCGACGTAAAGGGGGGAGATTAAAAGTCCGTCTAGATGAGGGAAAGTCCCCACTTAATTTGAGTCAACATCTCATCTCATCTCCCCCCTCCCCTCTTCAAGCGAGACGGATGGCCAACCAACTGACTGTCAAAGAGCTTATCTTGCATCACACGAAAGAGTCCTCGCCGATTTCGGAAGGGGGCAGCAGTCATTATCTGACCGAATGGTCATCTCCGCTTTTGTAAAAATAAGTGATCGGAGGCCAAGAAAACTCCTGGTGCGGAGATAGTAAGTACCTAGCTTCTTCAGGCGGGATCCCGTGAGAAAAAGTAATTCTTGGAAAGTGGGGAGCCCGAAAAAGAAAACGCAAACTCTGCGAATTTTTTTATGGATTCCGTTGGGAAAGTCCTCGGGCGAATATTTGCTGCTTCTCTAAACCTGGCCCCATAAATACATCCCAGACGAGAGTGCCTCGGACGACAACGATAAAAAGAGGAACGCCGGCAGGGAGGCTGCGGAGAAATAATACAAACGGACACGTAACGAGCCTATCCCTGGCCACGAGGGGAAACATACATTTAAAACACAATGCTTGAAAAACTACTTTTGGCGCTGTGTCTGGCCGCGCCCGCCGCCGTGGTATGCCGGGACACCTCCTACGCTGAGTGGCGGTGCGACGGCATGTCTGTGCCGAACGGCGTGGTGCGGTGCGCAGGGTCATCCTGCTTCCTGCGGTGCGACTACGGCTTCTCGCCGGTGCGGTTCTTCCGCTTTGACTGCGCCGCGGCAGAGTCGCTCTGGGGATCGCACGACGAAGACGACGACGACGACGGACAGAACGGCGACGAGGACAGCGGGGACGGGTGCGCAGCAAACATGGCCTTCGTCGTCGGTAGGAAAAGTTGAAACAACTATTTCTATATTTCTTTAACCCCTTCTTTCTCCATTTAGGAGGTATGAACGGCAGGGACAGCTACACCAGCAACGTGGAGATCGTATCAACCGACTCCGCCCTAAGCCAGCGGTCTGTCGCCCCCTTCCCCTACGCGGTGGAGTCACCAGTGGCAGTATGGGCAAACGGGACAGTGCTCGTATGCGGAGGTAATCGGAAGGGCCAACTTTTCTGAACCGAGCCTTAAAGTTTGACTTTGTCTTAGGTTATAACCACGACGACGCGAGTACAAAAGTTTGACTTTGTCTTAGGTTATAACCATGACGACGACAAGCTCGAGCGCAGCTGCTACATGTACGAGGCGTGCCGCAACGAGTGGGAGGATGCGCCGGACCTCTCGGAGACGCGGGTGGGCGCGGTGGGGGTGGTCACCTCGGACGACGAGTACTGGATCCTGGGAGGGGAGAACGAGGACGGGGAGAGTCTGGACAGCTCGCAGATCTGGAGGATAGGCATGAGGCAGTGGGAGAGCGGGCCGAGTAGGGACACATCTTTTACAAAGATTGCCAGAAAGCTTTACAACTTGTTTCGTACCCATTAGATCTCCAGGAGGGCCGCATGGGCCACTGCGGGGTGGTGGTGGACGGAGGAGACACCTCTGTCATCACCGGCGGCGACCCCACCTACAACTCCGTCGAGCTCTTCCGCGGCGACGACGACAGCGGCCACGGCACGCAGACGGCGCTCGGCTTCAAGCGCACCTACCACGCCTGCTCAAACTACCTCAACCCAGCCAACGGGGAGGAGACTATCATCGTCGCAGGTGAGGGAAGAAGTCACGGGTCAAGCGGGTGACACGTGATGATAAAAATGTGCGAGGGGCGACGATGACCCAGTTTGAATTGGATTGGCAAACACAGACTTCAGACTTCTCCAGCCAACAGATTGTAAGTTATCGAACTATGCTCATTTTTCTCCCGCAGGTGGCCAAGACAACGAGGGCACTCCCTCCTTCACGGTAGAGGTGTGGAACGAGGAGTACGGCCAGTGGGACGAGTTCCAGCACCTGCCGCAGTCGCTGACGGGACCGGGCATGGCGGTACTGGACGGGCGGGTGGCCGTGCTGGGAGGGAGGTCCATGCTGTCTGCGCCCTCGGCCGCCGTGTACGCCCTCAAGGACGACGGGTCTGATTGGGAGTCCATCGGGGTGGAGATGGGGGAGGGGAGGGCATTCGCAGGGGTGGCCACAGTACCCGAGACGCTGTTCGACTACTGCGGAGGGGGAGGCGTGTTCGCCGGCAAGAATTGATTGAAGAAATTCTACAGAAACTCTGACAAATACTACTAGCCGCTCAAGTTTGTTTGCGACTCTAACTGTAACTTATATACGTACAGCAGGTGGTAGGGCCAACCAGTTGCGAAAGTAGACTACTTTGCATTCAGACCAATAAAAAATAAAAAAATAGGAAAAATGATTCTGCTCACCCGCGATGTATATGCTGTTGTGGTGCATCTTGACGCTGGCCTTGAACCTGGCGGCCACCGGCTCCGGCGGCACCGGGTAGTGCCGGCGGAAGCGCTCGTCCGAGACCCCAGCCAATGACTTCTCGGCGCCCACTCTGGTGACCAGGCCCATGTGGTACACGTTCTTCTTCTTCTGGCGCATGGCGTACTCCTTCTTGCACATCTCGAGACTGAAAAGCGAAAGGGAAATAATCTCAAATGAGCACCTGAAGGGCGTGGTCAACAAAATCAATTACGCAAGATGCACGAAGCAAACTTGTGTACAAAGGGCGGGCGTGATCTCTGGAAAATCGGTCAAAAGTCATTTCCCTCCGCAGTGAACTCAAGTTACACAAAACAAGCCTAAAAAAGTGTACAGGATTTCATTACAACTAAATTCGGCTGTGCTCCACTAACAAAAACCTTACAAGTTCAATTCGCTCTCATTTCTTTTTTAAAAAATCTTACAGTTTCTGAATTTCCTGCTTGTCCTCCGGGTATTCGATGGCCAGGTCCACGTAGAATTCACAGTCGTCCCCGGTGACGTACCTCCGGCCCAGCTTCTTCTGCAGCGTGTGCGGGAAGAGCCACTTCCAAACTTGCTTGATGGGCACCACCTCGTCCTCGTCGAAGCCTTCCACGCGAGGGGATCCCTCCGAAGAAGAGGACAGCAGCACGTTGAGGGAGTGCGCGCGCAGGGCCAGGGAGACGGGCAGGGACACGGCCACGGTGAAGTGGTCGGCGTCGTGACCGCTCTCAGACATGGCCGAGCTTACCTGCAGAAAGTAATGGTGACGTCGACGTGCTTATACATTACAAGTAACTTGCTAAGAGATTGTGTAACTGACTGTGTTGAGCGCTTCCTGCATGAACTCGTCCTGCAGCACCCCTAAACAAGCCCGACAGGGAGCTGGAGAGGTATCTTCGGAGGCATCTCCTCCGTTGGTGCCCTGATCTCCGTCCACCCTGGCCCGTTTGGAGGGCGGACAGGCATCCTGGTAAAAAAATGGAGATGAGACTGACGTATCAATACAATTTAACCACTGACCTTCTTGACAACCGCCTCGTGCTCCCTGGAGTCCTTGACCGCGGCCAACCTGAGGACGCATCTGGGGCACACGTCCTGCACGCCGGCACTGGACAGCGCCGAGGACACGCGCGAAACCAGGCCGTAGTCAACGCGGCTCATGGTGGCCAGGGGAGAAGGGCTGAAGGACTCAGGATCCTGAGGTCAATCACACAGGAAGAGGCAACCTTGACCTTCTCTTGGTCTTTTTTTGTCGCTTCTCTTTCTTTCTTTTCCTTCACGCTGCTCTGTTGTTTTGCAAGAGGTTAAGTGTAGAGATGTTATCGAGCCTGGGCTCGAGCTCGTAGGCTCGCAAGCCCGCACCCTATTTTGCTAACCCGCAACCCGAACTCAGGCTCGCAAGCCTGGAATTTTGACAAAAAAAGCAAAATTTGGCAAAATTCTAGGTTAAATTGTCAAAAAATGGCCGCCTCTGGTGGTCTTTAAATAGTTTTTAAAAGTATTTTTACCTTTTTTTAAAGGTAGATAGCAGAATTATATCAAAAAGTAAAAAAAAACTGAAGGAGGTCTGTGATTTTTGAAGTTGCTTGATTCTACAGTACATAAAGCTCGCAAAACCCGGAGGGGGTTTATATATATACCGTAATTTGGATATTTTAAAGGGCCAAGCGAAGCGAGGCCAGTCAACGGGCCTGTCGACTCAAGGGGTTTATAGCGCCGCGAAAGCGGCCCGCACCCAGCTAGTTACTACATAAAGTAGATCTTTGGGGTATGGAGTGGGGGGTGGGAGTGGTTTTTGGAAAGCGGGGGAGTGGGGGGGAGACTCCCCTTCTAGTGCCTATGTATGCCGGCGAGGCACGCAAATTATGAACTAACCTTTTCTCCAGGTGTGGTTTCAAAATCGCCGTGCAAAGTTTCGGAAAACTGAACGCCTGACCCAGCAAAAGCCCCCAAGCGGCACCGCCTCTGACAGCAAGGAGGGCGGCGGGAATGGCGGCGGAGGCAGCCACAGCTCTTCCCCCAGCGCCTCCGACCACCACCACCACCACCAGGAAAGCAACAACAACAACAACAACAACAGTGACAGCAAGGCTGCGGCCGTCGCTATCGCAGTCACCAGGGTAAAGTCCGAGCGAGGAGGAGGAGGAGGAGACGATGTCGAGAACGATCCGTCTCCTCTCCAAATTGATTTCAAAGGAGCCGCAAGAAGTCCGGGAGCGCAGGGTAAGAATGCAAGAATTGGAAGAGAAAACTCATCAAACGTAAAAGACCCATTTTTCTCCTGCAGGCGACAAATTATTGTGCTCCTCCTCGTCTTCTTCCCCGCCTCTTCCGCCTCCGTTTTCCTCTTCTTCGATGTTCCCTACGCCCCCGGGGCACCACCACCACCAAGGAGGAGGAGGCCTCCACCCTCACCCTCTCTCCCGCCCTCCTGCACAAGTTGGCGGCGGAGATGTTGACGGCTCCTCCGCGGCGGCGGCGGCGGCAGCCATTTCCTTCTGCTCTCCCGCGGCCGTGGCTATGAAGTGGGGAGCGGCTGCCGCCGCCGCCGCAAGCGCCTTGGGAGGAGAGGGAGGAGGGAGAAGCGGCGGCGGTAGCGGCGAAGAGAGCGGAAGTGGCGTCGTCGTCGGCCGAGGGGGACTTTTCCCGCCTCCCCACTCTTCCTCCTCATCCTCTCTATCATCCTCCGTGGAAGTCACAAGCCCTA
>JAAUXV010310134.1_pt1 | contig 10179 bp, 9 predicted proteins | sample 7278181 | NCBI WGS metagenome assembly JAAUXV01 (sample SAMN14350114, study PRJNA611818) | marine sediment metagenome | isolation source: surface marine sediment (2.1m) | place: French Polynesia: Moorea | collected 2018-08
CGTTATTCATAATTATTGGCACAGCCGATGTTTTCGGGGTAGTCGTCTGCATTGAAGCCAGGTTGATACTAGGTGGTATGACGGGAATGTATGGTAGTTACATGTCATATGAAATTGGGGTTGCTTACGAGGATGGGTATGATATAAGGGTACTCACGTTGTTGGGGGATCCTTCTACTGAAGCCATGCAGAAAAGCCAAGTGTGGTTGTGGATTCGGTGAGCGGGTAAAAACTTGAACATAAGAAAACAGGACGCACAAAAGAAAACGACACACGATACAATGGAAAATGGAAACTTAAACTAAAAGAAACGGTGGTGCATTATTTTGCGTGTATTCCATATAAAAGCGAGTGCATACAAGCTCACACGACGGACGGCACAAACGTAGAAAAGAAACGAATAAAATGCATAAGTTCAAAAAGGAAGTATGAGCAAAGGTCCGGGCGGGATCAAATCGCCGATTTAGAAGACCAGGTGCAGGTTCTCTTTCATGCGCTAAAAACATTGGGGTTTGGCGCGGGGCGGGGGGGTGGAGTATGGCAGACGGATAAGGGCGAGCGGGGAAAAAAGTTTGCAGGGTGTCAAAAAATCTTCTAGGAAAAAGGCTCGCCCTAAGGTGTGTGTGTGGTCAAAAGCGTAGGATTAAAATAATGGGGGGAGTGCTAAAGAGTATTCAGGAAGCTCGTCTATCTTATTTACCCTTTCTCGCTTTCGTATTTTTCCTTCGGAGGAAGGGCTCTGAACCCTATCCTCCTGTCTATGTACTTCGCAACGTGGGTGGGCGGGCCTCTATTTAGCCACCTAAATAGACGCGCGGAAGGAAAGAAATAAGAAGGGATATTTTTTTTTTCGGCGTGATTTTTGTGGATTGGGAAAAGCTGCTGCTTGAAAAGAGGGTCAAATTTGCTACGCAAAAACTCTAAATATGTTTGGGGAGGGGAAGGAAGAACTGAAGAAAACACACACGAAATACCGCGAACTAAAGACTGTTTGATATTGAACGTTCGAGATTCGGAGGGCTTCTTGAGAGTGTGCGCGGTGCTGCTGGTGCTGCTTGCCAACTACTCGTGGAGGGGAAATAAGGGTTGAGAAAATTGTCGCAGTTTTGTGTTTTTAAAATCTTCTCGACCAAAAAAGGGGGGAAACTGTGCTCAGATGCGTCATATTGAAACGTGGGGAAAGAACACTGTTGCTTTAAAGAACCCTCTTCTTTGAAGTACTCAATTGCTCGAAAGTACTGCACGACAAGACGGGGTACACCAACGAGAGACGCATGCTGGCACCAAACTCTTCTTCCAAAAAAGAAACCGCAAACTGGAGGAGACGCAAAGAGGAGGAGGTATCAAACTTCCTCCTTCTTTCCTCCCTCCTGCCCCACTCCCACGGCCTCAGCATCGGCCGCCGCCGCCGCCGCGGCCAGCCGCTCTCTCTGCTCGGCCTCTGCGGCCGCGGCTGCGATGACCTCACTTGCCTTGATCTGGATGCCAGTGTCCTCCTCGTCCTCTGCCACCACGCTCATACGCTTCTTCTGCTTCTTCCTGCAAATTGCACATTTGCATCATCAACTGTAATCCCGTCTCTACTTCATATATTCAATACTCACTCTGCTTTGTTCTCCAGACTGGTGCTGCTCCCCTCCAAGCTCTTCCATACTCCGCTCTTGTTCATCTCCTCCGAGATGTTGATGTCTGCGTTGTCGGTGATGGGGATCTTCATGACGTTCCCGTTGGCCATGGGGACCTCGATGCTGGACTCGGTGTAGCGGAGGCTCTGGCGACGCTTAGCCATCTCTTCGTCCTCCTCCTCGCCGGCCTCGCCGCCGTCGCCGAGGTCCTGAGAAATAAGTGAGAGAAATAGGTTAAGGGAAACTGTGATAGCATTTTTTTGCAGCAGCAACAACAGCAGCAGCAACAGCAACAACAAGAGCAGCATTAGTTTACAAGCTTACAAGTGTCATGATTTATCCTTATCTCTCACCTTCTTTGTCTCGTCCTCCTGATCCAGCTTCTCGTGCCTCTTGAACTCTGGCAGGATGTCGTCCAGGATCTTGAGCTCGTTCTTGTCGAAGAAGAAGTCGAGCACCTTGCGCACGCCCATCATGACCACCAGCATGATAGGGAAGAGGATGGAGGTGGCCTTGATGTCTTTGATGACCCAGAGGAGGACGAGGCACCCGAACTGGATGAGGGTGAAGAGGTGGACCCTGCGCAGCGGCACGCGCCTCAGGTAGGGGTAGTCGGGCTGGTACTTCTGCGGCATGAAGAAGAGGAGGATTCGGTCGAAGAACTGGAGTCCGTTGAGCGAGGCCACGCCCATGTAGAGAAAGACCCCGTAGAGCACTGGCATGGGGATTCTACGGAGCAGCGGGCCCATGCCGACGGAGGCGCCGATGGTGACGAAGATGGCGATGTGCGTGACGCGCTGCTCGCGAATGCCCAGGAACTGCGGCTTCTCCCCCGGCGCCGCCGTCTCCGACTCGCGGGTGAGAGACTTCACGTGGTTGATGGAGAGGACGGTGGCGGCCACGAACCAGGGGAGTCCGAAGGCGGAGCAGATGACGATGAGAACGGTGACGACGAGCAGGTCGAGGTGGTATCCGCCGCCCTTGGTCAGCTTGTGCTCCTTGCGGTTGACGATGACGGCCGTGATCTGCTGGTCCATGAAGATGAGGATAGTTCCTAGCATGGCCGGGATGATTGCCCCGATGGGCGCCCACAGAGGGATCCCGTCCAGCGGGTTGAACACCCAGCCGCGGTCGGGGTTGGTCGGGCGGAGCTCCTCAGGAACGCTCAGCTTAGGGGTGTTGACCTGATTTAAATGGATATAAGGAAAAGTTATATCTTGGTAGAATTTGACGGGTTTTTTTTTACTGTACATTTCCATACCTGCGTTGCAAAGTCCGTGAGCGTCATGGAGATGATTGCAATGATGACGGCAAAGTCGGAGATGAATCCTCGCACCTTGGCCGGGAAGAATGATGCCGACTTGAACGCCTTTAGGTGCCAAGCGATGAGGAAGGTGCCGATGAAGAGGAGGACGCTCATGAGGAAGGCGTTGGGCTCGTAGGCGCAGGCGGCGCCCTGCACCAGCGTGCCGTCCTCCGCCGTGAAGGTGCACGCGAACTTGGTGCGGGTCTTGCGGATGGTCACGCCCTCCAGCTCATCGAAAGTGGACGACGGCTCGTACAGGCCAACCTAAAATGGAACAAAAATATTTGTGCTTGAAATAGTACTGGAAATGCCCATATTTAACATACGTACGTTTATAAAGTAAAAAAATCTGGTTAAGGAACATGTGGCAATATCTTGTGTTCCATCCTCTCTCTTACCTGCGTGTGGTTTGTCGGGTGGCAGTAGCACCCTTCCGGATGTACTGGGTAGTCGTCCTCGATGTGCACCAGCTTCTCCACCGCCTTCTTGATGAAGATGAAGGCGATAAGACAGGCGAAGTTCTCCTCCGTGAATCGCGTAATATAGCAGACGAAGGCTGAGGCGTCCGTCGCCACCAGGATGAGCAGCAGCACGCCGATCCACATGCCCGTCCAGAAGCGGAAGGAGAGGTACGACCACTCCTGCGACTTGCACAGGTCGAAGAGGATCGTCTCGAAGACCAGGATGGGGCCTGTCGAGCCCAAGATGGTCAGCGGCTGCCCGGAGAAGAAGCCGTAGGCGGTGCCCACCAGGAATCCGGAGACGAGCGACTCGATGGCGGCGATGTTGTTGTTGGTGGCGTCGCCTAGGAGGCCGCCGAAGGTGATGATGGGCGTCAGGCAGGCGAAGTAGATGAAGATGTAGGATGCGATGGACTGGACGGCGATAGCGTCCTTGAAGTCGGACAGGTAGAAGGGCTTCTTCCTCTTGATGTCATTGATGAGCCCTCCGAAGAACCTTCCCGTGCGCACCAGCCCGGCCTCCTCCCTGTGCCTCCTCTCCTCCTCCTCGTGCGATATCTCGGGCCCGCCCCCGCCGTTGGCGCCCTTCTTCCCCTTGGGGTGCTTCCTCCCGTCCTGCGAGGGCACCTGCTGCGGCGGCTCTATGCGGATGGAGGGGTCCCACTCGCCCGGGGGGAGGACCGTCACCGCGTCCAGGAACTCGTCGATCCCGGCCAGGAGGTGCTCTCGCTTCTTGGCCTTGTAGGCGACGTCGTGGAACACCTCGTCGGACATGATGGTGGCCACCGCGCGGCCAATCTCGTGGTAGCGGCCAACGTTGTTCTCGCCCTACAAGGACGATGAATGGGAGGTAGGACATAAAAGTAAAAAATCATGCTCGGGGGACAGCAAAAAAGATTTGCACTACCAAGCCATAACTGGAAGGAGCAATATCGCTAGTATTGCATTCTCTCCGGTGAAAAAGTGAAAATGCAAAAAGTAGAAAATATTTTTTCCCCGCAGTTTTTTTAATTTTCTTACGGTGGGCCCCAACAGTATGAAGATGAACCTAGTGGGCACTGGGACCTCCGTCAGGTCTCCCAGCGAGGCTGCCTCCGAAAGGCGGATGAAGGCCGACAGGGGTTTGTCCAGGGAACTCAGCTCGCCAACCTGGAGGGGGGAACACAAAATCGAACCATGTAAAAAGAGAGTTCGAACGTTCTTTCGTTCATTACCAGAATGTTTGAGGCCTCTGCCCCCTTCGGCAGCTTCTTCATGAAGTGCGCGTTCATCTTCTTCATGTCCGCCGAGCTGTCGTTGCCGCCGTTGTGGTGCAGCTCAGACCCCTCGGAGCTCTTGCCCTTGTCGTCGCCGTGCATTCCTCCGGGAGTGCCTGGGGTGATTTCGAAAGAGGGAGGAAAGGGGGAGAAGAAAAGAAGAAAATTGAAACGTCAGATCAAAGAAGAAGAAAATTCGGTTGAGCCAAAGCAGGAGGTTATTAGATTCACCAGGAGTCGTTGGTGATGCGGGGGTTGAACTTCACTAAAAAAAGTATTCTCCCCCGTCTAGTACATTTTTCGCTTGTCTTGCCCATTGTAGCACGAATTATAGGGTCTCATCAGTCGTAGAGTATCCGACGATCGACTTGCTTAGCATTGCAGACTACTAGCCCAACGATATTTAAATTCGAATTGAACTACATCGGATTCTCGCATTAGCTTTTTTAGTTCCAAGCGCGATGTGGGGAGAAATGTAAAATTATCAACACACTGTGAGTGAGTCCGCCCCTGATCCAATGGGAGATGGCGGCGGCAGCGGCAGGTCTATTGTTAATGGAGATGTGAACCCAACTACCGTACGGGAAGAAGGCACCCTTCTTTACCGAGGCTGCTACTACTCCTGCTCTGCCTCATAAAGGCGGAGGACGGCTTGCCACCGCTTCCGTTGCTTCCGTTCGCCCAGAAGAGCCCCGGCCCTGGCAGCGACGGCCTGTGCATGCGGTTCCTCTGCGGCGGCGGCGCCTCCTTCAGCGAGTCCCCGCGGCGCACCACCACGGCGCCCGGCGCGGCCACCGCGGCGCTGGCGGCCACGTCGGCGGCGCACGCCACGGTGCCGCCGCCGCCGCCTGTACCGCCGCCCGCGGCGCTGGCGTCTGCGTGCGCGGGAGCTCGCTTTACTGACACTGTACACGAATGGTACAAAAAAATCGGAAGAGGCGTTTATCGCGAAAGGATAATGTGGTGCAGGTGTAAAAATAGTATCCTATTGAGTGCGTGTCAACCTTGAGTGCCATCCCATCCCAGCAGCAGCAATGCAGTATATAGCGCGTAGCAGTGAAGTGTGTAATGAGAGTGCGTATAAATTCACATCACATGCGTGCAGACAGGTGTGCAAAAGCCTGTGAAAAGGGACGAGGAAATGTCAAACATAGAAGAAAGAAGCCCCCTTGCCTTTCCCCATCCCTCCGGGCATGGTCTAGGAGATCCCCGCCTCTCTTGAGCGTACAGTACGTCGGGGAAGCTTTAGGAGGCAGTTCCATCAGATTCGAGCTTTAGACGGGGGAGGGGGAGCGTTTGGGAGCCTTTTCAGTCCTCCTTTTACCCTCCCCCGTCTTTTCAGCCACCACCTCTTGCATGCACGCAAGGGCACTTAGTCAAGTCAACCGCGGGGGGGGGGAAGAAGAGGTTAGGGACAAAAGAGGAAGGATGGAGGAGGGGGGAGAGACCCTTTGAAGGCCAGGCAGGCGAGGAGGAGAACGCAGGAGGGAGACCCGCCCGGGACGGAGGAGGAGGATCGAAGAAAGGGGCGACTTTGGGGGACGAGGGAGAGATGTGGGGGAAGAAAGAGGGAAAGCGGTCGGAGAAAAGTTTCACAGGCGGGAGGGAGGCCATGGGAAGAGGGGGGATAAGTGAGAGAGGAACTGTCCGCCGACCGTGGTGGACTAGGACCTCCTACTCTTTCAAGTTGGTGCCAATAGTGCGGGAAGGAAGAAAAGATGTTGGAAAAGGAAGAATCGAAGAATGGGGCAGGGGTGGGACTTCCTTGTCGTTGGGGAAGCGGGAACCTGCCCAGATATCGTATATAAAAGGAAGGAGGTGATATGAAAAACAAGCTTGCAAGTCTTTTGTTGGTGGTCTAACAACAATGTGGCTCCGAAAGGAAGAGCAAGGCAATGTTGCAATGTATTGTTTTATCGGGCGAAGTCTAAGGCCGTGATGTTTCTAGAGTGTCTTTTTTTTGTCCGGAGCGGAGGTCACTCGGCATTCGTGTCACGAATGCAAACTGGCTTGCAACGTGCGTCGGAAGCAGCCACTTCGCGGCATCAAGTATGAAGCAAAAGCGGACGGGAGGAAAAGTTTGCCAAACAGACGGCGACGCAGCAGAAAGAGGACGCCAAGCTCCTCGGTAGGTATAAAAGCGAGAGTTGAAAGGAGGAGAGACGGGAAAAGACCACCACGAAGATGTGCCCAGGAAAAAACGGACTCCTTCGCGGTGCATGCAGTGATAGACAGGCGGACATTTGAAGCTCGACCGTTCTCTCTCTCTCTCGATCTCTTTCATCCTCTCTCGTTCTCTCCCGGCCTGTGTCCGATTACCTTGTCCCGGTATAGCCAGGAACCCTTTGGCGTCCACCGCGGCCTTTGTGGGCGAGAGCGCGGGCGAGGATCGAGAGTTTTTCCTGCTCCCTCCTCCTCCATCTCCTCCAATCTCCCCTCCGCTGTCGCATTTGCGAAGATCCTCCTTTGACCCAAAAATCTCCTTGAGGCGGGCCATGCCTGGAAACGGGGCGGTTAGTCAGAGCGACAAAAAAGATGGAGGTAGGAAGGAAGAGGCGGAAAGAGGATTAAACTTCAAGAAAGAGCGGGTTGTTGCTATTACGGTTCCTTCTCAGGGGGGAGTCTGTCCCTCTAGCGTTTTTAAGCGACAGTAGGATGGAAGGAGAAGAGGTGTTATTTGCTTGTAGTTCCGGGAAAACGAAAAAGTAAGGTGGATGAGATTATTTTGAGGCGCGGTACACAGAACGGGTAGGGTGATCGCTCAGCATTATAAGCTCTAAACCTTACACACACATTTAGCTTGAGTTTCTTTGGGGGTAACGGGAAAAACGAGGCAGCAAAAAAAATAATTCATGGACTGAATGTCTCCTGAGCTGGAACCCTGTGCTGCTGCCATTCGTGACTTTGTCGCCGTGCGGCTGCATTTCATAATGATCGCGCAAAACTCAATGTGTCCCAAGCTGCTGCTGCACGAGTAGCCCAAAAACATCCAGTGGATCGGTGATGGTGAGTATAATTGTGTGCGTGCGCGATAATTTTCCCCACTGTCTCATATGGGTAATCTCCCGTCTGCTTACTTTTCGTTGAGGAATGGTTTCTCCCGATCTCCGCCAGCGACCGGATGAGCGGCAGCTTTGACATGTTTGAGGCGGTGCTGTGGTGGTGGCCGTCGCCGCTGCTGCTGTGCTTCTTGTGCTGCTGGCCCTCGTACTGTGGAGTAGAAGGGTGGTTTTAGAACCATGTTAGGATTGTTAGCCATCCTTGTCAATAGCACAAGAGTCCCTTTTCTAACTCACCTGATGCCTGTGCTTCTTCAGTATGGCGTCCTTTACGATGGCCTTCTTGTCGTAGGTGATCTGGTTGGTATTGATCATGTTGTCGAGGACGAGCTCTGTGACGTCGTCCAGATTTGTGGCGGCCATGTCCAGGCAGACGGTGCCGTTCAGCAGCATCGACCTCAGCTCGAAGAGAGAGTGCAGTGAGAGCGTGGCCACGTGCGGCTTGGACCAGCGGTTGCCGCCTTCCTCGACGTCCTCCTCGAACTTGACCCACCTGGAAAAAGAGGTTTATCGTACGGACGAAGGTCTTTTGGCCGCCGCATGCGGAAAGAAATAGAGATCCATAAAGATAAGAAGCGGGGCTGTCAAGGCCTTCCACTTTTTCCAGCCTTCATCCTTCCCTCGGCCTAAATCAAGAAAGTTTTCCCCTTCACTCCCCCTCCGCCTCCAAGATTATTATGCAGCTAGCCCAGGCCGGCCCACCGACCAACCGACCGACAAGGAAAGGAAGGAAAGTAAAGTTTTTGTGCCATCCTCCCCCTCCCCACTTCGTCCGCTTGCTTTATTGCCTACCGGCACAAAGGCGGAGGAGGAGGAGGGGCCCTTTCCTTCCCTGCTAAAAATGCCTCCAGCTTTCAACCCTCGATATCTGCCAAAAAAGGAATGTTGTATATAGAAGGCCCCAGCGTGGAAGGGAAGTGGAGGTTGCCCCCCTTCCATCCGTGTGCCAAAATTCGTTCCTTCGATACTGTCTGAAATACCTTGCCGATAAGGCTTGCCAAAAATAGGAAGAAAAGGGAAATGCTGCATGCCTATTTCAAAAGCCATAAATTTGCTCAGAGATTTCAAGGAAATCTCAGCGCTCCAGCGCAACTAGATATGGTGAACAATTTGAAATTGATATGCATTACGTACTGCTCACATAGGTACGTACAACCGAAATACTTTTTACCCTTTCCATGCCCACGCTCTCAGGAGAACACAAGTGGAAAGAACAAAAGCACCGCATCCCTCCCTTTTCATCGCAAAGGACTCTGGCGCTGCTGCCACATTCGTACTTTGCATCTCATCAAGTTTGAAGTTCTTCTTCCGACTCGGCACAAACTTTTGCGCGACGTCCAACTTTTTGCATGCGAGAAAGTGACTTTTCCTCCAATCTTTTTCCTGGGAAATTATTTCCTGAATCACGCGATTATGCTATGTTTTATTACCTGGCCGTCTCCTTCCACTCCATCTCCCCGTCCTCGTCGAGGAAGAGCTCCTCCATCTCCGAGAAGAGCGGGTGCGGCTCGTGGCCCGAGTCATCGTGGTCCTCACCCAGGATGAACTGCACTCGCTGCGCCGGAGGGGTCGCTGCAAGGGGGAGAAAACAAAAGCATGAAACATGACTCTTTCTTATTCTGTTATTCTCCGTGCTTTTTTGTCGTGGAAAGGAGGTGGAGCGGGTACTCGGATGCCTTCTCCTAGGTTTGTTCCCGGGGATTGGGTGGCAGCATCAGCTCGGGTGGTTGGATGGTTTGTTGGAACAACGAAAGTGATGCCTTTTTCCCACTCTCGCCGACCATCCTCCTCCCTTCTCTTCCTTTTACATCTTATCCCCTCTCCCCTTCCCGCCGTCTCTTCCTCCCCTTCCCTTTTTCCACTGTCTGATGGGAAGGGAGGGGGGGGAAGGGACGGTGGATGTGCCGCCGTAGGAAGAGGGTGAGGGCCTCCCCCCATGTGGGCGGAGGATGTACCGCCGACCGAAGACTGGAAGCTATAGGAACCACACAGCGGCGGACAAGAGATAAAGGCAAAAGGGAAAAAGAAAAGAAAGAAAGGGAGGGGGAAATATATAAAACGGGAGGAACGGATGTGGTGGTAGAGGTGGGGGTCTTCGGAACTTGGTTGTGTGGGTGGGTCTTCTACAGTTGTGGCAAAATAAATATGCTGTATCAACGGTTTCTTCTGTCTCTTTCTACCCCATAGGTGGACGCTTTCCAAACTCAAAAGTGGAAAGGGGGGGACCTGCGAGTGAGACGTGCGCTCCCGAATGAGTAGAACTGGAGAATGAGTGCCTCTCTCTCTTTTTTTTTGTGGGAGTCCTCATCCCCCGACTGAGGTCAAGGAGGCAGAGAAGAAGTGACGTTTGCTTGACACGCAGAGGAAAAAGAAGTTTTTCATCGTCCTCCTCTGTGTTGAAAGGCGGACGAAAGGGCCTTTCCCCCACATCAAAGTGATGGATAGATGTGTGGAGGGTCTGGCGGGAGAAAG
>JAAUXV010041610.1_pt1 | contig 10178 bp, 8 predicted proteins | sample 7278181 | NCBI WGS metagenome assembly JAAUXV01 (sample SAMN14350114, study PRJNA611818) | marine sediment metagenome | isolation source: surface marine sediment (2.1m) | place: French Polynesia: Moorea | collected 2018-08
AGGAGGAGGAGGAGGAGGAGCACGAGTTGGAGGTCCGGTGTTGCGAAGAAGAAGAAGAAAATACGAAACAGTAGTGGCCTGGGAGGCGAAGGGGGCGGACGGGCGGACGGACGGTCGCTCCCTTAAAAGGCAACAGGAGAGAAATTAGTGCCACCTGTAATTAGTTGTGGGGAAGAAGGAGGACGAGTGAGAGTGGCGGTGGTCTTACCTGTCGTTTCATTTTTAAAAAAAGGAAAAGAAAGGTCCCAGAAAACCGTTGGTGATCATATCGACTAATTGATCTTTTTATCTTGGTGAGGGAGGCGGGAGGAGTGGGTTCTGGGCAGGGGAAAATGTCGTTTTCGTACCGGATTAAGAAGAAGCGGAGGCGGAGGCGGCGGAAGCATGAAGAAGAAGAAGTCCTTATCGTCAAAATGTGACGGCTTTTGAAGGAGAAGGAACCGTTTTCTCTCTAAATGGACGTGTTCACATCACATGAACAGTGAAAACAGAAAAGAGTGATCAAAAAGTAGGATACACCACCGTGCTAAAGAAAAATAAGCGACGAGAAATTCCGAAACTCCGTCTGTGATATCTTCTCCGTCCTGAAAAATTACCAACAATAATAAGACCGCAACCAAGAACGCAAAAACCACAAACAACATTCTCCCAATTAATTAAACGTCAAGCCCGCAAAAAGCCCATTAATTATCATCACTCGCCTCCGACCGAGAAAATTCATCCAGCCACTGACGAAATTTGAAATTCAAATCTCTAAGCTCAATCCGTCAAGAAAGAGGAGCAAAAAACAACCATGATGCAAAAAGTCACTGTCTCAAGGGTGCAAATCCTGCTGCTCCTGCTGTTGCACCTGCTGCAACTGTCAGAGCAGCAGGTGCCTCAGGTGATTGTCCGCTCCCAGCACATGCTGTTCGGCGCGGCGCAGAGGGGGCGGCAGGTGGACCTGTCGGACGCAATGCCAGGTGGGCAGGAGTTCTGGCTCAACCTGGAGGAGGGATACTTCGCCTGCCAGCAGGAGTCAAAACAAGGGAGCAAGAAGACCTTTTTGAAGCTGTTCCGCCTCTCCCGCCTTTGCGACGGCCGGAGGGACTGCTCTGGCGGCGCAGATGAGGAGGCGCCAGTGCTGAAATGCGCCGATGACTGCTCCCCTCCCTGCAAACACGGCCGCTGTCTAACCTCGCTTCTGAACGATGGCCAGATGGCTCCTCGTTGCTACTGCCACGACGGCTACGGCGGCCCAGGGTGCGCGGAGAAGGACCGCAACGAGTGCCGCCTCAGGCCCTGCTCGCCATTCGCAGCCTGCACCAACACGGTGGGCGGGTTCAGGTGCGAGTGCAGGGAGGGATTCCAGGGGGACGGATTCTTCTGCAGGAGAAGGGGGGACGCCGACTTCTTCGGGGGAGGGGACGGAAACGAGACGGATGTGAGGGACAACAGCATTCCGCAGCACGAGGAGGAGGAAGAAGACAGGGTGGTGGACAGCGTCTTGGACATTGTCGGGGGAGTCTCTGTTGCGGACGGGTCGGACGTCTTTGGGGAAGAAGACAGTGATGATGATGATGGGCCTGGATCGTCAGAGGGAAGAGGAGGCCCAGGAGGAAAAGATAAGGAACCTGTCCACGAAGAGGAAGAGTCCTACTTCGGAGAAGCGGATGTTGACGACGACGAGAAAGTCGGCATTGTCAGAAGCAATCCGGAGGAGGGGCCCCTGATTGAAGACGGAGAAGGAGAGAATGAATTGATTGACGGAGGAGGAGGGGAGGGCAGCGCCGAGGGAGTGGTGGACAAGATCAGGGATCTCCTGGGCAAGATCGGATCTGGAGAGGACGATGATGATGGAGAAGAGGAGGGAGAGAATGAGGTTGGGGAGGAGGAATCCAACGAGATCTTGGACGGCCCCGGACAAGATTCTCCTGCTGCCAATGGCGCCCCTTCTTCTTCTTCCGCCTCGGAGGAAAGCGAGTGGCCGAATCCGCTCATGGGTGGTCAAGATCCTTCCTCCCCTTCCTCCTCGGGAGAAAATCCCGGACAGATTGGCGCGAAGAAGCCTGAGAAGGAGGAGATTGGCAAGGGAGGCGGTGGAGTAGAAAAAGAGGGGGAGGGGGAGGAAAATCCGGAAGCCAGCGATGAGAAGATTTCCCTGCTGGACCTGCTCTTGGGATTCGGGGAGGAGAGCGAGGAGGAGGGTCAAGAAGTTGGCGGCGAGGGTCGAGAACAGCCAGGGGGACAAAGACCTGTGTCTGGAGGAGGAGGAGGAATAAAACAAGAATATCCAGTGAAAGATTTTCCCGTGGAAAACAGAGACGATGACAAGTTTCCCGCCACAGAGCCCACCACAAGGCCTGATACTGTCACATCGATTTCCGTCTCAGAGTCTGCCGATGATTCCGGAAGATATCCCGAGGGGGACATCGACGAAGACGACCAGGAGGACAAGATTGTCTGGATCATCCCGGCCCCGAAGCCTCCCAAGAAAGTCAGGCCTGGGCAGAAGGATTCAGACGAGGACGAAGTATCAGAAAACGAAAAGATCGATGCTGAAAAGCAATCCGGAGGAACTGCAAATGGAGGAGGAGAAACTTTGTCTCCCGAAAAGGAAGACTCCGCAAAGGATGGGAACGGCGACTTCGATGCCGCCTCTCTCGAACGCGGAGGAATGGAGGAGGAATCTGATGGAGGAGGAGAAAAGGAAGAGGAAAAGGAGGAGGAGAAGGATCAGAATACCTTCGGCGGAAAAGAAGAGGACAGCAGGATCACTTTCCCAGAAATGGAAGGGGAAATGGCGGATACTCTTCCTCCCTCTTTTGTCGGAGGCGGCGACGAAGATGGCAAAATTGTGTTTCCTCCTCTTCCTCCGGTTTCAGGCGGCGGCGGCAATAAAGATGGAGTAGATGGAGGTGTCGTTGGATTAGAAGAAGAGGACAAAGCAGACTCAGACTCCGGCGGAGGAAATGCTTTTTATCCGGAGGAAGGAGGAGAAGACGATTCCGCCAGGGAGAGGGACACCCTTGCTCCTTCTCCTCCTTCTGGCCAAGGAGAGGAAGACGAAGGTAATTTCGACGGAAGCGGAGGAAACAAATTTGACGGTTCTGTTGGCGAAGAGGAGGACGAGGAAAACTATCCCGGAGGAGGAGACAATGCAGCCTCTGACCAAGACGGAGATTCTTCGGATGGTTCGGAAGGTTCGGAAGATGATGCTGTGACGGATCCTGGGATGGGAGAGGAAGGAGGGCACTTTGGAACAAAAGGGGACAACCTCTTCGGAAACATGGACTCTGATGACGGTGAAAACCAACGCAATAAGGGCGAAACTCCTACTTTCTTCGGAGGCTCCGACGACGATGGTGCCGGCGATGGGCAAACCGAGGAAAAGGCACCCGATGATGTGCCGGACGTTGGAAATGGTCAAGTAGACGAGTCCTTCGAAAGTGAAGATTTCGATCCTTTTCCTCCCAGTGTCTTCGGAAGTAGTGAAGAATCAGGCGGAGATAAGACCTTTGGAGATGTTGACAGCGATGGCAATGACTCCGAAGCAGAAGTGCCGCAGCTCTTTGGAGACGGAGGAGCAGCCTACTATGATTACGACGATCTTGATGATGGGAGCAGCGGCAGCAATTATGACAACGGTCCGCCGACCGAGACAACGGCAACAACAACCAGCATCGTACAAGTTGATGGGAATGTTTCTCCTCCTCCTCCTTTCGATACCAGAGAGGAGGAGGAGGAGGATGGGAAAGAATCCGGGGGACGTGAGAGCTCAGAGAGTGGCAGTGGCCAAGATTCGGAGGGCGCAAAAACGGAAGGAGGAGGAGAGTCCTCATTTCCCCACTCTCCAATTGGCAACGGAGACGCCGCCAATGCCGGGGAAGGAGACCAAGGTGGAAGTGTGTCCCACCGTAAAGATAACGAGATTGGAGGCGGCGGCGGCGGCGGCGGTCTGGACCAAGAAAAAATGGAGGGGACGGGGAACGACGTCTCTTCCAATGAGGTGGAGGAGGAAGGAGAGGAGGAGGATGGTGGTGAGATAAGTTATCCGGTACTGGGAGAAGATGAAGAAGAGTCTCCCGACTTTGGTGGCGGCGTCGATGGCAAAAAGGGGGAAGATACCAAGACGGAGGAGAAGAAGAAGGAGGGGAAAGATGCCCAAAAAACGGGAGGAGAAAAGGAAGAAGACAGCAGGATTACTTTCCCAGAAATGGAAGAAGGGGAAGGCGGTTCAAAATCCGAAGGCGAAGGGGGCGATGACAGCAATGTTGTGTTCCCCGAAAAAGAAGAGGAGGAGAGCGAATATCCTGTCAGGGACGATGGAGGAGGAGGAGGAGGAATTCCTGGACGGCAACAACAAAACGAAGGAGGGAGAGAAAGAGATCGTGACGGAGGAAGCGCAAAAAACCCCACAACTTACAAACCCGAAGTAGAATATGGCGGAGGAGATTCTTCTGTTTCTTCTTCGGCGACTACTTTCGCTCCCGAGACTACCCAAGCAGGTACTTTCTCCACGACTGGTGAGACTCCTGCCTCCACCACCGCCGCGACCACCCCAAGTAGGAGGACTACTATGACAACCACTGCCAGGAGTCCAACTAGGCCAAGAACCATCAGACCCCAAACTACGCAAAGGACTACAAGGAGAACCACCACCACCTCCACTACCACCACCATAACTACCACATCTACCCAAACTACGACCAAAAACACTACAACCACGACTACCACTACCACTACCACTACCACTACCACTACCACTACCACTACCACTACCACTACCACTACCACTGCTACCACCACCACAACTACAACAGTCCCAACCACCACAACTGCGACAACTACCACTACAACCACCACCACCACCACAACTGCAACAACTACTACCACTTCAACCATTACAACCACAACATCAACAACATATTCAACCAGATCCCCCCCGAGGACTCCGCCACCAACCAGAACTACCACTGCCACCACACCTACGAGGAGAGTCACCAGCACAAGTACTGCCAAATCCCCATCGGCGGCGACTACGCCAAGACCAACATCGACTACAATGCAAACTACCGTTACCACCTCTTCCTCCGATCCTGAGGACGGTGGCCCTCCCAGCTACAGCATTGGCGACCGCCCAAAGAACGTTGAGGAGGTTCTCCGCCCCTGCTCCTCCGAGTACTTTTCCTGCTCCGCCGGGGACCAAGATTGCTTCGCCAAGTTCGGCAAGTGCTCTCTGGACCGCCTAGGGGACGAGCAGGTCACGGCGGAGGCAATTCCGCCAGAGCTCACTAGGCCAATCGCAGAGGTCGAATCTAGGTGAGAATGCAAATCAATTCCCATAAATCAAACCTAAATTTCATAATATTATTTTTCAGAGAGGACGACGCCATGCTCCCCAAGACCCTGTTGGAGTGCATCTTGACCCACCAGACGTGCATCGTTCCCAACCGCGTCCGTTGCATGGCGGAGTTCCAGAGGTGCTCGCTGGGAGCGCTGGAGGACAGCAGGAAGAGGAGGCTGCTCTCAGCTTCTTCTGGTGAAATCCCCGTGGCGGGGAGGGACAACGAGGAGGGAGGGCCCGAGATAGACCAAGGGAAGAGGCCTGATCCGCCAAGGAGGCCAGGTGATAATATATAACTTTTGTTTCCCGCAAAGAAAAAACGAATTGGAATTGTTCAAAAATCATCCCAGGCTTTTCCGACATGCTCTCCCGCAACTTCACCGAGTGCGTCGCCTTCTACACCGACTGCACAGACTTCTACCAAGACGAAGACGAGGTAGAAGAGTGCGCGGAGGGGTTCGAGCAGTGCAGTCTCTCACTACTATTCGAGTTCAACTTGAACGGAACTGGAGGAGGAGGAGGAGGAGAAAATGGTGGGCTGGAGCAAGAAGACCTGGTAAGAAAATTGACTCGATTTTCTTTGCTTCTTCATTTATTCACACTTACCAACTTTTTGAGATTTTTTATTGCGGGAAGCCCGGGCCCATCCACAGCGTAAAATATATCACACACAAATATCAACCTGATTTTACCTATTTCCCCCTCCCTCCCTGCAGGACGACCTCCTTGGTCCCTCGTCCTCATCCTCCGGCGATCGCCGCCTGGCCACCGAGTTGTACGAGTGCATCCGAGACCACATGATGTGCCTCATGGGGGCGGGGGAGGAGCCATGCATGGCAGACTACCAGAGGTGCAGTCTAAAGGCAATGGACAGGGCGAGGAGGAACAAAGAGAAGAAAGAGGACAGCCAGGCGGGGGTGAGGGTTTAGAGCTCTTGAAGAAAAATAACAGTATTTCCCGAATAGTTTGATAAATATGTAATCGTTTTTTAAACATCTCTGTCTGTAGGCCTCCAACCCCAACCGCGACGTGGCGTCTGACTCTGAAAACGAGTTGTTTGAGGCTGATTTCGGTCTTGGGCGGGAGAACCCTCAGGGCCCGGAGATACCAGGCGGGCTGTACCTTCCCCCTGCTCCCTCGGCAGTTACTCCTCTGCCTGGCATCATCGGCATCCAGGGGCCGATTCGGGAAGAGGAGGAGGGGGGGAGGGCCGATCCCAGGGGGACGAGCGGAGGAGGCCAAGGCCTAGTGGTGGAGGGAAGGGAGGACGGTGAGGTTTTGATTCTAAATCGAATTGTTTCTTGCTTAATTGGCGTTTCTTTCTTGCAGTTTTCGGTCCCGAACTCCGCTCTGAGTGCGAGTCCCTTGGAGTACCAATATCCTTTGGATCCTTCAGCGGAAAGCCGGCAAAGAATCTAGGTAATACATATCAATTTTTCGTATAAGATGCATTTCCCCACAAAATATTTTTCCCACAGCCGACTGCTCCTGGGACTTTTTCTCTTGCACTAAGAACCTGGGGCGGTGGCCCAGCAACCGCAGGTGTTGCCAGGTGCGCTACGACTCCTGCTGCGCCGCCGTCATGGGGCAGGACCACAAGAGGAAGAAGCAGGCGCTTGCCAGGCCCACCAGCAGGCCGCAGGACAGGCCCACTAGGTAAATAAGACGGGCAATTTCCCATGAAAGTTTTATATGCAATATTTATATTATTTTTTGTGCAGGAGGCCTCCGGTGGACGAAAATGGCAACAGGGTGGAACTAAGTAAGTGGCTACCAAAATGTTCTCAAAAACATTACCGGTGGAATTCCAAGTTATGGTCAATAACAATTAAATAACCGCAAAACTAGTATTGCCAAATAATATGACCAGACAAATCGGCGACAAATATTTCCCAAAAACGGGAAAAATAGAGGTGCCTTTGAGAAACGGGGCCGCATCTTTACGCCAATTGAGACCCACCCAAATTGTGCCAACTGCCATTTTTCTCCTTTTTCAGTCTACACCCCTTAAAACGCCAACAGTTACAGAGCCTATTTTGTGCCAACTCCGACTCACCCAATTTATGCCAACATATTCTTCCACACCCTATATTGCGCCAACTGGGGCTTTTCCCATAATATTTCATACTCCATATATTTTTATAGGAGTGAGGAGAACTACCAGGGGCTCAAAAATTATGTGGTTGGCTTGAAGTGGTAAAGAAAAGGCAAAAAAGCTAAAACCTTCCAAATATTCTGGGTGGGTTTTACTTACAGGCTAGCCCAGAGGGCTGAGCACATGCAATTTTGTACACTGTATGGATGATCTAAGGTATTGTATGAACTTCTTCTGTGGGACCTCCCTAAATACTATATTTGGCTAAAACAGGTAATTCATGACTCATGACTATTTGAAGTTTTATTCGTATGATGTTTGCATTAGAGGCACAGTACTATGAAAAATTGAAATAAAATGAGGTTGAGTCTTTTTTGTTGCAGTTGACATTGTTTGGGTGGATCCAAGTTGGCATTGTTTGGGTGGGTCCAAGTTGGCATTGTTTGGGTGGGTTCAAGTTGGCATTGTTTGGGTGGGTCCAAGTTGGCATTGTTTGGGTGGGTCCATGTTGGCATTGCTTTGCTCCTGAAATTCTGTTGGCACAGAGTAGGGTTGTGTCTTTTTGGCTCTTTAAAGGGTGAGGCTGTTGGCGTAACATATACGCCTCTGAGAAACGGCACGCGCATTCTTCCCGGCCCAAAAATGGAAATTCTCTTCGGCATATTTTTGGGAAACGATAGGACATCAATCGCCACCTTCGCTTCGCCTTGCTTTGCTTGCGGTCACAATTCCTTTCCCACAAAACAAACAAACCGGCCGAAAAAGAACTAATGATGACCCATCTCCTCATTTCCCGAAAATACCATTTTCGTTCTCCCTCCACAGTCGACTGCATTTGGGGATACATGGGCTGCGCTGACGGCGGAGGAGGAAGGAGGAGGAGGAACGGAGGGGGATCGGAATGCAAGGAGGAATTCAACCGCTGCAGCACCGTCGCGATGGGCATGGGGCCGACGCTGACATCACAGGCCGCCAACAGGTGAGCGAACTGACTGACCCAAGATGGCAGTGGTGACATTTACCACGAAACAACGGTCGAAAAATGAGCAGAGAATATTTTTGGTTGTCTAAGATACAAAAGGATTTTTCTGCGCCGGTTTTCCTGCTGTAGAAAATAGTTTTTCGGCTCAAAACTTTTTTCTGAATTCCCGAATTAAGTGCTCGAATCCGTCGTGGCTGAGTCCAACTCTGGCTCTGATGGAAAGAGTAAAGTTTTCTCCCCCTCTATCTGCCGGAGGGGCTAAAAAAGGGGATGGATCCATCTTCTGCCTCTGTCTGTGGCATGCAGCCGACCAAGAAAGCTTTTTTTTCTTTTTTAGCGGGACAATAAAACGGGAAAACCACCTTGGCGACTGCCGGGGCTCCATCACAATTAAATTTCGAAAATTCTTTTATTTCGGGAATCCGTAAGGAGTTGCTTTCTGGCTTATTAAGAAAGAATGGCGTCTGGCAGGGCGGGGAGTAGCAACGGGGCAACAATGGTCCTCCTCCTCCTCCTCCTCCTCCTCTCTTGAATCGGGGCCATGTTGTAACATTGGCGGCGGAGGAGGAGGGGGAGGGGGCGAATGACGGGAGAAGAATGCCCCGCCTAAGTGGAGGTTGACAGCAAGGAGGAGGAGGAATAAAAGAAAAAGAAAAAGGGAATATCGATGCCGCTTGCTTGTCTCAAACTTCTTTTGAAGGCGGCTTGAAAATAGATCTTTTTTTGCACCAACAAGTACCTACAGTGGGAAAGAACGTTAGATGTTTGCATAAAAATTAGAAGAACAGCGAGGAGACCCATTGGCATTCAAAGACCCTTTTTCAAGGAGCTCTCCAACTGCAAAAAGCAGCATCCGGGAAGGAGAAGGACAGGAGTTGAAAAAAATGTGTAGGGTCTTTTTTGCTCCTCCGTCTTTTCGATCGCGTAGTACGAGTATCGAATTTGAAATGGCGCTGATTGCAATTTGCCAAAAAAATACGCTGAGATTATACGCTGGTTGCATTCAAAATCTGAGATTTTTTTCCTCGTGAATTCTGCAGGCCTGCATCTGCCTCCGGCATCGGCGGCGGTTTCTTCGGGGCTCAGGGGGCGGGAGCGGACCTCGCTCTAAACCACCCGGAGGGGAAGGAGTCAAACGGTAAAATTAAATTGAAATCCAAAAATTATAAAAAGGTCTAAATGAATATTTCAATCTATTTCAGAGTTCCTTTCCTGCCTGCTGCGGCTGTTCCGTTGCCAGGAGCAGGGCCTCGGGGGCGGCCCGGACTGTCCCGGCGTGGACCGGTGTCGCCCGAGGCCGCCCGGAGGACCGGAGGCGCCCGAAGAGGAGGAGAACGAGCTCAAGGGATCGGTGCGATCGGCAGTTAAACGTGAGAGGAAAAAAACCACATTTCGCATATAAACGTTTTATACAAATTGTTTTTTTATAAACAGCCGAGTGCCGGTGGTCTTACTTCGCTTGCGGGCGCTCCTCCAACAGCCAGTCAGAGTGCAGGAGGAGGTACAGGGAGTGTTCAGGGGGACGAAACCGTGAGTAACCGCAATGCATTTCCCATTTAGAATTTAAAAAAATAACATTAAACCTTCCCCCCACAGCCGACTCTGAGATCTGCGCCGAGACCTCCCGCGACCCTCGTCACTACCTCCTCCCCCACCCAGAGGACTGCACCCGATTCTACTCCTGCCAGCGGTTGAGGAGGGGAAGGTGGATGGCCCACCTCATGAGCTGCCCAAGGTCGACAGGGTTCGACCCTAGGCTAAGGATATGCAACTTC
>JAAUXV010075728.1_pt1 | contig 10177 bp, 5 predicted proteins | sample 7278181 | NCBI WGS metagenome assembly JAAUXV01 (sample SAMN14350114, study PRJNA611818) | marine sediment metagenome | isolation source: surface marine sediment (2.1m) | place: French Polynesia: Moorea | collected 2018-08
GTTTGAATGAGCTGACGCCATCCCTGGCGCTTTTGCATGGATGATGTGACAAGGCACCAAACTTAAGATACAATGGCCGCGGATCTCTTGTTCGGGGCCATTGTGCACGATTCGGCTGCAAGAAACTCTCCTCTTTTACCCACTCATTTGCATAACTCAACTGGCGCAACGAGATTCATCATCCTTCGCTTCCTAGGGCCAAAGTTGCCTCCCGACCGCCTGTGCCTCAAAAGACAGGGAAGGGACGGAGCATGGACCGGATTTAACGAAGAGCATTGAGTGCATTTCCAAGGGGGTCGGATTCTCTATAGGTTGAGTAGTTGGCCGCAATGCACTGTCCTTATTTTAATACGGTCTTGTGACGGAATGCAAAAACAGTCATTTTTTGCGGCGCGGGGCCGAATTGATGCGCCCATTTCTGTGCAGTGAGCCTAGATCCCACCGCAAGGTTTGCTATCGATTTGAAGTTTCAACCGGAGGGAGGCCGCGGACAATTTCTAGTGCGCCGAGAATACCTTTCTTTGCATGTATTTTTCCTCAGCGCCACCCTACCTTTAGTTTATATACAGCAATGCCGCATTGACCTTCGCTATTTCGCTAGAAGGAGGGATCGGGGAGGATTGGTTTTTTTCTGCACGGCGTTCTGCTTGCTCCCACTGCCCAAACAGAAAGAGAGGGGGGGAAAGCCAATAACAACCTTGTCAGGAAATCCCCTTCACCCTTTTCTGTCCAATCTAAAGCCCCGTTTGGCCCATTTACCCCCTTGAACTAGGTATGTGACAGGCAGAAACAGACAAAACCTACTGTTGGGTTGTAAATCCGTGCCACCGGATCAATGCCTGTCCGATTCCCTCTCTACCTCCCTGCTCCATTGGAGAGGGGAATTTGCGGTAAATGGGCATTTGACATGAAGTCATAACTATGCAAGGTATATCCAATAGCGGCCGCAACAGTTATTAATTATATATATCGATACAGAGCTGATTTTTCATATTTCTTTCTGTCCAACACGTATATATTTTCACCACCGCACCTCCGGCCGACTCACTAAAGCGGCCCCTCAATTCAGTTAGACTACAATACATAGTTTGGTACGAATACTGTACGTACATTTTTGTGTATTTTACACCAGCTCGCCGTATGTGCCGATCGGATTTATCGTAGAAATTAATTCATCTGTCTTCTTCTCTTCCGAGCTACTGTAGCACAGCGCAAAGAGTCCCCGCGAGCTCCGACGACACCGTTTTCAAAAAAAGATCTTTGGTCCTTTCTTCATTTGGTACTGTACACGCAAACACCGTGTACAACAGTAGAGCATGTTTCTCTGGATTAAAAATCTGTTTTTTTACCGAGTCTTAAGAGCCGTATAAACTCTGGTCACAAAAATATATAATAACTTCCTGTCATCACTTGGACTGTCTCTCTCGCTTTTTTTCATTCTGACTTTTGGCACTAAACGCATGTATTTTGTAACTTCTATTATTTCGAAAAAAGCACATAAACATTGACATACGGTACAGGCATTGCATTTATCCTAAGAATCACGCCTCATTTGCGGGAAGTCCGTGCATCGAAATCAAATGTTCCTGGGAGAATCTTTCGTTTCTTCATGTGGGAAGAAATCAGTTTGGACAAAAAGGCCGAATATGAAGGATATCGTATTGTATAACCCGTTTTCTTTCGAACTTGCTTCCCTTACGTCTCATTCGAGCTCTTTCGATGGGCAGGTGAAGTATTGGGAGCCAGGGTCATTGCGGTAAAACTGCGGCAAAAGCGTTTGAGTGATGCGAAAAAAAAATCGACACGTGGGAGAGGGCTCTTCTACATCCACGCGTGTTGAGGGCTGTGCTTGACATGGGACAAGCTCTCCACGTCCGAAAAGATTTCTCTCCCTCGCGCATTGGAGACGAGTTCGCTTACTTTCCCATCAATATCAGCATCAACATCGAAATCTTTTTTTTTGTCGATCGCCGCTAACGCGCACGTACAACTAGACAAACTCGCGCACAAGTAAGCGAAAATGTACGTGTGTACCGGCTATCTCGGTGGGTTTTTTTCTTGTGCGGACTCCGCGGCATCTTGTTCATCATCTCACTCTTCCGTCACCGACAATCGTCCAAACATCCAAAATTGACACAAGACAGACGAAGGAGGGAGGGCAGAAAAGGGGGGGGAGGGAGCCCCATCACCACTTTTTGTTTTCGATCATCCTAAGGGGAGGTGCACGGCCGTATGTACCTTCCTACACGTCCCGACTGGAGTTGACAATCCGTCAGCTAGAAATGTTCATATTTTGTATGATGGATATCCTTGCGGCGTCAGTAAGCGTCATGTCAAGAACTTTCTGTACGACCGTCCTGACTTTGTGAGCGAAGAAGGCAGTGTTTCCCCTCGCCACCATTGCGCCTCCTCTTGCCACAAGTCCAAGCGAAATGCCTTTTATGGTGGACTGACAGACCATCCGGAATGGACATCGAGTCCATTCCCTCTCTTCTTCCTCCTCTTTGTCGTCGTCCCCCCCCTGCATCCCGCGAGATCGAATCTCCCCTTCCTCCGCTTTCTCTCTTCTCCTTCCCTTCGGCGAAACCTCTATCGTCCATCATTTCCGGTAAGGGAGAAGGAGGGGAAGAGGAAAGGGATAGATAAGCCCACAGCGGGGGGAGAGGCCTCCGCTGGCAGGCGGGAAGGAGGAAGAGGCCTCCGCGGTGGGACCAAGAGGGGATTTATCCCGCTCATTCCCCCTCCTCCTCCTCCCCACGCGAATCCCCCCTTCCGTAAAAAGCCGTCGCTCGATGATTCCAGGCCTCATATATCAGAGGGGGCGAGGGCAGGTGGAGCGGAGGATGGAGCTGATCCCCACTTGGCAACCGAACAGACTCGCTCCTCGCAATTTGTCGCCCTCCACCTCCTCGATCCGACGGCGACGTCGGCGACGATTAGCGCCAGCCATCCGCTAAATCCGCACGTTCTTCTTCGTCCTTTTCGCGCGTGACTTTTGTTTGGCCCTCGCACCGACGTCGTTAGCACCTGCTCTGGCCGTCGCCGTTGGAGGCGGAGGAGAATCCCCTCGTTCCTCCGTTCTCCAGCAGCGCCGCCCTGTCCCCCTCCGCCACCGACCCGCCGGCCCCTCCTCCCGCCGGCCCCCCGCTCTCCCCGTAGGAGTCCCCGTACGAGTCGCTCCTGTCCTCCTCCTCCTCTCCGCCCGGCCCCACCACGCCCCCGCCCACCGTGATGGTCAGCTTGGTCACCAGCCCGCCGCCGCCGTTGCAGCCGCCCACGGCCGAGCCGCCGCCAGCGGTGGTGGGGACGGCGGCCGCCGCCACCGCGGAGGAGACCGGCCGCTTCTTGCTGTCGGCGTCGCCGTTCACGACGACGACGTGGGTGACGGCGGGGGTGTTTGGGAGGGAGCAGGAGGAGGGGGCGGCCGAAGCGGCGGCAGCCAAGGTGGTGGTGGCCATGGCGGTGGGCAGCAGCTCCTCGTTGGTCGTGGCGGAAGAGGCGGACGGCCGAAGTCTATGCGGAAAATGGGGGGGAAATGCAGTCGTATCAAGAACTCACTTTGCTTGCGAATATTGTGAGTGTACCTGGTGGTGGCCGTCAGGTGATTGTTGTTGTTTGAGGTCGACCTGCCCATGCCGCCCCTCCCCCTTCCCCCTCCTCTCGTCGCCCGCTGTCTCAGCCCCACGGTGACGAGCAGCACCCGCAGGAACTTGTCGTCCTTGCAGGAGTAGATGAGCAGGTTGATGGAGGAGTTGACGACGAGCGCCAGGTGGTTGATGTGCACCATGAACTGTATCCAGTTCGGCCAGACGTCGATCTTGCCGTACTTGACGATCTGCAGGCACTCGTAGATGTTGATGAAGATGCGGATGGAGTGGCAGAAGATGAAGACGACGACGATGACGATGAGCATCATGGCGACGCTGTGGTCGCGACGCTGGTTGGAGGAGATGGCGTTGTGCAGGCGGGTGGCCTGGGCGATGGTGCGGTAGATGAGCAGGTTCAGCACGATGAGGATGAGGAAGGGGATGAAGCACAGGGCAAAGGAGTTGGCAAGGACCACGTAATCGCGGCTGTAGCCGGGGGTCGTGCGCAGCTCAGTGGGGACCACGATTGGCATTTCTCTGAAAACGAGGGGGATATTATTGTAGAGAAAAAACAATAAAAAGCCAAAGCCGTACTATCAATAGTTTCAATACGTAGAGACAGAGACAGCAGCAACCGTTACTTCTAGCAGTTAAATGGCAACAAGATTCCGTTTGTATACCTGGTAATGTTGTACTGGTCCCCGGTGGTCTCGTTGACGACGGTGGAGTTGACGGGCCCGATGATGGTCTGCAGCTCGAAGCACCTCGGGATGTTAAAGAGCAAGGAGAGCAGCAGGATGGGAGCGGTGTAGAAGAGGTGCTGCACCTTGTTGGGGCGGTAGCCCATGCACACGGTCAGGTAGCGTTCTATGGACACAGCCATCGTCGTCCAAACGGAACCGGTCAAGGCGAGCTGGGAGGGGGTGAAAGAAACAAAGAAATAAAATTTAGAAGGCGGTTTCTCTTTTTGTGCGGAGGCGCTGAATATTGCTTTCTGAATTTCCGCTTGTTTGTTCTCCCTTGTCTGGAGGAAAAGAGCGAGGGATGCAGACGTATTGAGACAAATAGATGCTGCAGTGGGTCACGATCACGGCTCGCCCAGCATAGAGTAGCAGCCAAAAAGGGAGGGGAAGAGGCCTTCCTTCGCCATAAATTCTCATCAAACTATCCAGCTTTTTCTTCCTTCTTCTACGTACATGTAGTTGTATACGCTAGAGCTTTTGCGAAAAAAAGGAGCGAAGGATGCTTTCACTTCGGACAAAAAATCTCTTTCAATCCCCGCTCCTTGGATCGATCGGTTTCGCTCGGAAAAAAATGAATGGATAGACAGAAAGAGCCAACAATTTGTCTTCTCCTAGCTCTCTTATCCAATTCGAAGTAAGAAGTCCCAATACTACGCAGACGAAGGAACCCACCTGGATGGCCGGCAGCCAGTAGGGAATGAGCCAGGGTCGAACGTAGTCGTCGTAACCCTCAAACCTGAGTTTTCGGAGAAAACGGGGGGGAAAGTTACGCAGTCTGCAATATTGGAAGTCGGTTATTTTCTCCCTCACAGCGCTGCCACGGAGAAGAGGGAGACGGTGAGTCCGAGGAAGGTGGCGTCGAAGGCCGCGAGCATGCGCAGAAGGTGCCGGAAGGTCGGCGTCATGTCCAGGTCGGAGGAGCCCAGCACGCGGATGGACACCGCGTTGCCGGCCACCCCGAAGAGGCCAAGGGAGCCGGCGAACAGGCCCTCCACCAGGAACTGAAAATCACCAACATCATAGAATGCAAGCGATTTACAGATATACATTTATATTTGCATGAACCCACCTTTATCAATCTGTCCTCCATGATCGATGTGTGCAGGGAATGTGTTTCTTCTGTTGCTACGTCACAGTGAAGCGATTGGAGCTAACCTGAAAAGAAATGCGAACAACAAGGAAATGTGACGTAAGTGGGGCTTTGGTTGCAGCAAAGTGGATTTGGCGGAAGGGGGGGGGGGAGGGAGCCGATTTCTTTTCTGCTCCGTTCTGTGGGCGCGTGTGGAATACGTAATGCTCTACTGGGCCAAATCGATATAAAACTAGGGCCGGTAACGAGACGGTCTCGTCTCGAAAAAAGGCGAGACGAGACGAGACGAGACCGTCTCGATCTCGTCTCGTCTCGTGACTTTGTCCCGTGAGACGGTCTCAACAAATAATTTTGGTCTCGGTCCAAAAAAAGTCCCTTTAAAAAGCAAAAAAACGAGGTTTTTTGAAGATGCAAAATTATTCTTATTTACTATGTCTCGAATCTCGTCTCGTCTCGTGACTTTTGGTCTCGAGACAGATGGAACGAGACCGTCTCGTGTCTCGTCTCGTCTCGTGAGTTGCTGTCTCGATCTCGTCTCGTCTCGTAACTTCCGTCTCGTTACCGGCCCTATATAAAACTGAGCGAGGGATCGGGCGGGCGAAGAGAAGAAGCCCAATATAATGCCAGGGTCGTCGAAGGCGAAGGTTCGGAGGCATGTGGCAGTGGAGGTGTTGAGTGGCTCTTTCATCACTGCGGAAATGAGCGCCGAAGCCGTCGCCGTCGCCCGTCAGATCGAGGCGGAGGCGAACGAAAGGAGGAGGCGAGAGAGAGGAAGAAAGATGATGAAGAAAGTCACTCCACATCCTTCTCCATCCCAGATCCCGCGTCGCATCTCTCTCTCTCTCTCTCTCTCTCTCTCTCTCTCAGCCTCCACTCTACGCCTCTACAGCTAACACGGAAAAAGTTACACTTTCGCAAGTTCTCCGGATGGAGCAAATTTGTCTTGTCTCCCTTCCCCTTTTTCCTCATCGAGAGGAAGTGACGGGGGCAAAAAAAACAGAAACATAAGCACTCGCGTCGAGAGAGAGAGGACGCAAAAGTTTTTTCGCGACCTCGCGTCTTGTCCTTCGGTATACGTTCCTTCTCCTCCTTGAGGGGTCTAATTTGATTGCCGCCTCGGCCTCAGCCTCGGGCGGTCAAATTCGCGGGGAAAAGGAGGGGGGGAAAGGGCGGCGACAGGCCATTCGGGAAACGAAGTGACAGCGGGGGGGAACGAGCGAGAGCTAGGGGGGGAGGGGGCGGAAGACGTCATTGCGGAGACACTCCAAAGCCCTACGGGTACACGCAGTTTGCTTGCCCATTTCCTTCTCTGCTACTTTCGCCTCCTCCTTGTGGAGGCGCGCGTGAGTAGCACGATTCGCAACAGCTTGTTGCTTGTCGGTCAGCCTTGCCGCCGCCGCCGCCGCATTTTCGCGGAGGATGGAGGAAGCAGTCGGAAAAGCACTTACTGATATGAGACGCTTCGGACTCTGAGGGAACTCCGACTGAATGCAGCGAAGGAGGGAAAAACATTATTTGAGGTACTTGAAGAAGGGTCAGAATGGGATTTTCAGAAACAGATGTGGCAAGCCAAAAGTCTGGGGCTTTGGCACCTCTAGTATCGCTGTTTTTTTTGCGAGAGAATCTTCCGAACTCGGGAGACCTTTTTTTGTACGTTGAAGAATGCCGCCGCAGGGACACCTTCAACCGCTCCCCTTCCCAATTCCTGCGTGACACTCCCACCTTCCTTCCGCGAAAAATTCAGCCAGGCGCGCGAAATCGACTTTTCGGAAAAGGGAAGGGAGATAAAACTTTTGCAGGTTCCTGTTTTCCCATCCTTCCCCGCCCCAACACGGCGAAAAGGAGGGTGGAGTGGAACGCGGAACTTTTGACATCAGGAAAAGAGGAGGAAGAAGGGACTTTCCAACAACAACGCGCCCTCCCCCATATTTCCCCCTCGCCCAACAATGCGCCCATCTTTCGCATTTTTTGGGTGGGGGAGGAAAAGGGGGAGCGCATCTGCTGTCGCCATTCTCAAATGGCCTCTTTGCGACACCCAGGGACCAAAAGTTCCGGCATTTAATATTGCGCCGACTCACAGGGATGCAGAGCGCAGGCTTTCAGTAACTAATGCACACAGAGAGGGTGCAGAGACGTGTCTCAGACGACTGGGGATGGGGAATTGCGGTACCAAATCCATTCTCATTTGACGCAGGTTATTTGGGCACTTTCTAGAGCTCCGGAAGATAACAGGGTTTCGAGTTTTTCCGAGCAGCCGCAAACTCCCCTCTCCCCCGACCTGAATATTTGGAAAAGGGATCAAATTACAGCGCGGCCTTGGTAGACCAGTGGGTGGATAGGGAAGAGGGAGGGGCAAATTTTAGTCATCCATCGTCTGCCTCATCTCTCAATTAGCGCAGAATCCTGTTCCATGGCGAAAGCAGTCCATTTTCCGGGGAAACGAGAAAGTACACCTCCACCATGGGAAATCCATTCTCGGAAGTAAACTTTGAGCTACTTATTTTTTCTTTGGATAAGTTAGTACAGTTTTTCCAGCCTAGGGCTAGGAATAACTGTTCTTTCCTCGACCTACTGTCGTGTTTGCGACCTAGCTACATAAAATCTAGCTATTAGCTTGCAGCTATGAACACAGTGCGGTGAAGGCAAAGAGTAAAAAAACAGTGCTGTGTTTGTTTCTCCCCTTTCTCCGCGTCCGTTTTGCTCCCTCCCCCCCATGACAATGCCATCATCCCAACTACGCGCGACAACAACAACATGCTTTCGGGTGGATGGAGAGCATCCCAAGGGAGGATGGGAGTGCATGGGAAAATGCTAGGACGAAAGCGCCACATCAGAGCTCGAAAACAACATAGAAGAGTACGCGCGCGCTTTTAGGCGCAAAAAAAATCAAATCTCTTCCAGAAAGATGTGAAGATCCGCGTTCCGGCAAACTTTCTCCCTACCATGTGCCAGCTTCATTTCCTCGTGCAATTAGACTCCTCCAAAACTTCTTGCTCCCTCCACCGCGGCCGACTTCACTAATAAAGTCTTTGCACATGCAAGAAATCTTTCGCACGCCCCTTTGTAATTGCACTGTGGAGGAAGAATTGAACTGCAAGTACCCCCCGCGCCGGCTGCACTGTTCTCGTCCCCTTTTTGTTCCGCGTCGCTTTGAGCTACCTTCTTTCTTTCCGTGACACTGGCTTCGTGCTTTCTTACTCCTTCCCTACAGCCGCGAGGCCGGAACGCCAATTTGCAAGGCAGTAGTAGTAACAAAGGAAGGACGAGGAGCCACGGGAAGTTTGGGCGAAGCGTGACAGCAGAAGACCGCGTTCCTTTCAGGGGGCCCCCTTCCCCCCTTTTCCCCCTCCACTACGACGGGGGCTTATGAAATGAAAGGCAGTCAGCCGAGTGAAAGACCCCAGGCCGCCGCCGCCGGCCTCAGAAGACGCAAAAAGGAAGTGGCGACGGCCTCGGTCGGAGGAGGATAAAAAAAGCGAGTAAAAACGGCGAGGAACGTCTTTTTTTTTTCCAAGCGGCCAAGCTTTTTTTCCCTTCTTTGTCCGGAGCACCGGATTCGCCGCGCGAAAGGCGGAGGAACGACGAACAATGCTGCTGCTCTCTCGAAAGACTCTTTCGTCCAATTCCAGACTCCCGCGGCCTGCCAAAAATCCATCCCCCTCCTCCGTCCTCCTTTTGGGACCGGAGGAGTTGGAGGTGGCCTGGCTCGGTCCTTTTTTTCATAACTGGTGCAAATGGGGCGGAGACTACCTATACGAGGAAAAGGAGGGAGTGGGAAAAGATTTCAGGTCAAGGAATGAAAAATGTCATGGCTCCTTCCAAAAAGATTTCTTCTTCATATAGGAAATAGAGTGCACATGGAAGACCAAAAACAGTTTACAGTATTGACAGCACGGCGCTTTTTGTGTTCTGATTTTCTTTCGTGTTCCTTGTCTCGAGGTAAATCCATCGATCATTGAACTTGTTCCGCACCGACTCCCCGCCAAAAGCGAGGGACAATGGTAGTTCTTCCCAAAACGGTTCAACTTGGTGAGCCATTTTACGGCGGCCCAGGTCATTTCTTCTTTTTCAAATCCTCCCGTCCATTCTCTCGCAGTGCGATTCGAAAAGATATAGAGTCGGGGTGACTCGGCAGCTAAGCGCCGTCGTTTGCGATACTATCCTCCTCGCGGTCGGTCGCTGTCACGGTATAAATACAGTACTAATAATGTTTCGTGTGAGTTTACGCGGAGTTTCTGCTTAGTCATGGCAGGGGCACTTACCCCAATGGGCCATAAAGGATTAGTGTGACACAGAGGATGGATTCGTTTGCGTCTTTGCCGAGCGTTTCGTGCTCAGTACGCATTTCTTCTTACTTCTCCCGAATGAGATTTCGCGTTCGGGAAAAGACGCTCGACTAGGAGTACACTCAAGGAGCTGCTGCGAACAAGTGCTCTCTTCCCCCATTTCAAAGAGCCGTTTAAAGCCAAATTGCCAAAAATGGCCAAGAATAGCTGCGACTGAAAAGCCAGCGTCTAGCGCTAAAAATAGTTTAGTTTTTTATAGGTAGAAGGTGTTTGCGGATGCCGAAAAAAAAGTTTTGCCGCCAAACATCCAGCTATACATCGCGCGGGGAATCGAGCCATGCAACAGCACCGCATCTGGAGAGGCGAGGGCGGTGTCATTAAACTTTAACAAAAACGAGAATTAACTACGGCATTTCATGGTACGGCGGTCGAAGGCCATTCATACTGGAAGAGGGCGGCGAGAAAGCAGGA
>JAAUXV010096858.1_pt1 | contig 10173 bp, 10 predicted proteins | sample 7278181 | NCBI WGS metagenome assembly JAAUXV01 (sample SAMN14350114, study PRJNA611818) | marine sediment metagenome | isolation source: surface marine sediment (2.1m) | place: French Polynesia: Moorea | collected 2018-08
GGTGGGAGGGATACGGGAATAGAGTAGGTAGCGGGAGAGTACATTCGCCGCGGCGAATCCTCTCTTCGCAGGAACCCGCTCTCTGTTTCCCCCTCCCTCCCTCCGTCGGGACCGAGACAGAAAGCGCGCGTGAGAGAGATGCCTCCTCCCCCCCTCCCGCCCCCCCATCCTCGCGATCTTATCATCCTCGGAAGAGGTGGCTTTTTCGGATGGGGAGGAGGGAGAGGGGAGAGCGAGGCACGGTGGTTTCTTTGGGCATTTCGGGGCGGAGGGAGGAGATCGTTGTACGACAACCGACGATGCCCCTCTCATCATGCATCATGAATGCCATAATTGATTCCGGAGAAGGGAAAGAGCGATCGCAGGAGAGGACGCGGGGGACTGGGGAGGGGTATTTTCGGACCAAAAGGGATCTGCTTTTTCGACAAACGCTATTTGATGTTTGCGTCCAGCGTTTTCAATATTTCTTTGGGTCGCCTTTGCGGAACGTGACAGCAAGGTTTTCACTTGCTTCGAAGCCCTATATGGTGGACTATTTGGCCTTCCCCGGACTTCCCCCGAAAATAGCAGGTTCAGTTACGATGAAACTTCTCGCTTCCTTGTCGCCTGGGATCCGTCGCTGGGGGCAACGGTCCCTCCTTCGGATGCATAGGTTCGTAAGGTGGGCGGGATCTTATGTCTCTGGTGCGTTCGGCCGTACGCGTTGTTAAAATTTAAAATTTACTAATTTTATTATTTCATAATGCTTGACAAATTATAAAATTAAAGGAAAGTAACTATTTGACGATATTCTGCCTTGTATGTTTCCGCAGAAGTGACAGTAGGAGGTAGTTGTAACGTTATCGATGCCGTTTTGGACCTCCGTCCGAAACATGAAGACTCCCTACTCTCTAGTCCCCTCCAAATCCAATGCGTACACAGGTGTAGTTACAAACCATTCGGCTATTTTTGGATTAGGCAAGCAGCGACCTTAATGGTTTTTTGCAATTTCTTACAATCTTATCCTCTTTGTTTCTCCGCAGACTCTCTGTTGTCTGAGGTGGTCAAGGAGGAGCGGGGGTCAGAGGGCGCCGCAGGAAAAGGAGGAGGAGGGGGAGACGGCGGAGACGGAGGAGGAGACGAGGAAGAGGAGGAAGAGGAGGAGGGCAGTAGCCTTCTATCGGGGTCCAAGGAGGGCGAGGAGGGAGGGGAGAAGGACAAGATGTCCTTCCAGAGCGCGACTGACCCGGACGCGGGACTGCAATACAGACTGCAGGGAACTTTTACCAGGTGAGTTGCGGCTTGTGGGCGGTGATGCTTCCCTTTGTGCAATTCCAATTAGCAACGGCCGCGCTTTAAAGAGAAGAACGCACATATGGGCTCTTATCATCTTCATAAGGGTGGCAAATATCGTCTCCCATTTTTTAACTTCATTCATTTCATTTACCAGATTCCTGGATGACCCCACAACTAGCGGAGTTATGGGCGGCGGCCTGGGCGGGCCCGGGGGCATCGGCGCCGGCGGCATGCCGCCCCCGCCGCCGCTGTCTCAGGCCCCCAACCTTGGCAACGGCGCCGGCGGCCAGGGATCCGGCGCCGGCGCCGGCGGGCCATGGCTGTTCTCCTCCTCCTCCGGCGGCGGCGGCGGCAACGGCTTCTCCGCCTCCCCTACCCCTCAGCAGACGGACCTCCCTCCTGGGCCGCCGCCGCCGCCGTCCTCCGTTCACCAGCCCCACCCAGTGCCTTCATCCGTCGCCACCTCCGCCTTCCAGTTCGCGGACGACGGACACCGGCAGCAACAGCAGCAGCAACAGCACCTGCTCTCATTCAGCTCTCAGTCAGACACACTATCTTTCGACACAGGTCTTCAGGTGAGAACTCTTTACTAGCAGGAATCACTTGCCATGTGCAAGAAGCAACAATAAATATTCTTTGAGCAGCAGCAAAGCCATATACTAAAAAAACTTGCTTTTACAGCTTGTTTCTATCTACCTACGTAATTTTTTTAGGTTCACCACAAGGGTGTCCTTTACCCGAGCAGTGGCCCCACCACCCCTACCCACCAGCAGCAGCACCTGGTGATGGGTCTGAGCGGGGCGACCTCCGTGCCCAACCTTGCCGGCACCGTGGCCTCCCTCACCGAGATGGAGGCCGCGGCCGCCTCCGCCGTCTCCGCCTCCTCGCCCCCCACTTCCTCCGCAGGGGCCGCCACCTTATTCCCAAGACTGACCCCCGACGACGGGACCGGTGGCGGCGGGAACGGAGCAGTCAGTGCCAAGCTAGAGTACCAGTCACACCACTTCGTCAGTTCACAGCAGCAACAGCAGCAACAACAACAGCAGGGGTACGTTCTGCCGCTGCCCTTGGTCCCCTCCTCGACATCGGTGGTGCCTCCGCCGCCGTCGTCCTCCTACACCTCCGTCACCTCCATGCAGCAGCAGCAACAGCAGCAGCAACAGCAACAGCAGCACAAGGAGGAGGAGGTCATCCAGCAGTTGACTCCCCCTCCTCCCCCTCCCCCTCCAGCACCAACTCGATCGGGGCGAACGAGAGGGAGCAGGTGAGAAAAAAGAAACAAGTACTGTACCGTATTTACCGGTACATAACGGTACGTAGCTGCTGCGAAATATGTACGTACTGTACCATTTCTTTCTTTGAAGCCCTGGATAAAAGGATTAAAAGCTCATCTACCTATTTTGACCGCAGATCTGCCGGAAACCGCTCTTCCTCCTCCTCTGCGGCCGCCGCCGCCGCCTCTTCTTCGTCCGCCTCCGCCTCTGCCTCCGGCGACGGAGCGGAGGGTGCCTCCTCCTCCGCCAACCCGGATCAGCCCACCCCTCCCGCGGCGCTGGCAGAGTACAACCCCAGCACGAGCAAGGGCCACGAGATCCTGAGCCAGGTCTACCAGCAGAGCCAGCTGCCCATCCGCCTGGTGCACGTCAGGTCGAGGAAGTACCCGAACCGCCCCTCCAAGACGCCCGTCCACGAGCGCCCCTACGCATGCCCGGTGGACGGCTGCGACAGGAGGTTCTCGCGGTCGGACGAGCTCACCAGGCACATTCGCATACACACCGGACAGAAGCCATTCCAGTGCAGGATATGCATGAGGACGTTCTCCAGGTCCGACCACCTCACCACGCACATCAGGTTAGAAAATAATATATTTTAAAACTTTTCAATTTGTAACTTTTTTGCCTTTTTTTCTTCGCAGGACTCACACTGGTGAGAAGCCGTTCTGCTGCGACGTCTGCGGGCGGAAGTTCGCTCGATCTGACGAGAAGAAGAGACACGCCAAGGTGCACTCTAAGGTGCGGGGATCAAAGAAGATGAGGCAACAACAGCAGCAGCAACAACAACAGCAGCAGCAGCAACAACAACAGCAACAGGGCCACCCCGGCCACCACCATCACCCCGGAGGAGGGGGAGGAGGGTCAAATAACACCCCTTCGTCGTCACATCATGCCACCACCTCACAGCCTATTTAATTGTTAATTATGTTTCTCTATCTCCTCCAAAGTGAATGTGATAACGACACTAAAGAGTTATTAATATATATTTGTTGTTTAGCTGACTCGAGTACTGCACGTACTGTTCCGACGCGAATGAGGTTTTTTTTCCACACACATCCCGGGTGCTCGGCTCTCGGCGTGCACCGAGAGAATGAGTTATTCCGGTCATATCGTTGGATTCCAGGAAAACATAATATCCGCCGTTTCATACTCTGCAAGAGAAGTGAATTTTTTTCTGAAGGCATCTATATGTACGCCCACAACGAACAATATAGGTTTTTTGTACTTACGCACGTCACATATGATGTTATAAACGCAAAACCGCAGAAAGTAATTTGTTAGGACCCCATCGAGGCCAATGGTCAATGGTGACAGTTGTGAGTGTGTATACTTGCCTACGTTGGAAAGTGTTCCATTTGCCATCAAAGAAACATTGTTTTTGTCCGCTAGCTCATTGTGGAAGATCCCGCAGGAACCCCGAATTCGCAATTCAGAGCAAGCAACAGGTGGAAAGACTGTTTTCAGAAAGTGGGTTTTACTTTTCGAGTTTTGGGCTATCAAAAAGTCGCCCGCTATGACCCTGAATTGCAGGCATCTACTACGCCAAAAAAAATATCAAATTTTCAAAGGATTTTTACAACAATCCTTTATGTGTACCGGTAATTGCTCGTATTCTTGTGATATTTCTGGGTGTATTTAAGACTACGCCGAAGGATACGAAAGGAGCATTTCCTGAGGCCATGCGTGCGTGCACCTGTGAAAACGAGAAAGGGTTTGTATTGACAGGTTCAAGTCTAGGGTCACAACTTTTCACATAAATTGCTGGGATGAGAAAGGAATTGCTCCAAGTTTACTGTAGTATTTCCGGCAAATTCTTCTAATCGTTTAGGTATGCCTAAACGTGGTGTACATCGGCTTGGACGAAAGTACCGTACGATCACACAAAAGCGCGACAGATAAAGTAATTTAAGTGCTTTTGGGGGGCTCAGCGGCTTTTTCCCGCGGAAATGAAGATTGGAACGGAAAATAGTTCAAGTCGACATTTAATCATAACCTTTATTTTTTCCACTCTCCTCGATCCAAGCTTTCCCCTCCCACACTCTCCACCGCCGTACTTATGTGTATCCTTCTGGCCTTTTGAATTTGTAAAACGAGGGATTCTTCCCGCCTCCGCCTCTCACCAAAGATCGATTGACTAGAGATCAATGAAAGCAAATATTGTAACTGTTACTCCGCGGCGAGGGGGAAAATTCCGCTCCCCCTCGCATTTACCGAAATTGCCAATCAAAACAGTCAACGAAAACCCACAAACCATTTTCTTCCCCTTCACACGTATTTTTTTGTACTAGTTCTCTCCTGTTCGCCCGGCATTTTTCACTTTTTTAAAGTCCTTTCAAGCTCAAAACTTTTTGTCAGGGGGCTGCCGCTCTAGGCCACTCTGAAGCTACCTTCTCTGCTCGACATTCGGCTAGTGGTCCACGCCGGATTCGCTCCTCTTGGCTGAGGGCGGCGGCGAGGCGGCGGCGTGGGAGAGCGGCGAGGCGGCGGCTGCGGCGGCCGCGGCCGCGGACTTGTCTGCCGCCGCCGCCACTCCCGCGCCGCCGCCGTCAAAGTAGCGGAGCTGGGCGGTGTCGTAGGGAAGAGCAGTCAGCGATCTGGAATAATATATGAATTATGTTTTTTTTGTCCTTGATGATTAAGGTAGCTTCGACAATTGAACCGGGGAAAAAACAACGTAAATTTGTAGCCAAAAAGAACTTTACGGCAAATTAGGCAATTTTTATTTTGCCTGTGTATACCTCGTTGTGTTCGTTACGTCGAAGTAGCTGTTTCCGGTGATGTACTGTGTGGCAGCATACTCCGGGTAGTAGGAGCCTCCTACCAGGGAGCGGTAGCTGGCCAGATACTCGGGGGAGAAGTACCGGTTCTCAACGGCGGCGGCGGCGGCAGTGGGGGAGTAGATGGACTGGTAGGGGGAGGAGAGGTGAGGGTGGGGAGCTGCTGCTGCTGTTTGAGGCTGGTGGGAGCCAGGGATGGCGCCGTAGAGGGGGCTGTCGGTTGCGGCCGCGGCCGCGGCGGCGTAGGAGTGGCCGGCGTAAGCGGAAGCTGCGGCATAGCTGGCGATTGAAGGGGCGGTGGCCGCCGCAGCCGCCGCGCTGGCGCTGTCTCCTACTGGGGCTGTGGCGGCAGCGCCGTAGATGTCGTTTGCTGCTGCGGCTGCTGCGGCTGCTGCGGCCGCAGCATTTGCCGCCGCTGCCGCCTTCCTTTTCCCCCTGGATAGGAAGTCCCTGAGCGGGTGCGCCTTGTTGTACTTCTTTCCGGACTTTCCCGACCCCGACGACCCAGAGGAAGGCCCGTTCCCCGTCCCTCCCCCTCCTCCTGAGGATCCATTTGTGGTGCCACTACTCCCTCCCAGATCGCTGTCCGACAAGTATGTGGAGGTCAGCCCTGCGTCCAGGTAGGTGACCTTGAAGTCCATGGTCCTCTTGCCGAGCAGGTCCCTGCCTTCCTCCTCCATGAGCGGACGGTGCATGCATATGATGAAGTCTGGCTTAGAGTTCTTGTACACCAACTTGGAGGAGGTCTGCAGCCACTGCCACTTAAGGTCCTTGGTCAAAAGGCGGTACGCGATCATACCGCTCTGGCCAGTTTTCAACACTTAAAAAAGAAAAATAAATTATTAAGTTGTAAATGTGAGCTAGAGCTAAGTTTTTTATTCATACGCTCTTGGTGCGCGCTGGCGACGTAGGCGAGGTCGTCATAGTGAACGAGGTCGTATCCGCCCACCTGGGAGATGTCCTCCTCGTCGTAATTCAGCAGCTCCTTTCCCCTGTTTAAGGAGAGAGTTTTCTTCATTGATTTTCCACTAAGTAAATAAGTGTTTCCTGGCTAGGTACCTCGAGTCCATGGATACGAATGATAGGTCCAGCTTGTGCTTGGACTTGAACATGACCTCCTTCTGCGGGATCTCAAGCAGCGACGGGGGTCCGAACGGGATGCAGATGCAGAAGAGGGCGAGCGGCGGCTCCTCCGTCTTCTTCGGGTTCTGCCCGTGCAGCACCTTGATCCTGCCGCGAATGTCCAGGCGGAGGAACCCGGAGGTGTTGTCCAGCAGGCATCGGAAGCGCACGGTGAAGGACCGCTCCAGCAGGTGGCTGTTCTCCGGCAGCATGAGGTCCTGCAGCGCCAGCCCAGAGTCCTCCTGGGTCAGGAAGGAGCTCCACATGAGCTGGCGCTGGAGCTCCTCCCGGTCCTCGGAGTGGACCAGCTCGTATACAGACTGGTGGATGATGTCGGACTGAAAGAGGGAAAAGAGGGGATTTTTTTGTAAAGCTTTTAAGAAATTGCAACAACTATGTCTGCTCTGCTATACAGTATTTCTAAAAAAATGCAATTGCTGCCAATAGTTTTCTGATGCTGATGTGATTTCTCCATTTGCCGCTTATTCATTTCTGCTTCACCTACTGAAGCTTTTAGTTTGATTTTTTCTGTTGCTGGTATAGTTGCCGCTGCAGTTGCTCCTGCCATTGCTGTTGCTGCTACTGTATAGCTACCATCAGCCTACCACCATGGTTGCTGTCGCAATTTCTTCTTAAGCATAGGCTATAGCTGCCGCCATTGTTGTTGTACAGTAGTAGGTGCTGCTTCATTTGCTTTTGCTACTAATACTATACCGTAGCTGTAGCTGTTGCTGAAGTTGTTGCAGTTGCTGTTTTTGCAGTTGCAGTTGCTACTATAGCTGCAACCATAGTTGTTGCTCTAGTTGCTGTTGCTACTATAGCTGCCACGCAGTTGCTGCTCCAGTTGCTGTATAGCTGCCACCTAAATTGCTGCTATATTTACTGCTGCTGCTGTTGCTGCTGCTTCAGTACCTGCTGCTGTTGTTGCTGTTTCAATAGCTGCTTCTGCTACAATTGCGGGTGCTATGGTTGCTGGTGTTATTAAAAACTTAAGAAGCTTTTTGTTGCCCTATTCGCCAATTCTCGATTTTTTCATCCATTTGCTGGTACTCGCTCTTTCTTTTGTTTTGAAAACACTTTTTCCAGAAGACCATTTAGCATTTACAGTAATACAATTTTCCATGAAAAAGGAAAAAACTCTGTCTCACCTGATGGAATCCCAGATACGTTTCGATTGTGTGTGTGGCGAAGAAGAGCTCGCCGTTGCAGTCCAAGATCATGAGGAAGCCCTTCGGGGCCTGGATGGAAAGGAAGAGTAACAAATGGTCCCCTGTCACGCAACCTGCATTATCTCGTTTCCAACATCTGTCCGTTTGTCGAAACTCACCTGTAGGAACATCTCCCCGTCGAGGAGGTGGTGGTCGTAGGTGACGAAGCCGCTGCGGTAGGCGGAGTCGCCGTGCAGGTCGTCCTTCTCCCGGCTCATCGCCACTGGAAAGTCAATTTGAAATGTCGCAAAAAATATTTAGGCTTTTGTTCTAGGGAAATTTAAACAGCGGCGGTCTCTGTCTCGTGACACCCGGCTATAAAGGGGTTCCTTAGTTTGTTCTGACGCCTAAATTGCTTGCGGTACCTGGCGGCAAATTTACTAATTTGGAAACAGCTTCGCTTGCGCAACCGTTTTGTCGCTGCAATTTTCAAGATCAGTTGCCAAGTCCTTTCAAGGAATCAATGAAAGTCTTTGGCGACGGCTGGTGCCGTGACGGAGCCATCGGCATGCAAACCACTTCGAGCCAGTCACGAAAAGAAGAAGTGGGGCTTTTTAAAACGACGTGGGCCAAACCGTGTGTCTCGCATTGTCACAAAATTGGGAAAGCAAACCCTCTACCTCCCCTCGATTATCGCACGGCGGTATCACATGCGTTGTTGTCACCGCCGTCCTGACGGCTGCAAGAGGCAATCATAACGTTATCACGGCGGCACCAACCACCGTGACGGCAAACGAACGGTGCCGGGGCTGCTTGGGAGAGCATTAAGCATGGAAATTGTTTGATCGGTACGGGAGGGTTGTATAGGCTGCCTTCGTTCTCTCTCCCGCCCGACTTCATCCATCATCATTGTAATATTTTCCCTCCCCCCCTCCGACGGCGGCGGCGGGAAAAAAGAGGGGGAAAGGAAACGGCGGCGGCGGCGGCGGCGGCGGCAAAGGCGGCGGGAGAAAGGAGGAAGGGGGAGCGGGGGCGTATGGAGGAAGAAGAAACAGGAAAAGTGGAGGATGTGGTGGTGTCGCTACCTCCGCGGACAGTTTGTGTGAGAACAGACTTTTTCCCTCTCAAAAAGTCTTATCGCAGAAACCGGATTTGTTATTCTTCTGCCCTTCTCTCCTCCCCCCGCCCAAAAAGATAATTGGTTTCCCAGAAAATGACGGCCGAATATTCCCGGGAGGAGGCACCAATTCACACATGCGTCCGACTCCACAAGAGGGAGGGAAAGAGCGAAAATGCAGCTGGGAGATTGCCACGTAAAATAGCCCTGGGGGGAAATGCCGTACAAGGACTGGCAGAGCAGGGAAACGACGTCGACAAATTAATTAAGCCTCTTTGCTCTCGGAGCGGAGGCAGGTGGGGAGAGCTATCTCGGGTCAAGCGAGCGCGAGATTAAATGCCAAGCAAGACCATGATTAGATCCATATCTACCTACAGCCATAAGCGAGCATTGTGCCATCTGCCCTTCCCCTTCCCCTGCAGACCCAGGTATGCTTATGCAGATTATATTGCAGTGGGACTGAGCCTCGGTTGCAGTCATCATTCGACGCGGGCGGCGGACCTCAAAGTTTTTCTTTCTTCCTTGCCCCCCGGGGGCGCAGTTGACAGCTTCTATGCTACCACCACCGCCGGTGTTACCTGCTGGCTGGCTGCAGTGCCAACCACCAAGAGCCCGGAGCCAAAGAGGAGGAGATGAGGGCAATTTACTCCCTTCCATTGGAAGCGGAATAGAGGTGGAAAAGGAGGAGGAGGAGGAGAGGGGATCACTTTCGAAAATCAACACCCCCTCCAGCTACTGTTGAGAAGGTCCCGATTATGACCGTATGCTTTGGCCCTTTTGTTGTTCGGAGGGAGGATCTTGCCATCAATCAACCTTGGCCTCCATTTCTCACAAGTCGATAAGTTATCTCTTATCTTCTCACCTTGGAAGTACGTCTTGGTCCTGAGGAACGCGACCGCCAGCCTGAGTATGGATAGCCTGTCCAGCTTGGTCAGCACGTTGTGCTCGAAGGGGAGTAGCGAGGCCAGGTGGTCCAGCTCGCCGTTCAGCCTCTCCCGGTGGCGCTTGGAAGGGTTGGACTTGGCCTGGCCCGGTCCGCCCCCGCTTCCGCCTCCTCCTCCTCCACCGGGGCCGCCTCCGCCGCCGTGGGGGCCGTGAGGGATGGGGTCCTTCGGGATGGGACGGAGGCTGTTTTGGAAAGAAGAGAAAAGAAATGCTTGTTAACGCTTACATTCTGTGTCTCTTGCTATCTCTGTTTTCAATATTTAAAGGGAAAGGTGTCATATTGGTTTTCCAGCCTCCCTCACGTTGGTTTTGCGGCCAGAAACAGCAGGTTGAAAACAGCGACGAAATGGAAAAAGAAACTTTGCCCAGATGGGAGGGAGGGAGGGAGGGATCTGTCTGTCCCTTCCCCCGGAAGAGGGACGCAAATTACCCCCGCCCAGGTACATTCTACGCACATACATACGGTTCACCACTGACGGACAGTTAGTTCTCCTGTTTGACGACTCTCGTGGGGA
>JAAUXV010170775.1_pt1 | contig 10171 bp, 6 predicted proteins | sample 7278181 | NCBI WGS metagenome assembly JAAUXV01 (sample SAMN14350114, study PRJNA611818) | marine sediment metagenome | isolation source: surface marine sediment (2.1m) | place: French Polynesia: Moorea | collected 2018-08
ATGTTTGGCAGTTGGGAATTAGTCGATAGACCTGAAGTGCCGACAGCAATGCAGCTGGAGAGGGAGGGTCCTCTGGCCCAAAGTCCCAAGTCGGGGGCAGCTGCACAGGCTGAAAGTATGATCAGACAGGCAAGAATGATAATCCTGTCGGGCTTGTTATTTTTCTGTGCACATCAAATAAAGATGTTAAGCATTTAGGCAGAGCAAACCAGGAAGCGGCTCTAAACTTTCATGGTGCTAATCTCTGTTTTGTTTTGTTTTTCTGTTCCGAAACCAGTCATCTCAATACATTCACTAAATTGCTCACAGATCTTGGAGTAATTTGCCCCACTCTCATGATCATCAAAGCTAGACTTTGAGGAGTTAAGAGTGTGTTCAAGAACGCATGATTTTTTAATGAACAACACCTGGCGTGTTCTGAACACATGGTGTTCAATTTTATAGTTTCTTTTTTTCAAGGTCAGCATCTTCCAACTGGTGCTACGGGACTACGGGATTCCTCGTTTGATACGGATTCATTTCAGTATGACGTAATGACAGACGACTTTTGAGTAACAAACAGAATGTTAATTTTGTCATTTGATTCCCAATTATAATATACATTTTCCGAATCCTTATCAAAAGAACTAGTCTGTCTTGGCACCAGTTGAAAGATGTTGCTGAAAAAAAGAAATTATGAAATTGAATACTATGTGTTCAAAACACGTGAGGTGTTCAAAAATTAGGCGTCATGCAAAATCTGAGTGTACCTCATAAAAACAGATTTCGGTATTTGTCTCAGAAGAAAGCGCATAATTTTCACATTGCCATGGTCAAAATTTTAGGCGCAACTTAAGCAGCATGATATTCAAAACTTTGGTGTCCTTTTTGAGGTCCGTCGTTGCCTCGGTTATACATAAATATGTCGTTGTTGTGTTTACGTGGATTACGAAGCAAGTCATCCATAACACCTTACCCATTTTTTTTTTATTCCAATCAGTTTATCATCGATCTCGTATAGTCTGTTTGCTGACAGTAATCACCTCTTGTCTAAACCAGGTTTGGAGAATGTCCTCTCACAGAATTAAGTCTGGCTCTGCTCAGTGTGCTATATTGACCAGAGTTGATTCAAGGGACCTGTAGACGAAGTTTGAAGACGGGTGGGGGAGATGAAAAAAAACCTGCGATGTCTGTATCTGACGGTAATCAATATTGATTTCAGATCTTCACAAATAGCACCTCTCCCAAACAATGACACCTTCAAATCGATATGTAGGACGTTTAGGCCTATATGTCGGTTAAACGTATTATAGAGGACAGAATCTGGCACCACCAGTAAGTTTTGGTCCGTCAGCTTTTACTGTTTATTTTGCGAGCATCTAAAGTCACCACGCGGTGTGTGCGTGTATGCGCGATAATCGGTAAAGGTGGAAAATGGAAAGGGAAATGTTTACAAAAATGAACTGTAGTAAGCACAGAAGGAGATGCCAGATGGGAGTATTATGGATGTTTAACCGCTATATATTTGAGTAATAATTTACTTAATGAAAATTACTAATAGTTCAATGTCCATTGTCATAAAGCCGTTATGTTCCTGTCGCAAGTCTACTGTTCATAGATCACTTCACAGTTATACCTTGAGTACAACTTCGAACAAACTGAAAAGAGTAAAGTACGCCAACTCGATGTTGGGAAATAAGCCAAGTCAACAAAATGATCAGCAAAAATACAACAGCATCAATTCAATAACACTATAACAGTACAAATGTACAGAGTCAACAACAAGAGGTGCACTTGGTCAATCTCACCACTTGTCCCAGGCACCTCTTTTTGTTGACTCTGTACATGTGTACTGTTATAGTGTTATTGAATTGATGCTGTTGCAGTTTCCCTGCAGTTTTTGCCGGTCATTTTGTTGACTTGTTTATTTCCTCACATCGAGTTGGCATACCTTGCTCTTTTCAGTTTGTTCAAGTTATACTCAAGGTACCCTCTTGTATCATATTTCTGATCCTTGATGTGTTTATGTTCCTCGTCCGTTGGATTCACCATTACCTGTTTGTAGATAGTAATAGTAGATTGTCAAAGGGTCACCATTACCTGTTTGTAGATAGTAATAGTAGATTGTCAAAGGGTCAAATAAGTGGGTCAGAGAGTCAAAGGGTCGAATAAGTGGGTCAGAGAGTCAAAGGGTCGAATAAGTGAGTCAGAGGGACAAATGGTCGAATAAGTGAGTCAGAGGGTCAAAGGTCTCAATAAATTATCCTAAGCCCAAATCTCTCTGTAAGGCTTATGAAATCTCCTAAAGTATTTAAACGAAATAGTTTGTGAAGGTTTGTATTCAGGCGTTCACGTAGCTTTATCAAATCAAGTTTGGTGATTAAAAGTGTGCGCCGTTTATTGCGCACCTTTAGAAGACGAAAGGAGATATAAAGTGGTTACCGCCATTTTATAGCTACTGTTTTCGCAAACCACTGATTTGGCATTTATTAATATTCTAAAAGGCAAGTCCTACTCTTATTTTGGATCTTGCGCTCAATCCTGCACCGTTCACTGCACCTATTATATCGACAAAGAAGCTACTGGCAACGTGAGTTCTCGGACACGTTCATGGTGGTTAGCGATTAGTGCATCCATGCATTGACTGGTACTTGCCAACCACTGCATTGTTATAAGGGCAAGACCACACTCTTCTTAATTTTTGCACTCAGCTGTGTCCACCGTCCCATATTTTGAGATATTTGCAACATAACAGACGTTAGTCACCAGATATTACGTACGATATTAGATTAGAATGATCTAATGATCAGATCGAGTAGAATTGATCTAGGCCTAATGATAGCTAGTGTTCAGGAGAGCTGGCAAAAACAGGAGGCTTCTTTATGATCTGAGTTAATGAGGATGACTCAAAGGCAGATGAGTATCCTGGGTCATGTTTGAGCCCTTCCCCATAGACACTGTGTAAACTCTCAGCTCATTTTTTGGGGTGTGGAGGGGGGCAAGTGGGGAAAAGGCCTGGCGGGGGGCCAGCTTCCTGCCCTGCCCCCACTTGCCTCCCCCTCCCGGGGAAAAGCAAAACACGATCAGTCGATCTGGTCATCGTGTAGCTCCAGCCTCAGTGCGCAAATGGCACGCTGTACGAAGAATACTTTATGTTACGATATTCACTGGTTTCCGGTTACGCAAAAAACAGTGGTAAAATGTAACGTGTTTCAATGGCTTGTGTTGCTGAAGTTATTTTTTGAACAATACGCAACATTCCTTGTCAAAGTCATGTGGAATACTACGCAACGTGAGAGATCGATCACGTTGAATTATTGGCGTACCTTTGTTCATAATGTTGCGACAAATTGGAGCCATTGAGTTTGAATGATTGCCAGTCTGTCATTCGAAAAAAAAAGAATTTGTTACTGTCAACTTGGTCGATGCACTTCTCAACAGTTACGTTGCATTATTTTTCTCCTGTCATGCTTCGCTTCTATTGTTGCTTTTCAAAAGCTTATACAAGCGTGGAGCTTATTTTTGTTCACTTCTTTAATTGTGTACGTCACCTTGGTGTTCATACACTCACCTTACTTTACAAATCCATTAGTTTTGGTCCAGCCACCATGTGGTATGTTTGCTATTTTGCCACTGTTTTGCTTTGCAAACTCAGAGAGGTCGATCTGCTTAAAACTCTTGACCTGGTCTGTATCATGGTCATGAATATCATGTCCTGCAAAACTAACTAGGTGTTACAGGCTAAATTTAGTTGATGGTTGCTTGTGAGAAAACGCATAACATTGCAAACAATTTGCCACCTATTTGTATTTTGTAATATTGTTGCCGACTTGCAGATAGTCACAATTGAATCTCTCTAGTTCTTGTAGCTCCTGAGTAATGTTGCAAATAGTGTCGAAACAAAAGTTCTAAAAATGACCCCTATGTCAAGGTTTTGACCACTTTGTACGTAACAACACGTTGCCTTTTTTAGCACTCATGTTTGGGGGACTGAAAGAAGGAATGAATACGGATGTATGGTATGCTAAATAATGATGTTGATTTTTTAATTCGCTCCGGTGTTTACTCACTGTTGAGCACTCTGATTAAGGGTTAGTCTAACCAGAATGTTCATACGTATTTAGGCACCCGATTTCGTATCGGTTGTGCACTCTTTGACTGCTCTTTCAATTATCATTATGACCCTTACACCGGGAAATGTCACAATCGACCAGATTCTGACACCATAGATTGCATATACATGTTTTCTATATGGTTTAAAACAGTCTGGCCGATTGTTGACATATGTCATCCGAGGAGAGCGCAAAATGACCGTATGGGATTGCGTTCGAATCTCTGCGGAGTAATGACTTTCCGGTATAGGTCTACCTACGAATTTTTAATGATGTTGATATGTATGGTATTTTATCAATCGTATTGCACCGTAAATGGTTTAACTTTTACGGTCAAATTGGCGACTATGGACCATGTTCTCACCCTTTTTTTTTTGGGGGGGGGTCCAATTTTAGTCTAAATTTTACTTTGTTGAAGTCTGCATTAAAAAACATGTTTTAAACTACATCCGTACGTCGTTTTATTTTTAGCACAATTCGAAATTTTAGCTTAATATTAATAATTATCTTTCACAACTACATATCGATTTCATTGCCAACTTAAAATCGTCTAAAATCATGTTTAATCTACAACGCGATTTGGAATCACGTTGAGAATACGGCCCTATTAAGTTCAACCTTTGCCTTGTTTATTGAAAGTGTATTACTCCAAAGTATTTTATTATTAAGTAATAACTATTGTGAGTAAATTGTTGACTTCGTCTTTGTTGTTGTCGCATATAGGTCATGGTCGTGTTATGTAAGGGTGCCAGCCAGTAAACGTACCAAATCTATTGAGGTATCTGGGTTTTGGTACTCATGGTTGGCACTTGGCACAAAACCAGACAGTTAAATTACACAATTCATTTGGATTAAAGAGAAAAACTGCCCTAGATTATTCTTCCCACGTTTAATTGTGTAGATATAAACAAGTTGCATTCTAATTTAACGTGGGCAGAAGAGGGAACCTGCATATTGCTAACTGGTTAAAACACGATTTCCCGTTATTACATGTACTATTATTGTTTCGACAGTAATAATTGATGATATTTATTTTATTCCTATTCAGACTTGCCTATGAACCCACAGGTTCGTCTGTCAAGATGAATCTGGAATCACCTCATCAGCTCATAGTGAGTGAACTTTAAAAACAAAATCACATTCTGTGCATAGAATTACTATAGTGTGCACGTTGACGGTGTATTGGACACATGTTGGGCTGGGACTAGGGACGTGTCCAGGATTGTTTTGGGGGGAGGTGCGCCGCACCCTCTTGCACCCCCACCCCCGCCGCATACGCGCCTGGCAGCCCTGGCTGGGACACTGCATTGTTGAATACTAATAATTGTTGAGATTTTCGTATAATTAGAAAGCGCATGTTCTCATTACCACGTTGAAATTTTCAACAAATAAACCAATGGCAACTTGCCTCCTTGATATATACCCGTTGTTGCACCGACCACAAGATTTGACGGACTAAAAAATAAATAAAATCCGATATCAGCGAAGGCTGGTTTACTTGCTTCCCTTCACTGATGAACCTCCACAAAATCGTGAAGACCACGATTCGCAAGTTCCCACATTTTTATGTGGGACATTATCTGATTTACAGTTTGGCAATGACCATTAGCCTAACCCAACAAATAATGTTGTACCTTTACAGATGGCGACTTACGTCTCATTCATGGCCGACGTCCATTCGAAGGTTTAGTCCAGATTTATCACGACAATACGTGGGGTTCAATTTGTCACGACAATTGGGACAACGTGGACGCCGCTGTAGTCTGCAAGCAACTCGGCTTTCCACACGAGCACGCTGCGGCACTTCGTAAATCGTTCTTCGGTAGCGGCAACGGACAAATATGGTTGGATGAAGTTGACTGCGATCCAACAGATGATAAGCTTATGGACTGTGTGCATCGTGGATGGGGTGTGGAGAATTGCATTGAAAAACAAGATGAAGCGTCAGTAATCTGCTCAGGTGAGATTCTTATGTTACCATGGTTTTAGCCCGAAAAGATGTATTTTTAACCTAAATGAGTTGTTTTAAACATGAGAGTTTGTCAGCAATAACAATACATAAATATTTTAGAGACTCTCCTAAACACAGAGCAAAGATACCGGCGGCGGAGAAAGGAACTGACCACCCTACTCCAGTACGCCGAGACTTTACTATAGTATCGCTCAACTGGCGCTGGCACTACCTCCAAAGGTCTTTTTAAAGTATGGGGCCCACCTTTAAAATAGCACATTTGCTGATTTCTTTTCATATCACAGATATCACTGATGTCCGACTTCTGGGACCAACTCCTTACTATGGACGCGTTGAAGTCATGTATGGAGACGAATGGACCCCAGTTTGCAGTGAAACGTATAATGGCATTCCATTGGGTGATGAAGCAGCCAATATCATGTGTAAACAGCTTGGATTTAACGATGGGGGTCACACTATCGACAGATATGCGGGGAATCGCATTGGGATGTCATCATCCATGCGTACGAAAACGTACGACTTTATGGACTGCAGTGACGGTGAGTGCCTGTGCAGCCGTCGTATATAGACCATCCACCCGATGCGAGTGGCAAACAGTGATTTTGCCTCACTTTGTATTGAACACCATGTATAATTTATATAATTAATCAGTTTGCCGCCCGCATCGGCTGGAAATGGCCAATTAAGTATATAGCCTATTATAATACCACAAGTTCGGTAATCGGTAGTGATACCACGTAAAAGAAACGCGCGTAAAGCTGATGCACCGGGCGTAGGCACGTCTGCAATGCAAACACAGAAAAAAATAAACGATACCCTACCGAACTTATGATTCTCGTATGGTTATCTGCAATATTCGCAAGCAGAGCTTGAACATTTCAAACATTGAGAGCCCCAAACTTTGAAGAAGAAAATAGCACCAAAGAATGACAACTTAGCCGGCATTTTATCGTTTTGAGTTTCTTAAAATCATACTTAAGCTATAACAAATGCTGATCCGTACAAAAATGATTCCAACATGGCGGCCGTGATCGTCATATTCCTGCGTCGTGCAAAGTTGCAATCCCTCTATTTATTTATGTTAATTTTGTCTTGGTTAAAATGATTAAATATCGTGGGCATTTTGTTCATACAGGTACATCGAATCTGTCTGATTGTTCCTACACCATCAACGACGTTCAATGTTCCAGTGACATACAGGCGAATGTGTTCTGTAATAGTAAGTTGATATATTTTATGATGAATTAATGGAATATTCAGAGATCCTCTGTCCCGGAGCATATTTTTCTCCAAAAATACTAATTTTTCTTTCGTATTCAGAAAGAATTCTCCTATAGTAAGCTTTAATATTTAGAAAGACTTCTACAAAAACAGTCCAGGTTTCACAAAATAGGTAGATCTTTGCATTGAAGCAGCATTCATGTTATAATAGTGTATTTGGGTCACGCAGAAATCTCTGAATGTCCCTAAAAATTACACAAGAGTCTAAAGAGCAGAAAAGATAACGCATCAACTTTATAATGTGACGTCTTCTATCCTTTGGAAATGATATAAAAAATGTCTGTCTCCAAATATAGCATAGCAAACTTTACAATCACTGGCACTGTCTTCTTCCCAAAAGCGTTAGAAAGGAAAAGACGAAAACGGAACAGGACCAAGAACAACAGGGAAATAAGATATCTGCCAAAAAGCTACAGTATCCCGACGGAAGTTATGTCCTAATCCTATGAAAAGTGATATTTTACTAAAAGCAGGTCAGTTGATCAGCTGGATCATCTAGAAATTATTGACGGAGGGAGATACAAATCCACAGAAGAAAAAAAATATTCTTACGACACAGTGTAATTGAACAGTGATGACAGACAATGATTGTTCAGACCAACTTCTCCAAGCTTCAAGATTTATACTAAAGAAAGTCTACCTGTGTCAGATGTAAATACCGGGGAAATGTCATGGGACCGGTACAGACTATGACAGCTTAAGGAAATGGTAATGTGTAAAAGGAAACTGGAGTGCTTGAAGGAGACAATTGAGAGCGAGTATGCCGAATCCAAACCTATTAAAAGGCACTATGGCGCGGTGGTTATAGAACCCCGTCCGTCCCAACACAAACACGACTTCACAGCCCATCAGACAGGTAAAGAAAAATAAGTGACAAATGCTGATCAAATCATTTTGCTTTGCTTTTATTTTCTCAGGTGACTTATTCGACGGATTCCGATTAGTTGACGGTTCGGACACAACGGAAAGACCCGACCCATATACTGGACGACTCCAAGTTCGACTTTTCTCTCATGATAAGCTTCCATTTCGTCCTTACGACTGGATGGATGTCTGTGCCGAAGACATCAACGACGACAAGGCATTCGCCTCATATGCGTGTAAAGAATTAGGATATACTGACGGAGAGGCGATTTACTATGATATGCCAATACATTCTAACGTTACAGTGTCCGATTGTGGTCCAGGTAAGAGATTCATTTCCATAAAATAATGATATGTGAAGATTATGTAATGTATTTATAATTGCGTGAAAATAACAATAGAAAGTAATCATGCCCATAATAAAACATTTTAATACGGATATCTCAAAAAGTCAAAACAGTACTTCTATACTTCAGAAATACCTTACTTAAAAATCAGTGACTACTGGCATCCAAACAAGCGTCTATATAATGAGCGTGTACAGACGCAAGAGTGCTTTCGATATATCGCCACTATCGAAATAATCGGACCAATCATAAATTAGTATTACATGTTTTGCGTGACGATCCATGTGTAAACTGAAAAGGCATGCGTTCATAGCAAATCAAACTGCGAAAGCCTATGGGGAGAGACCATAAAATGTTCCGCTATTTTAAATCATTTGTTTCAAATACTTGTTTGCAGATGGGTGTACAGTAGAATTTCGAAAGTTGTCATGCAATCGAGCTGCTGGAGTCCATTGTTATGGTAAGTAGAGAGAACCTCTCCATATATAAAGAATTGTGTTCAGTCCATCATTTTCTTAGTGATCAGATTCTGTAAAGTTAATTATGATCGTATCCTTTTAGTTCCTGCAATGTTTATGAATGCCCAACTATTTTCGTCTTTAACTGACACCTCAATTTATACCGTAAGTACATCCCGTAATACCATCGGTTGATTGGTTGTCTGAATTCCCTCCTCTGAGTAGGAGCACCAAGAAAATAGTATTTCTTCTGTGTCAATCTGCAATAATTTTAGCAGTAGGCTAGATTCAGTTATTCAGTTTATTCACAAATTGCCGTGTCATAAATGAGCAAGATATAATTGGTGTGTCAAAATTGGCGTGTCAATATCCGTGTGTCATAATCGACCATCTTGATTATTCGACGATGTGCGCAATCTCATGATCTATTATTTGGTGTATTGTTATTTGTCCATAGTTTCTAATAATTGCCCGGAAGGATTCACAAGCTTCCAAGATTCTTGCTACAAGGTGTATCAAACACTGCTCACAAGGTGTGACGCAGACCTGGTATGTTCACAACAGAATGGCCATTTAGCAGATATCACATCCCACGAGGAACACCAATTTGTTACCAACCTATTGAGCAAAGAATTTGATATTCGCTCAAGGAGTGGTAAGAAACTAAAATATTTCAATATGTGACTCAATACATCGAATAGGACCAGTTGGTCAGAAGTTCAAATTTGACTTCTTGTATTTCCTAAAATGACTGTCCTTTCAGCTCAATTTTGGTGCAAAAACCTTGAAGTTGGATTATATATTATTTAAAAACGAAAAATCTTGAACTTTGGGAATCTGAACTGAAGTAAAGTCCATTTCTTACATGAAAATGCATTTTTACGTCAAATCATTCAAGCAATTTAGAGAGTAAGTATAGAAGATTTCAAAATCGAGTCTTAAGACAATTAGTACCTTTCGATATGTTGAGTCACATAATTATATCAAACGGATATTTAAATGTTGAAAGCGAATTGTGCAACTTTGGTGCCTATTTTTTCTAGTAAAAGAAAATCATCCGCATAATGGTATTATCAGTACCCGGTGAATCCTAAAACAAGTCTACATAACCTGACTGTGGTATCATTTCTTTGACACAGCAACTAATGATGGTACATC
>JAAUXV010248992.1_pt1 | contig 10167 bp, 1 predicted proteins | sample 7278181 | NCBI WGS metagenome assembly JAAUXV01 (sample SAMN14350114, study PRJNA611818) | marine sediment metagenome | isolation source: surface marine sediment (2.1m) | place: French Polynesia: Moorea | collected 2018-08
ACCTATACCTATATGGGTGATCCTGACACCACACCCCCGACCGAGGGACCAACCTATACCTATATGGGTGATCCTGACACCACACCCCCGACCGAGGGACCAACCTATACCGATATGGGTGATCCTGATACCACACCCCCGACCGAGGGACCAACCGATACCGATACGGGTGATCCTGACACCACACCCCCGACCGAGGGACCAACCGATACCGATACGGGTGATCCTGACACCACACCCCCGACCGAGGGCCCAACCGATACCGATACGGGTGATCCTGACACCACAAGTCAGACCGGGAGCCCAACCGATACCGATACGGGTGATCCTGACACCACAAGTCAGACCGGGAGCCCCGCCCCCACACCAGGCGGACTCGCCGATGCCAACGTGGACCTCTTTACAGGAAAACTAAAACTTAGCGTGCCACTGGGTACACTCAACGACAGCAGTAGCCCATCCTTTTCGTTGGCATCCAACTACAATGGAAACACCTTGGTCGCGACGCAAATCTGGAACAGCGAACTTCCAACGAATGATCTCGGTTTGGGATGGGCACTCAGTACACAAAATGTCATTACACGTTACACCAGCGGAACAGGGACAACCAACGACGACATCATTTACCTCGATGGACAGGAGTTGATCTATACCTCTACCCAGGACAACGTCGATACGTACCACTTGAAGGTCAATCACAGCAACAGCAAAATCTACCATGATCGCACCGTGACACCAAGCCAATGGATGATCGTGGGCAGCGACGGAATCAAAACCTACTTTGGAGGCCTTTTCGGCAAGGAGAAACTCTTCACAACGACAACCGTCCCCGACGGGGAAGTGCCATCGGAGACTTCCGAGTTGTTTCAAGACGCAGACCCAGCCTTGTTACAAGCTTGTACCGCCATTCGCGGAGAGAAACTCGCAACCATCGACGGGGACTACCAGGCCTCAACCTTGCCACAGAACGACTGTGATACCGGTTCTGTGGAATATGGCGTGAAATGGGGTAACTGGACCGGACCGCGTTTCAGCGATAAAGGGCAGCAACATATCGAATTGGCCTGGCACCTCTCCGCCATCGAAGACCTCGCCGGAAACCGGACGACCTTTTCTTACGTTCAGCATGTGCAAAATGTTGGCGATGGCCAAAAGGCAAAAGCCTTCTCCAAGGGTGCATACCTTTACAAGATCAGCCAGAAAAGTGGTCAGAACCTCTCGTTGTGGTACTGTTCTCGCACAAAGGGCGCGAGCGATCAGACCTCAGGCGAAAACTCTCAAGACAACGGATGGGGCGGAGACTGTGGCAATACCTCAGGACCTCACTATCGCGAATACGAAGACCCCTGGTTTATCAACGTCGAACCCGACGCCTATCAGGAGCGTGTCCGTTCACTTTATCTTGGCGCCGTCGGTGTCTTCACCAAAGACGCAACGCAGCCCATCGGACAAACACGCCTGGGATATCAATTCCAAACCTCTGGTACCGATGCCTTGATGGCAAAACGTATGCTCACGTCGGTTTCAATCTACGCGAACACACGTCACGAGGGAATGACGATAGGCCACCTCACCACCCCTCCCTATCGTTTCAGCTACTACGGAGAGGATGACGGTGTATGTGTGACCCGCTCCGGAGACGGAACCGGAGCGAGCTGTCCAGAAAAGCAGGTCCTGCTCAACCCTGAAAACGGAGCCTTGTACGGCGCCTTGAAAACCGTGGAAACTCCCCTTGGGAACAAGAAAACATACAGATATACCGCTCAGAACGTCGAAACCAGACGCGACGCCGACTTGCCTGAGGAACTCACCCAACGTCAGGTGCTTTTCGGCGATAACTATGCCTTGGTCATGGGCGAAACCACTCAGAGGGGGTACATCTATCAATGGACCGAATTCGGTTGGAAGCAGACCAGGTTGCCTACCGGGGTGAACCACAAATGTGAAGAATACGGTTGCGATGGGGTCGCACTCGGAATCGATGTACTTGCCTTTCTCGACAGCCAAGGCAAGGCCTATCTGGCCAGGAACAGGACCCGCGACAACCAATGGGAGGTCTTGTCCCTGGGAGAAAAAATCTATGATAAGGTGGTCCTGAATCGCTACTTCGTCGCCCTGCGCCACAGCGAACAAACAGCAGCCGAGCTATCTATCTTCGACCTTGATGGGAACGCCTTGAGCGCTCCCAGCGGATTCAAGATGGATGCGGCGCTCGGGTTAGGTTTGGATTACCTCGTAGGCGTCGGGTCGAACAACAGGGCATATGTTTCGATTTTCGATACGAAGACTCGTACCTTTTCTTCCACCTTTTCCGATGACTTTCATTTTAGCAATTACGAATTGTGCGACAATAGTTCGGATTCGACTGCGACTTCAGCCGTCATCTTCATCTACTTTTCCGTGTGTGAAGTCCTCGATACGATTAACGCCGTGCGGGTGCATGGCGAAAGTATTTACTTTATGGTAGGGGGGAAGACCCGGCAAGGCTATATGAGCTGCCCGGTCCCGTATGAAAATGCATGCGCGAATCATTCTACGGTCGGCCATCTGCAAGGAAGCAAACCCATCGCCTTTCAGATCAATGCCAATCGAAGTGGCTTCGTAAAGAAAAGCCTGAATCTGCCAAACTACCTCGGAGCCAGCACGCGACAGTATTCGCCCGGATCCGATAATTACATCCTGTCTTCTTCGACTTCGAACCTTGGGGCAACCTGGTCCATGACCATTCTGGATGGTGAGAGCATCGACGCGTTTGATTCAAAAAAACGGAGTTATGGCTTTTGCTATTTTCTGCCGGTGTCGGGCACCTTGAAGACATGGAAAACAATGAACAAGGTTCAACATTCCGAATTGCCTGACTGCTCTGCCGGATCTTTCGTCAACGGCGGAACCAATGTGAGCGGAACACGCAATGGGGAAGGCCAGCTCACCATCCGACCCTACGATCCAAAAGTCGGAAACTGGATCAACAGTGGGAATGTCGCTGGTGGTAGCTTCGCTGAAGGTTCCTACACCCATGCCACGGCCTTGTTAGCTCTTGAAAGCATTCAAGAAATACTCGGGGACACGTTTCTGATAGCCGGATTTGCTGATTTTCCTGTCGGTACGATCATTTCTTCAGTCTTCCTGGCGCTAAAAGTGGCCATAGATGAGCTCTCCAAAGACGTGACCGTAACGGCCGATCCTCGTTCCGTATCGCTTAACCAGCGCTATATCAACGATGGTAACAGTCTTTGGTTTGTAACACACGGAGGGAAAGCCCAGCCCTTGGGATCAAGCCAGGACGGCAGCGGGAGCCTTATCAAGGGAATCAAAGGGGAAAACCTTGCCTCAAGCCGCTTCAGCATCGGAACCGGTTTCATTCCGTTCACAACATCGCGCGCAGACACCCTCAAGACCTACGTCCGTCTGCTCCGCAATGGCGAAATGGGTAGGTATCTGGACCTGAAAGTCGACGACGACCAGATTGTAAACGATCAAAAAGATACGTTCCAGACCGTCTCAGGCAGTAACTTCATTACCTATGCAGCCAATGACGATAAAAAGCTAAGCAGTTCCAATGGGGCCTGGCACCTTTACCGCTTTGTCCAGGACACGGCTGTTGGCCATGTGACGGACTATGTCGTATCACAAGTCATCCATGATGATGGCGTTTCAACCTACAAGACCGACTATGATTTCGATCCTGCCAACGCCGGGTACAATGCGACAGGCATGTACGCTACCTCTTCCTACCATCCTGGAGGACGTGGAAGTGGAAACGGCCACACGACCTACCACTTCTACAATGGAAAGAATGCCCAGCATATCGTTCCGGTGACCTTGGAGGGCACGGCTGCCTCGATAGACCACGACAGCGCCTATGCGAGGCTCCTTGCCAGTCGTATGTACAAAGTGGAAACGTTTCGCGACAGTCTGGACGAGCCCGTGATGTCAAAGGACTCACAAATCGAAATCAACCAGACACACCTCTATTCCGGACCGTCTCGGACGTTTGGCCATGCCTTTTCTGCCGGCTCATTCCTCTATACGCCGCACGCGAGGCTTGGCGGAAAGCATTGCGCCTTTTTCGTGAGTGAAAACTCGCTTGAACTCAAGGACTGCACCAATGCGAAACAGACAACGCCGAATATCCTGTTTATCAACGGGCGCGGTGCCATTCAGATCGGGGGAACGGATGATTGCTTGATCGCTTATCCCAGTTCTTACACACGCTCGCATACGATCTGGAAGGTGGGCTGCAGTGATCCTAACTTTATGTTACTGCCCGGAGCCCGGGTCATCCCCTATGGAAGTGCCTTGCGCTGGGGCACCGCTGTCGATGAGGGCAGGCCCTTGTGTATCGGCGGGGTGATCATACCCGACGTCAAGAAAATTGACTATCGCGTAGTCAATTGTGGCGATTACCATGAGGGGTCCATAGATCACAACCTCGCGTGGGAATTTCTCCAACGGCCGATCACCGCTACGCACTACGACCTACGCGTCAAGAGCACAACCGAAAAGCGTGATGGCGTTAGCCTGAGAACGCTGTACGACTATAACGCAAAGCGACAGCTCAAGAGAAAAAGCACAACCCATTCGCTCTTTCGTCCCAAGAACCCCAGCGTAGGGTATGAGACCCTCGTCACAGACTATACCTACGCATGGGAAAAATACGAGCCCATGGCTGAGCAAAACCAACTCAACGCAAGCTTCCAGACCGTAACGACACGGCAGGTCAACGATGATACCCCCGTGCGCGTAAACGCGCAGGTGGCCACCTACAAGGATTGGGGAGCCAATCCGCAGTCAGGTCGTGACCGGATCTGGCTTGCCCAGTGCACTTACCGCGCCAAAGCCAAGAATGCGGCCGACTTTGCCGTGCCCGATGACGACGCCTCCTGTGCGCCCACAAGCCGCGATTGGAACCCGATGTGGGAGTTGACGAGCGCCATCGAGAACCGGGAGCCCGGGTTGGAACTCCCAATAGCGTCACGCGATATCGCCGGTGTCCTTTCCCGCACGGTGCTCATGGCTGGTGAAAGCGGACGCCCTGTCGCGACTTTTCATCATTCCGAGGTTGGCGATGCCGCTTATTATGGTGCGGAGACCTACGAGAGGATCCCCTTCACCTTGCCCGAAGAGGTGGAGCCGAGCGCGGATCAGGCTTTTACGGGTTATAAATCCCTGAAGTTTGGAAAACGCGCGAGCGTTGCGGCTTCGGCTCCCGTTTCGATGGGTCGCACCTATACCATTGGAGCCTGGGTGTACGTCGCGAACGCGGCCCCCCGGATAACGCCATGTACACTGGGCTTTGGTGACGACGTCGTCCAGCCGGAAATTCTGGCTTCCCGAACCTGGTCCTACGTTCACCATACCTCCTCCGAAGCTGGCGAACCGACCTTGACATGCGATGCCAATACCTATGTCGACGACTTGCATTACAGTCCGGTTGACGCCGGGTGGTCGGCAATCGTCTACGACGTCGACAACGCGCGAGTGACAGCGAGTTTGGGCCCTGATGGTGCCAATGCGCACAAGGTGTATGCTCCGGTTACGCGTATGCCATATATCGGCTATAGCCACGATCACACGCAGCCAGGCGTCGTTCGCGCTTCTGCTTTCAATCTCGTGGGCTGGAGCCGATTCGGTGGCTATGCGGTTGAAGACACCGACAGCCCAACGAGCGCGTCCTATGACCTGGCTACCCCGAATACGAGCGCTGCATTCGGTATATCGGGCACCTCCGAATACCTTCACGCCATTGGGCCCGGTGCTCCTGAAAGTCTTTTCGGCGCGGTCGGTCCGAACTTTGTTTTCCGTGCCGTGGTAAGCAATCTCGAAAGCGGTAATTATTTGCAGGTTGTCACTCCTGACGGTTCAGATAACTTGCGGATTCAATACGATTCTGTTGACGCCGGTCAGGTTTCCTTGACCTTGTCCCAAGGTGATGTGAGACGGAGCGCGTCCTTGCCGGACAATTTCCTGCCCAGCGCATTCACGATCATGGTTTTGGGTGATCCCGCGACAAGCAAGGGGAGTGCCTTCGTCTGGGTCGATGGCAAACTGGTCCTGTCGGTAAAGGACGAGCTCAAACCCTTCGATGATCAGGCCACTATCGGCAATGACTCTACCATGGATCTGAGTTATGTTCTATTCGCTCGCGATCCGATTGTGACCCTTTCCTATGCCGATGCCATGGGCCGCGTGATCCAGAGCCACGGGTTGCATTTGACAGATCAGGGCGAGCTGGAGGACGTGATGTCGGGCGTCATCTATGATGGGTGGGGCAAAGCCGCTCTTACGACGAAGGTCGCGGCTCCAAACAGCTTGACCTCAAGCCATTGCGACGGTTACACGCGCACGGGTTCGGTAAGCTTATTGGGCTACTGCAGCGACTTCATGACGGCATACGACTGGAGTGACCTGGCAAGCCCCCTGGCCGGGAAAGTCGCTGATTACTGGCGAGACCAGGGGGAAATTGCTGTTGGTGACAAGGACCACAACTACGCCTTTACGCTACAGACACGTTACCCGTATCCGTCGGCGCGTTCAAACCGAACATCGCTTGCACCCGGTTACGCCTATAACCCGCAAGGGGAGCGCTCCCGGATCCAGGACTATTATCACGACAGGCAATTTTTGCTTGATGTCCATATCCCTAAAGCGGACTACGATCAGTTTTATACGCCGCAATCGGATGAGCCGTTCAGCGCGCATGAGAGACGTACGTCGGAAACCCTGGTGGCGAAGGGAGGGCGTTTTGGCCTCCAACGTTCTGGCAGCTACGCTTCAGGTTTCATCACGTCTGCGACCGACTATGACTATTCTTCAAGCGCGCTCCCGACGCACCGGGACCTTTTGCGACCACTTTATGAAGGCGACAACTTCTTCTATCTATCGTCATCAGATGGCTCTGAAGTCCTGAGCATTGATGAAAGCACAGCGGCCGTGTCATGGATGACGAAAGAAGCCTGCATGGCTGACTCTTCCCAGCACTGTCAATTTCGCAATGAGTCTCCGACCATTTCTCTGAGCGCTATGACGGGGTGTTTAACCGTAAGCGACGACGTTCTGACCTATGTACGCGGGGTCGAAAACTGTGCGGGTGATGACGCAAGCCGATGGAGATGGCAAATGCATAACACCATCATTATGGATTCGGATGCTTCGCTTTGTCTGATCAAATCTTCGAATGACGTCTTGCTTGGAGATTGTGAAGACGAACATGGCTATTACTCGAGAACCACGACCTATGCACCGAACTCTTATCCCGTGCGAGGGCATGAAAGCACACAGCAATCTGAGGAGGCGCCGCTGTATTTCGATGTGTATAGGGAGTTGGACGAGGCCGGCAAAATTCTTGTGCTCAAGAAGTCCCTGGACTCGACAGATTGCCTCACGTTGAACGCCGAGAGTCTGAGCTTTGATTATGAGCCGTGTCCGCAAAGGGGCGTTGTGGAAGATGATGATGACATACTTTTTCGACCCGGTGCTTTTATTTTTACAGACTTTACGGCTATCCCGAGCCATAAAAACTCTGGTCTTTTGATCGCGGGAGGAGCGGGTTTCACAGCGTACGGAGCCTGCCTTCTAGGCAACCCGGATCTATGCGACGAAAGTGTGCCGACTTGTTTTGCAGCGGGCGATAAAGCGTCTCATATTATGGTTATGGGTGCGCAGTCATGTGTAGAGGGTACGACTGCTGGTAATCTAGACTATGTTTGGGACTTGCTCTCCGATCATAGGTTGCGCTCCCGTTCGAACGGCACTTGCTTGTCCTTTATAGACGACGACAACCCGGTTGACTTGTCGGAGTGTTTCAACATTGGTGACGTCGTGAAGGTCACGACGCAGAAGGACATTCTGGGCCGCCATACGGTTTTGGTTGACCCGGATCGAGAAGGTGAGACCCACGTTTTTAGTGACAGCACGGGTTTCGTGCGTTTCATCTGCCACAACTATGTGGAGACGGATACCAGTCAAGGCTGTGCATACTTCAAGCGAGATTCCCTGGGTCGCTTGGTCAGCGGTGGCGTTCTAAAGAATAAGACCGGATCACCGTCCGAGTACCGCGCATGGGCGAACGACATGACCTTCCCAGACGATGACGAAGCCTGCGTAAGTGAGCAGTACTTCCATGACTACGCCTTTGACATTGCCGGTTCCTTTGATTCCGATCGTCATAGCTTCGCTCCGTCGGATGCTCTTGTTGGGGAGCGAGATTATCAGGGGAAGCTTTTTGCGGTGGCGCGTCTTCGCACTGGCATCCCTGATAAACCGGGTATCGACTGCGGCACGCATTCTTCGCCTGTCGTTGTCAACTATTACGGTTACGACCAGTGGGGGAACAGGGATCTGATTGGCACGGCGACGCAAAGTCTGGAGGACGTGGAGAGTTTTACGTTCCGCAACACGGCTTATACTTACGACGAGGGTGGCAAGCTCGAAAGCGTGACCTATCCGACAGAGGATACGTCGCAGTTTTCGATAGAACCCACACAGAGCGAGGTTCATTACTTTTACAATGGGTTACAGCAGCTTGATCGCGTTTGTAACAGCTCTGATTGCGCGAAGAGATATGCCAGCGATTATAGGTACAACATCAGCGGAGATATTGTGAGCATGGGTATGGACGACGATCAACTTTCCACGACCTACACCTATGACTTTCAGTCACGCTCGACACGGCAAAAGACGACAAAGGGTGACGAGACGATTTTTCAGGAAGTACTGTCTTACGAAAGCGCGGCAGATGGCAGCGGTTATCAGGGTGGCAACATAAGGTCGATTGACTTTAGTGGTAGTGGTTTACAAGGCAGTGATCATGGTTATACCTACAGCTATGATATCTGGAGTCGTCTGACGGGCGCGCAGAAGCGAGTAAGCGATGAAGTGACACAAGGTTTTACGTATCGTCATGACCCCAATGGCAACATCATCGGTTCTACGAGGACAGACGCTTCAGGTTCGGCGATCTCAGATTTGACATATACCTATGAGGCAGGAAGCAATCGCCTCAAGACGATTACGGATCGTGCAGGCGAGGAGGTCCGGGTAAGGCGTTTTGATGATTACGACGTGTGGGGTGGGATCAACACGATGACGAGCTCGGAGTTGTCCTTAGGAGAAAACAGGTTCACCCGCGAGGCGAAGACCGGTAAGGTTCTAGCGATTGAAAATGATCTTCATCGTACGTCGTTCAGTTATGACGCCTTGGGTCGTCGCACTGAAAAGTCTGTTCATTGAGTTTGAGCGTTTGTTAGTGCGGCGTTCCAAGGTCATCATGCAATGATGATTGATTTATGGTCTTGACCGATAATCATGTCGACTAAGGTTTCATCAATTATGTGAGGCAGGAGTCACAACGACGTTATTCCTCGAACGACTGACGAATCGAGGCGCATAGGATATTTTGTCGTGATGTTGATCTATGCGGTCAGCAGATATTCAGCACATATATTTTTTTTTACGAAGAGCATCTGTTTGTTGGCGTGAAGTCCTTTTGGGCAGGCTTCACAGGTTGAAGGTTTTTTATCAAGCATTAGGTCTCTGACACCTGTGGTATAGGATGTACAGGATCACTTCCAGAATAGACAGTTTGTCTATTCATGTACGGGAAGAGGTCGATGGGAGCTTCTGTACAGCGTGCGACTTTTGAGGATTGCGCGGTTAGAAGAGCGAGAAATACCATTGTCTTGCGGATTAATGTGAGGTCAGTAGTGCACGTGGTATTGATAGTTTCCAATGTTCTGAGGGTGGTACTTAATGTGCTGCGCTGCATCAAGTTCTTGCTGAAGAGGTAAATTTGCGAAGAAAATGTGTGACCGATATTTCTGTCGCGATTGCCTCTTTTTTCTGTCGCGCTACAGCAATGCGTCTCAAGACATAGTCTCAGAACGGCTCAAAACCCGCAAAGCACGAGAAAGTCGGAAGAAAAAACCGATAATTATCATGCAATTACAATTAGTTATGTGAGTGGCGGAGAGAGAGGGATTCGAACCCTCGGTGCCCGAAAAGGCACAACGGTTTTCGAGACCGTCCCGTTCGACCGCTCCGGCATCTCTCCTGATGAATTCCATTTACTACTGTTGCGGGCAGGAAAAAGCAAGTCCAGGCCAGATGTCGGCGACGTTTGGTGATGGGTTAGGTGTGACCGACGCACTGGGGACTTTAATCTTGCGT
>JAAUXV010010321.1_pt1 | contig 10155 bp, 13 predicted proteins | sample 7278181 | NCBI WGS metagenome assembly JAAUXV01 (sample SAMN14350114, study PRJNA611818) | marine sediment metagenome | isolation source: surface marine sediment (2.1m) | place: French Polynesia: Moorea | collected 2018-08
CCCCCCCACCCGGGCTTAGCTGTCAGAAATTCCACTCAAGATATCATCATCAGCTTTTCTTCTAGTAAAGATCTTCCCCCCGCGTTTCGGTGAAGTAGAAGGGTTATCGAAACAGGAAGCAATAATCTTCTCCTGTACGGGCCTACCTAGAAGAAATAATGAGATCGACATCCCTCGGCATCCAGGGCAACGGGCCAACACCAACGACACGAAAGTGCCTTCCTCACCACTAGTTGCACTCATGGGAGGAGGACCCGAGTGTTGTTCTTGTTAGTATACACATCTTATTATCTTGCTTGTGACATGACCTCGTTTCTCCCCCCCTTTTGGGGGGCCTCCATTGAGCGAAAGTGCATGGGCAAACAATGGGCGATCGATTGTGTCCCCCCCCCCCTTCTTTTTGACCTTTAATTAGCCCAACATGAGGACATCCTTTTGGATCCCTTTCTGCGCCGTTGACCAGCTCAAAATGAGACCGTAGCGAACAGGACCTTCGCTTTTTTCCCCTCATAGACAGAAACAGAAGAGGCCTACAAGTCGATTGATTGTGCGATAGGGAATGGCGGGCAAATTCCAAAGTGGAGCAGGTGCACAGTGATTTGCCCTTAAGCTCTTCACTTGGAAACAGAGCAAAGGAGCTTCTCTTGTGGTACACGTGCAATATACTGAGACGGATACTGAGCAAAGAAAACGGCGGCCTAGAGCCTGTCTGGCTCTGGCGGGATGTGATATAGCCACGTACGAGGCGTTGCTTCACAAACTGCCGCTGTTTGCAAATCTGTCCCAGGAAACCGGCATCAATCTGCACGCGTTACCTTCCACTTCTTCTTTGTTCCATTTTCCAAAGGTGGCGCCGATATAGAAAAGTCGCAAACGGAGAGCTCCCCGCAAATGGGATATTTAGATAAAGTCTTTTTTCCCCTTCGCCGCCAACCCTTTCGCCTTGATTGCCTTCGTCAATTTGTGGCCTTAATTGTTTGCCTCCGCCGCCTGACTGTAGAAAAAAAAATAGCAAACGCCGCCTCTCTCTCGAGGGAGGGAAGGGGGAGGGGCAGAAAAACACCAGCAGTCGAGGAAATTAAGCTTTCGTAGAGCAGTGTACTACTGTAGGATGGTGGTGGCCCTGGGGGTCGGGTTACCACGGGAGAAGGAGGAGCTCCTATTTGCGGTTTTGTGTGTGACTTTTTGATCGTTTCCCGGGAAGGTTGAGCGTCACCGTGCAGGAAGCGAAGTGTCAAAACAAATTGCTGTTTTGAGGAGAAAAAAAAACCTTCAAAATTAGAATACTAAAAAGGTGCTTGCGAGTCTGTGTGGCATGGGGAGGGGAAAATGGGCGAATTCGGCATCCCCAATCGACGAAGGGCGTCACCGTACCCTCGCCATGTAACCCGATTTCCCCCCGTCGCTTTTTGCGTATTCTTTTGGGGCGGTTTTAAAAAAAGAGTTCTGTAGTCCACAAGGAAAAACCCTGCTGAAATTGTGCAAGTTACGATTTCTTTTCCCCGATCCTCCCCCCCCCCTCTTTTTTTGCAAAATCAGACGCAAACTGCACAAGCACCGCAGAGAGGGGGGGGGGGGTATCGGCCCAGGCCCAGAAACTGTGGAGGAGGAGGAAGAGGAGGAGGAGGAAGACACGTTGTGTAAACACACCTCGCAAGAAAGATAGACAAGCAAGCAAGCTCGATCTCCCCCCGCCCCCCCTCGCCGCAGCGGGCGTTGGCGGCTTCGGTGCAAGTTAGGAATAAAACCGAAACACCGCCCAAACTCCTCAGTACATGATGTACGTCCTTGTGAACACGTTTCTCAACTGTTGGCCCTTTTTAGAGGGTCGTATGGTATCAAGGGAAATTCCCCTAATGACCTGTGCCCAAAAAATACTTGATACACTTGAACCGGCGATTAGACACGCACGTACTTGCACTTTTTTCATGCCTCGAAATCTCTGGGGAAGGAGGTTCCGCCGCCGCCGCCGCCGCCGGTCCCGTCGACACTTTGCCCAAGTTAAACAAACGGTCGCCGCCGCCGGAGGAGGAGGAGGAGGAGGAAGGAGCGATCGTGAGCGATCGTCGGATCTTTCTCCCCTCGTCCGCCCGTCCGTCAAACCGGAACTGACTGATTAAGTTTGCCCCTCCACCCACTTTTTCCCCTCCTTGGGAGGGCAAAATGCTTCTTGGAATACCAATTCCGCCGCCGACGGTGGTGGCGACGGAATGAAAGGAGACAATTGGATGCTCGTCGGACCATGCATGTGCTGCAATGTGATGACGCAAATCCTCTGCTGACAATTCGCTCAGAAAGATCAGTCCTCAAAAAGAGTGACAATCCATGCCATGTGAGACCGTTTGGATCTTTTTCGACTCTTGTATCAAGGATTGAAAGCGAAACTTTTGCCCGCGCGGGCAGCGGTCGCGTCTTCCCGGAAGGAGGTGCCAAGAAAAACACTCCTTTCTATTGGAAATCGGCCGCGGGACTTCGGTCGGAGACTCGGAGGTCCCAGACGAAGAAGAGGTGCATGGAAGGAGGAGGAGGATTGGTGGTGCACAAGTTGATCAGTCTCGAGGGGGGGGTGGGAGGAGGAGACGAACACGTAGCAACATCCGATCGAGACTGGCTGGCGGCCCGAGAAATATCCGCCGTACGCACACCACGAGCATGTACGTGAAGAGTATATGTATGTAGAGGTACAGTCTGCACACGTACACCGTCCGCCTGATCAAGTCTAACATATACACGTACCCTCATCGCTCCGGCCGAGACACGTTCACGGCAATCTATAGAGGGGAGGCGGGGGGATGTTGGGGAAGAGGCCGCTGCTGCTTTTACTGCGAATCAAGGAAGAGCGATTCGTACTACGAAGGAAACTCCAGAAAATCAAGGTAATTTAGAAAGTCTTTTTTGGTTATTCGAAAGGGTGCTGCTTAAGGGGAAGAGCCTAAAGTCTTGGAACTTTTCAAAAAAGGGGAACTCCACAAGAAGTACTCCCAATCTGTCTTGTTGTTGATTAGTTCACAGTTCCCGGAATCGAGCGACCGCGCGGCGAAAGCAAGAGCAGCCTCGTCTCTTCATTCGCCCCCAGACTTTTTCCTCCTTTGAGAGCCTCATTCAACGCTGATATACGTACCGTATACATATGTACGCAAAGCTTGTCTGGAAATCTGTGGATGCTGAGGCGTAGTTGCTGTTACACAATCTCAGACATGGGCTAGGTAGAGGAAAAGGAATAGGCAAAAAAGGAAGAACTCTCTTGAGCCCAAAAAGCAGACCAAGATTGTAGCTTTTTTGGGGAACCGAGGGAATAGGACGCGTTGATTGAGAAAGAAGAACACACCTCCTCTCCTCCTCGCTTCGTACAAGGACGTCGGTCGTCGGTCGATCGCGAATCTGGATGAGGACGAGCTTTCCCATTTCGCTTTCAGGAAAAAAAGAAGAAGGCTAATTGATTTCTCAAGGTTCCCCAGTCACTTGACTATCCTCTCGTCGCCTAAGAGGCTTCGCTTTGGAGCCACTGTGTTGGGATGAAAGGAATAATTTTACCCGTCTGATAGTCTGTTTTCTTTACTGTACCAGTGTTTCTTCCGATTAAAAAACTTGCTCATACGCAATTCTTTCCGTTTCTCTTTTTCTCGGACGCCCTCCCCCCCACACGCAGAGATAGGAAGAAAGCCTTATAGTACAGAAGGCAGAAGCAAGCAATCTCTTTCTGGCCCGCTCGATCTCCTCCACTACCTAGAATCGGTCGGGATCGAGGGAGGGCCCCGTCGTCCCAAGCAAGCCGCCCATCGCATAAACAAGGGATTGACTCTTCCTTTCCACGCCTTGTTTTCTTGCCCCGAAAGAAAGCGGAGAAAACGGGGGAAGGGGAGGCAAGACGAATCGGCGTCGCTCGGGGAGTTCGTAACCCCCATCGTACTAATATAGTGTTCAACGTGTACCTCGTGCCGCTACGTCCAGTGAGAATCTTGCTTAGTTTTCCAGAACGCTAAAAAATGGGGAAAGCATACCCCTCTTGTCGTTGCCCCCCTTCGTGGTGGCCACCGTCCAATTTCGCCCTGCACCGCCGTCCACGATGAGGCTGGCGCTCTGGGCGTCGCTCCAGATCTCCACGAATCCCTCCTTGTCGTACAGGTGCTCCATGTCCTTCAGCGGCTTGGAGGAGGATTGCCGCGGTTGCTGCTGGCGTACCTGGGAGTCGTCTCTGTGAAAGAAAGGGAGAGTGATGATGATGCTTATGCATGTACTAAAGAGTTTCTTTTGCATGCAAGGAGATTATTACGCCCGAAGCAAAATCTTCAAAGGGGAGATCAAGGCCCTTCGGCGGTCCTGCCTTTCACTTCCCTTTCAGAACAGCTCCCGCATATAGTTCTACGGAAGTGCTTAAGAAGTATATGGCTAAAAGCGAAACTTTTGTGATCCAATGCAAGGTTGCTCCCAAGGATTTCGCAGGGGAAAAAAGGTACGTCTTTTGAATAGAGAATTGCGTCTCTTTCGCGCGCCCTCACCTTTTTCTTGAGTTCTGAAAGTCTTCTGCAGAAAATGGTGAGTCAGCCTGCATGAGGGCTCCCTCCTCTTCCTCCTCTTCCCTCTTCTCCCTGCTCTCATCCAGGTTGAAGTAGCCTCCAATGGCCCCGAACCCCTCGCCCACCCCGTCGCCTCCCCTCCCTCCCCCTCCTCCTCCGGCGAGGCCCATGCCGCCGACGCCAAAGTCAAAGTGGTGGAAGGCGGAGAGGGAGTCCGCGGCCTCCAGGTCGGCCTGCTCCTCCCCCAGGTGGCGCCCCGGGCCACCTCTGATCGTCACACAGTTCACAGCCGAGGAAAAGAGAAGGAGCAGGAGCCAGGGGCGGGAAGGAGGATTGAACAGAGATGTGTGGAGCAGCCTCCTCCTCCTCTTTTCCTTTTTTCCCCTTTCCCTCCCTTCCCTAGGGAACGCTTTCCGGTGATGAGCCTCCTCCTCCCCCGGCCCCCGACGGCCTCTCCTCAACAAACCCACTTGATTCTGACAATTCCCTATCGAGGGCGGCGGCGACTCCGACAACGAGGAAGACCCCTCTTTCACTCCCTCTCCTCCCGCCCCCGCCCCCTTTTCCCCTGGGAGAATGTCCGAAGGGGGGGAGGGGAAGGAGGAGGAGGTGCTGTCCTGAGCAGTGTGGAAGTGGGTGCTGCGCCGCCACCTGTCAATCCCCTTTTGCCTCTCTGGCTTTCCTTCTTCGTCTTTGGAGGCAGAGGAGGAAAGAGGAGGAGGTGGATGGGACCAAGGACCTCTTTGTCCCTGATGATGAGACCCGAAAGGAGGCCTTTTCGGATAGCAGGAGACGGCGACCGTTGCTGCGCCTCCTTCTCCTCCAGCATCATCCTTGTCCGACTCTGACCGCCGCCGCCGCGTCGCCTTCTGCCCCTTGCTCGCCGCCGCCGCGGCCCTGAGCCGAGACCAAGTCGGCGGCGGAGGCCGGCCGCAGGGGCAGGCCTCGAAATTGCTTCCGCCGCAACTGCCATGTTGAATTTCCGACGCAGCAGGTAATAGCAGACAGGGCAGCGATGTCCTGCGGCCTTTTGACCTCCCTCCCGTACTCCTGTTGCTTGGCGTCAGCGGCGGCGGCGCCTCCTCCCGCGGCCCTCCTATCACCATGTCCTCCAGCCGAGCCCCCCTCACCAGCAGCGACGGCGGGGGCGACAACGGCACCGCTGCGGCCACTCCATCATTTTCATCATAACTCCCCCTTAGTTATCCGTTTCCGTTACAGTGTGCTCTTACGTGCGAACGAACGAACAGTGCAGACGAGAGGAGGGAGACCTCCTCCTACCAACGCTCACTCTGATGACCCATTATATCCGCCTCACGTTGGGGGAGGGAACCTTCAATTATCGCAATAGGGGTCTCGTCCCTCAGACCTCTCACACACTTTCTAAACCTCCGGAGACGTATATACTGCGGCGTGGAGGAAGACCTGGGTTTTTTTATCTGCTCGCCGAGGCCGCCGGTTCACTGAACTCGTCAAAAAAGTGCCAAAACTTTATTTCTTTCTTCTCCTTTTCGCTCTTGCATATGCAAAGAGAATCGAGGGCGCCCTTGCCTGTCATTCGACCCCCTAAATCGAACGAACGGCGCCCCCTGCCCCTTGGCTCCTGTTTAATTCTTTCCTCAATTAGCCACAAAACACACTCTCTACTCCTTCCCTCTTCGGACGACTCGCCACTTCTATAATGCCTCTCTCTTCCTCACCATGCACACAGGCAACCACGTGGGGGCGGGAATTAACGCACCAGCTTGTACCGCGGCAGCTCCCGTCGGAACGCCGTCTCGATCTGATCTTCTCTAGATTTTTTTACGGGCGAAAAAGTTTGATCTGTGGGTCACCGGGCGCTCGACCGGGCGCCCGCCCGCCTCCAGGATATACGGACGACGAGCGATTCCCCGGCCGGCGAAAAAAGAAAAGGAGGGCCGCGCCGCCTTCCGCCGTATGATTGCTTTAGCGCACAGATAGCAAGGGAGGAGGGGGGGAGAGAATCGAGGCCTACCCGAAGCAAGCCCCTAATTGGCGTTTAAAGGGAGGAGGCATGTGGAGGGGTGGGCAGGATGGGACCTGCCCATTTTGCTGCTCTATGAGGCATCAAAAACGAAGGGGAACGAAACGATCCGGGGCGACTACGTCATAGTTGCCTCTTTTCGTTTGAGCTTGCGCCACAGGTGGTGGCGGGGTGTCACATTCGGCGCGTGCCCATGTATGCGCGGTCTGCTGCGCTGGACTCTCATCCCCTCCCCTTACTTGCCCACGTACGTGTGTGTAAGAGCCAGGGCGCGCGCGTATATATACACAGAACTCAAGGTGGAAAACTGATATCCCCTTTCCTCCTTTTCACTCCTTTTTTCCACGTTTCTGCGCTATCGTTTCCTGGGAGCTAACAGGACGAGGTAAGGGGTTCAATTCCGGTGGCCAGCTAGAGCAAGGAAAAAGGGGGGGGGGAAGAGAGCGAAATAAGCTTTTTAAATGGTGATCAATCCGATTCTCTTCCTCCTTTCCTCCCCTCCTCGATCGCCGGGGAAGGCGATCGAGCGCCCTCGATTCTCCTCGAGGAGGTGTCAGTATGTAGCAGGGGGCTGAGGAAAAACAGAAACCCCCCGCCGAAGAGAGAGGGATTCGCCAGCTCCTGACTTTGTTTGTGACATTTTGCACAATCAAAAAAAACTTGAAGCGTATCGTTTTGTGGGGGCAAAACGCCTGCTCGATAAACGGTTGACGACGTTGAAACCCTGCTTCTGCCCATCCCCAGTCAGTTCGCCCGTCCGTCAACTCCCGCCGATCCTCCTCCTCCATCTCCAATCTTTGGCGAAGCAGCAATCGTCAAACCGGCATCGGAAGGGAAACGACTCCTCCTCTTCTTCCTCCTCGATCGCCTGCTTACACTTACCTTGCAGTAAAAGGCCGCGCTCTGCTCCCAATTCCCCGTATTCCCCTCGCTCCCCTTCTCTCAAATTTAAACAGTGGCAAAGTGGGAGAAAAATGGAAAGCTCTCTCTCTATAGTCCGACCTCCCGCCCAAGGCCTCAATCAAGAGGTTTCTTCTTGCCGCCGTTTCCGCGGATTTGTGTACCTTGTCAACCGCAGAAACTAACTCATGCATGTGATGCTTTCCTGGATTGGTTCGTCCGGACTGGTTGATGGGGCTCCCTGCATGCATTGGCTCGGATTTCGCCAATTTTCATCCACTTGCGGGAAACATCCTTTCGTTCATACTACTGTATATGGTATATACAGTAGAATGTGGGGAAATCCCTGTCCAGGCTCTCAAAAACACGCCGCCTGTCATCGCCACTGTCGTCGCACTCAGCTCTCTCTCCCCTTCCTCGTCTGATGCCTGTCTATGCATATCTCCCCTTCCCCTCATCCTTGATCTCCCCCCTCAACAAAAGGAGGTGATGGAAGTGGTAGAGTGTCGGGCGGAGGATGGAGGATGGAGGATGGAGGAGATGAAAAGACATCCCACAGTACGTAGCGGCATGCAGATTGAATAATGCATCCTTGTGCCCATTCTGCCCCCGTCCCCACGATTATGCAAAGCGAACGCAATTTTCGTGAGATCACAGGTTTGCTATTTCCGTCTTTGTCACGGCAAGGACGTTTGTTTTGCGCCGTCACCTCTACCTACCTAACGTGTGATGTGTATTCAAAAGAAAGGAGTAGGGGATGATCAAAAGTGGGCCTCGCCCAAATCTGGAGAATGAGGAATGCCGGAATGTCCTGGGTACACAACATTCCTTGGGCCCCTCTTGATCGCCAGTCCAGCTGGTCAAAATAATGTTGGGGCCGGTGCCCGAAAAAAATGTTTTTGACGCGATCGGACAAGAATCTCTTCTTAGCCTGCTTAAGGATTCACCGATATATTTTTGTTTGGCCCAAGTTGTACTTGAATACTACGCCTTGTTAAAGGAGAAGGGAAGGGAAATGTTTTCTAAGATAATTTCGCCGACGCGGGCGAATTCCTGTTCACCGCCCTGATCCACTAATAGCCCCCCTCCTCGATCTACAGTAGTGCTGTGTGCACTTATGGGCGCCTTATCATCTGACGACACAGCAGCGGAGAGACATGAAAGGGAGAGGCCTCCCCGACACAATTAGGAGCGGTCGGTCGGTCGGCCTGACTGTGTCACTGTCGGCGCAGAAAGAATGCCACTGGAGCAACAACGGCAACAGCTACAGGCGCCGAAACGGTCAGTATACGTTTTAGTGCCGGAACAAAGAAAAAAGTTGGCCTCAGCCTCCCCGCAATTATTGCTCGCCTGACAAAAAAAGCACTCTCTGCTTATATAGAAGGCGAAGGCGGCGTTCATTTCCGTTCACTTTCGTTCTGCCGCCCACTCAGCGCATTCATCGTTCCTGAGGTCTCTCTACCACTTTGACTGGTTTGGTTGCTATCTTCTCTTTAAGCGCGAGAATGCCACGCTAAGTAGATCGAATAATCATGACCTGAATCATATTCATAACTATATAAAAGGGCCCTCTCCAAACATGGGCAAAAAAATCTCCCTCCTACTTGGAACAGTTAGGAGGACTTTTTTTGCGGCTCCTTCCAAATGCGATCCCGCTGCTTGTTACATCCCATTAGCGAGCGGAGAGAAGCGAAAGGAGAGAAAGAGGATCCACCTCCACCCTTAATTCGTTGGGCGCTCGGAAGTGGTAAGGCACGTGGCAGGAGGACACGATCCACTTTTTCCAACTCCTCGATCCCTGGGGACCCCGCCGCTCACGCTTCTCCACGCCTTATAAGGTCAGACTAGCCTCCGCTGGCCTCTGGGCATTCACCACTGCGGACTCTACGAATTTCCGCACGTACCTGTTGGCTTTTTATTAGATGTTCTTGCTCGAAGTACAGTGTATACCGTATCTTCGCCCCCAGGAAATTCCTACTTCATTACATGATTTCGCATAGCAAATTGAGTGCGCCTTCGTGTCTTCACTTCCCAGGAAGGGGAAGGGGGGAGAATTAGCCAAACATCCCCCAATGATTCATGCATCCCCTTTTTCATTTTGCATACATCGCGTGTCTCTCGTCGCGTGGCAGAAATGAAGAAACAACTGCAGGCAACAAGAGGCCGGATGTACGTACACACACTCGCGGTGGCGTGACGCAAGGGAAGCGAGTAGCAGGTCCGAAAATACATATCCGGGCACCACGGGGTGAGAGATAAAGATAGCCTTTTCAGGAGGACTAGAAGGAGAGTGACGTGGAAACGGACAACCGGAGGAAGAAGTCCGACGATCGAGGGAGGGGAAGGATCCCTTGTCTTTCTCCAGAGGAAGGATCTGAAATACCCACACGAAAATAGCCCAAGAATACAGCCTGAACACCAGGCGTACAATTTTTTTGGCCGGAAATGCGACCATAATGCGCGTGAACGCGTAGTTTATGGGCGCCCATTAGGGCAGCAGCCCTTTCTCAATTAGGGGGCATGCATAACATACGCAGGAAAGTCTCCCAATTTGCAATCTCCGAGCAAACGTCGTTTTTTGTGAATGCTTTCTTCTTTTGGGAATGTGATATTAGTGGTGTTTTTTTTTTGCAAAAATGGCACATTTTCCTTCCTCCTCCTCCACCCAATCGCGAGCAAGAGAGGGAGAGTAGTAGAAAATACGACGAAATAAATGGCAAAACAAGGGTCCTC
>JAAUXV010073702.1_pt1 | contig 10154 bp, 3 predicted proteins | sample 7278181 | NCBI WGS metagenome assembly JAAUXV01 (sample SAMN14350114, study PRJNA611818) | marine sediment metagenome | isolation source: surface marine sediment (2.1m) | place: French Polynesia: Moorea | collected 2018-08
CATCCTTTGTCTTTTCCAGACAAGTCTTGTCTGGCTTCCCCGGATTATACGTTCACGAAGAGAGAAAAAGTCAATTCCGATAACGAACGGGCGGACGAGCAAAAAAAAAACCCGCCTCCTCTTGTGCCCATCTCGTGTCACCCGGGGATGACTTTGACGTGCTCCCTTCTTTTTTGTGGTGCCCTAGCTGTTGCGACCTGTGCATGTGGCGACCGACCTGGCATGAAATCGAATTCGCCCGCATACAGAATGCGAGCTGCAGGCTCTTTGGGTCACCCGCTCAAAGAACAAACAAAGGAATCTTGGGCTGCAGCGCGAATTCTGACCTTTTTCCCCCTTCTTTTTCTGTGGGCGGTCGTGACAGGAAACAGCTCTCGTCCCTCCCCATAATCGCGTGCGTGCGTGCGAAATGGGGGATCGATCCCGAAGGGGAAAAACACCCAAAATGAGGGCAAAGTTGGAAGCTTCATTTTTTTATTCGATCCCCCTCCTTCGATCACGTCCTCTCCTCTCGGCTTGTACTTTTTGTGCTCCTCTGTTTGAGCGTGAAAATCAATCGCCCCCCATTGACGCCGAAGCCGCCGCCGCCCTCAAAAGAGGTGCCGAATGAGGACTAGGTTTCACCCGTTTTTTTTTTGACATTGCGCTTTTAACATGCAACCATAGGGTGTTTCCGAATCCGCCGGTTCAAGTTTAGTTTACATATCATGGTATTATGTTGACGATTTTCCTACGAGAATGATGAAGGTGGACGGCGGAAAAATTCCTCCCCCCTCGATCCTCCTCCTCCTCTTCTTCGTCTCACCCCCACTCCTCCTCCTCCTCCTTTCCCCCAAGGTCTCGAAAATCAGGCGCCCCTCCTCACTCCTCTTCTTCTTCCCCTCTCTTTGTTTGGGAGCAAAAACGCCTCTTCTCAAAAGGTGAGGGGTGGGAAAATGTGGGGGAGAGTAGGGGGCGCCATATTTCCTCCTCCGCCTTTTAAGGGAAAGGGGGGAACACAATATACTTTTGCGGCGGCGTGGGCGGCGGCGGCGGATTCAGGTATGTGGGAAACGAAAGCAGGTCGCTCGCGCAATCTTTTATTTCGGCCGCCTGTCATGTGTATGTCTTTCTGCCCCTCAACTGGAGTGACTGGCAAATTGACATGCCTTGTTGCTGAGCTCTGATCAATCGAGAGGCTTTATTATTTAGGGGCACCTTCCATCCATGTGTCTCCGTCTCATGTGAGCAACAAAGGAGAGCGAGGGATAAAAAAGCGCGTTCGCTTTTGAGACGTGACCGTGAGAACAAATTGAGGCGCCCATTTATTGTATCACGTACCGCACAGTCAACACACAGACTGGTGGAATTTATGTTTTCGTGCTGTTTGCTCTTATTGGACGACGACGAAAAACTCATTATTACGTGTGGCCAAAAACATTTTTTTGCGCACAACCCCCGGAGATTGAATCGTGATCATGTTGGTCCCTCGCCGTCATCGTCGTCGCAATGTAGCAAGCACCTTGGGCATTGCCCATCATGCATCCATTGCCCCAAGGTCGATATACTCCCCCTCGTTATATCAGGTTTCAGTTAGCGCCCAAAGTAACCCCCGCTCACTCCTATGCCCCACACCCAAACCTACTTCAATGGGATGGACTTTTTCGAGATTCGAATCATGTTTGCAAAGGTATACACGCCCACACATGAGGAGAGGAGAAAAGGAAATTCCTGGCTGCAGCATTTCCGATACGGGAAATCGAAGTGGGCAGGTGAATCTTAATTCAAGACTTTTCCATCACATAACTTGTTCCTTTCCTGCTGCAGCCCATTCAATTCGATAAGAAAGGAATTTATGCCAAACATTGTGTGCGGAAAAGAAATGGCAACGCGGAAGTATATTCCGATCCAAGAGTCCTTTCGCAAATGATGTGATGTATCCTTTGACCTTCGCTGAAGGAATTTCCTACTTTTGACGGAGGCGGCGGCGGCGGCGGCGGCTGTGTGCGGTATCTGATACGACTCGAGATCTGCGGCGGTGCACATTTTTAAAGAAAGAGCCTCAAGACTCGTTGTCAACACATCATTTCCCCCCACAAGATTTTTTTTCACGGGCCGCCACCTCGTTTATTTTCCTTCCGAGGTAACAGCCTCCAATCTAAAAGACATTTTTCCCGCCCTCGCATCCGCTTCCCACAACATCAAGAAATGGAGGAGGAGGGCGATAATTACCTGAGCCAAGTTTCTTCTTCTTCCTGCCTCCAGAATAGATGTCCTTGCCTCACAAGTGGAGGAGGAAGAAATGGAGGAAATGGAGGAGGAGGACTCTCAGACTTCCAAACAGACGGACCGCCCTCCTTCCTTCCTTTGACCACCACCCATGTCCCGCTTATTTTAGCCATTTTGAAAAAAAGGAAAAAGGAAACACATGTGGGAAAAGGAGCGGACGCCCACTCTTTTTTTTGCCCGGTAATTGTGGGTCCAAGGAACAGCCTTGTACAGCAGCATCCTTTGTTATTCTATTCATGCGTACACATGCACGGAGTGACTTTTTTCTCTGCAAAAAAAGATACAAAGAGAAACAAAAAATGACCCTCGGGGGATGACGAGGATGCGGGATCGGAACAACAGAATCCCCTTCTCTTATGTTGTGGCCAGTCCCACTAACAAGACGCTACTCTCATCTTTTGCACCCTTGTCTTTCTCGTCCCCCCCCCACCAAAGTGCGAATCGCAATAAAAAGAAGGCCTAGACAGAAATTCGCCAAAAGTTTGCTAAAACTTTTTGTCGACAGCCGAAACGGCCGGCTTTGTGGGGATTTCGACGCTTTTTGCAGACTATGGAAGAGAGTTTTTTTGGTCGTTGAGATGCGGCGAAAGATTTTTGAGATGGCCCTCTCCCCTGTCTTAATTGCACACACTTCTCTTTCCCCCTTTTTCTTCAACCCTTCACGCCGTCACGGGACGCCTCCCCCCCCTCCTCCTTATCAGAAGTGCTGAATTCAATAAAGTTAAGGAGGAGGCGTCGGCAGCAGTTCGTTGTAAAAAAGAGAATTTCTTCCTTGGAAACAGCCTTGGATATTTTGGGACCTTGCAAAACAGCCGCCGCCGCAGTCCCTCAAAGGAGGAAGCAAAAAAAATGTTTGTGCCTTTTTTTATTTGGGCTCAAAGCGTGAGGCGATTATTCGGGAAAAAAAGTAGGACCGACCGTCCGTTTCGGACGTCCCTGGAATTCGCGAATATAATAAAAGTCGCCAATCTGGGTTGCCTGGCTTATATTGCTCGGGTTCTCTTTTACTGGCCGCCGGTAATAAATATCCTCCAACCCTCCCCTCCCAACTCCCACATTCAGAAGGGTGGATTTGCATCCCCTTACTTCTTAGGAAGGAATGCGCGGTGACCGACCGACGACCAATTCTTTCCCGGACTTTAATGCAGCGGGCTCAAATAGTTCTTTTTTTGAAAATGAGCCGTTAAAAAAGTGCATCCCTTAAGGCTGCGGTGGCGCCACCCATCTGGCACGCATTTTGGGGTACTAGCTGTGTGCCCATGCCCCAAAAAAGGGTTGCAAGCACATTCCAGCAGCTGGACATGGTGGGCACCAGCGCCCCCCCCCCCCCCAAAAAAAAAAAAAAAAGAAGCAGAAACACTCAATCTGCCGTAAAAGTGGAATTTGTCCGCGAGGAGAGAATGAAATAAAAGCGGGAGGGAGGGACACTACTACTCTTAAGGCGAAAACAACGACTACTCACGAACTGCCTTAACTGTAACGAGATTGTTCCACTTTTTTTATTGCGGATGCGGCGTTACATCACTTCTCTTTTTCCAGAAGACAAATTTCGGGGGGTGAATAAGAGATTTATAAGACCCTCCGAGTCTTGTTCAACAACAGCACGCGATATATAGATCGACAGTTTAGATCATCCAAAGAGAAAAAGAAAAGGGGGGAAAAGGTTGTCCCTCCAAAGTAGGCCATAATGGGCCTCTTCCCCCGCTCATGTCTGTCCGAAAATAACATTCAAGATGTGAGAAATAAGACAAAGGAATGAAATGGTTTTTATGCAGAAGCCAAACTGACAAATTGATATCGTCAAAATTAGGTTCGAAAATGGAAGGGCACTTAGTGAATCTTGCGCAACTTACGTACGCGCATTTTTTGCGCTCTCGATCCTTCTCTCGGATTCGATTGAGCAGTCATTTGTGTCCTTCCCTGAGGGAGGGGGGATAAGGAGTAAGAAGTCTATTTCTGCCTCTCCATCCTCTCCCCCCTTTTTTGCTCCAAAGCCCCCATTCGATAATAACCCTCTCCCCCTCTTTTGTCAGGCCCTCGGCAATTGCCAAACAGTTTCATGAAATCTACTATACTAAATAATGTCGCAAATCTTCCTTAAGGAATCACAAGCAGTTTATGCAGTATTGTACTCTAGCCATTTTTTCTTTTTTTTGCCTAACAAATTGACCGGGTATGTCTTATGAAATCTATCCCAAGACCCACCCCGTAGATTGACTGACTCCCTTCACATTTCTATCCCGCTATAAAAAGGAGAGGAAACCCCCATCCCATCCCCGTACACAACAAAACCAGATCAATCAAACCGAGACGCCAAGGATTGAGTTTTTTTCCCCCGTTCGAACAACACAGGCGTCGGGTTTCGGAATCCAAGATGTCCTTAGGAGATAAAAGAGAGGGGGGACGCGATAGGCCTCCTCCTCCTCCTGACACCTAGGGCCGAAGAGCGACACGCCTCACTCACCTCAGAATCCCGAATAAAGAAATAATTCCTCAGAGAAGAAAAGAAGAAACCCTTTGTCGCCTCACGAACAGTGTGATGCAACATAGATGACGATGCCTTTTGCTAAAAGGCAACAATATTTTCGGCGCGAAATCGTGCATTGGACTTAAGATAGACGCTATCCTCCCGGGCAAAATTCGTATCTCTCTGTGTCTTTTCTGAAAGCCTTTTTCGGTTGCAGTATCTTTATGCTCTTTTCCTGCCTCGATGCCAAAAAAACAGGTAGCCAGCACTCACAACCCCTTCCCTGACTTTTAAGTTCTCTCCTCGGACCTTGACGTGTCTATCTTACTTACGGGAAAAGAGGGTGTGCGCAATGTCGAAAGAAAAAACAAACAGAGTGACCCCACCCTCGACAGAACTAGGTTTAGAACGCCCGAGGCAAACAAAAAAAATGGGTCACCCTGTCTCTAAACTTTTTTGATTCCCAGATTTGGGCACGCAAGGAGACTTCCTCCCTCCTCCACCCATATACAGGACGTAATTCTCAAATGCGCATTCATTGCGAGGGAGCTTATGGGAAATCGCGCTATTGCGTGTGCTGATACAAAAAAAACCACGTAACCATGTTTGGGCGGAGGTGAGGTGACCGAGCCGAAACCAACCTTGCCCTCAATTAAGACGCCCTTTCATGACATCATGCTTCAGAGTGCAAAAGAAAAGATTTGAATTGATGCCATTTTCGTAAGTTGGTTCGGGAGGGAGCGTGTTGGTCGTCGCGGAGGCGGAGGCGGCGCGTGTGTGCAAACAGTTAAGGGGGGCTTTTCGTCCTTCTTAAATCGGCCGGTGGACAAACTCACGGACGCGAAAAGGAGGAGGAGGATCAGAAAGACTAACGTCCCAAAATTAACCAATATTTAGAAGAAAAATAGTCGTTTTCAAAAAATATGGGAGAGTGCAACTTGGATTTTCCAAAAAAATGGGACTTTATTTGGCAAATTCCATGCCAGGGACACATCACGACGAAGAAAAAGAGCGTTCGGACGACAACAGTGCGACAATGGAATAGAGGAATTCCTTTGCTCAGAGAGATTGGAGCTGCAGATAGCAAAAAGCCGAACGAAGAAGTCTGTTGTTGTTGCAACATGGATATCTCTTCTTCTTACTTGGAAATTCCTCAGGGGGCCCCCCTTCTGCTACTGCTCAATGCACAGGAGCAACCGTTTTCCCTTACGTAATACCATAAATTGGAAATTGACGCCGAGCGAGCCTGAATCCTCCTCCTGTATTGCAACACTTTTTTAAAAGAAATGCAGGGGAATCACAGTGGGAGCCAGCGATAAATCCGGATTATAAATTTTAAAAAGGGGCCCTTTTCTTATTTTCCGGGAGAGCATCAGAGCCAAGATCCGCAATCTAGAGTGATTTCCGACGGTTTGAAGGCAGGAGAAGAGGAAGGGGGGGAGGAAACACGTCTAACTTAACGAGGATTAGGAGAAGAAGGCCCATCCACTTTGCCCAGCCGCCGCGGAAGGAGAAAAAAGGAACGGAACGGATGGAAGATGTGCGTGAGGAAATGCGGGTATGGGATTTGACAAACTAATGGCGTGAAATGATGGATTTTTTCCAACGTAGCGAACAATACTATTGCAAATGCCAGCAAACTTTTCGGTGTGACAATTCGGTTAATTGGCGATTTGCTCCCCCTACCGTGGGTGGCCCCTCACTCACCTCCCTACTCTTGCAACGACGTCCATCGGTCAATTTTTCAAAACGGGGGAAATGAAGAGTGGTGGAGCAGGGGTGGCAAAAAGGAATCTCTCTCGGGTTCAACGAACGGCTTACCTGGAAGAAGAGGAAGCAGCAAAAAACGGTCAGAACTACACGTGCAGAAAAGAGTATTTTTTCCCCTTTGACAAAAGAAAACGGTCCCCCCCCCCAAATCGCTTTCCCCGAAAGTAGTTGCGGGGAAAAGAAATCGTGATCAGACTTCAAAGCGAAAAGGAGCAAAACAAATTGACTGTCTGTGGAAGGAAAAAAGCCCTCGTCTCAATTTCCTGGAAGGAAGAAGAAGAAGACACCGCACGCTTTGATACTACTACTTCTTCCCCTACCAACTTTTTAGTTTTTTTCCAAATGCGGAAGGAAAGGGGGAGGAAGGGGGGAGGAAAGTGCTTCTTGCCAATTTCCTCTATTTTTTCTTCCGTTTAACAAATGGGGAACCCAAAAATTTCGTTTTTTTGAGAAAAAAATCTTTCAAAAAGAAGAAGATTGCCCCCAAAAGAAGCAGCAGTGCCATGATATTTTATTCTGCCGGTGCATGAATATAGAGTCTTGTCTTTTTCCCCGGGGCTATCCCGATATCTTTTTGGGGGAATTGTGGTGGAGGGTAAAATTTTATTTGATTGATGCGCCCCAGTTGTGGGATCCTGGCTCGAGATAAAAAGCGTCTGGTCAGAAGAAGACGAGACAGACGCCGTTGCAACAGGTTTGTGATAATTTTCCTTTCGGTTGTGAAGGCTTTGGGTGACAGTTGATTGTTCAATGGGCAGCAGATAGGGGAAAAGAAGAGTGGTAGGCTTCGAAAAAGCAGTTTCCCCCTTTTGTCTAATCAAGATGCAGCAGCAGGAGAGGAGGCAACGGCAAAAACGAAAACGAGTAGGTGTCAGACAGCCCTTTTCAATTCAATAGGATGTACAGGATTCGCCACAATTTAAACTATAATATTTACATTTAAAAAAGTTTTGATTTATAAACAAAAGTTTTTAGGCTAATCATGGCCCTTCCTGACTTTTTCCTCTGTAAGTAGGCCAAAGTCGAATTTCACACCTGTCGTTGGTGCCTAACCAACCTCTCTTATCTCACTGTGGCGGTCTGAGGAGTCAGGGCATGGTGCTCTGCACCCACCTTAATTTCCCACCTCCTCCCGTTGTAAAAAAACCGACATGGGCTTTTCCTTTTTCTCAACCCGAGCACCAATTATATTGCTGCAGGTTGCATCTTCTCTTTCTCCTTCCTCCTCGCTTTTTACTGCCGGGGAAAATTGAGAGAGAGGGTAGGAAGAAGGAGGAAAATATACGACGCCGGTGCCCCCGTTTTCCCCAAATTGGTTTTGGAAAGAGATCTAGCTGAAAATGCACTTTTCGTCGAGGATCGGTCTGGGAAAGGGTGTGAAATAGGGCAAAACGCAAACGAAATCAGGAACTCGTGATTTTAAAACTGCCCATTGATGCTGAGCTGCTTTTTTGTGGGAAAATATTCGTGAAATTCGGCTTCAAATTTGAAGAAAGGAGAAGGGCGTGCCTCACCTGGGTCTCCCTCCTTCCTCCTCGTTCCAAGTCCCCAAGAATTTGTGTCACATTGGATGAGAAGAGGAAGAGGAAGAGGAGGAGGAGGATTTTGATTGAAGGATGACTTAACAAAGGAAGAAGAAGAAGAGAGCAGAATTTCTCTCTCCTTCCTCCTTTCCCAGACTCTGCTGCGGTGAAAAAAACACCCTTGGCTCTTCACCTCCAACGTCCGCCGGCGCAGGTTTCGTTGTTGACAGTGTTGGAATGCGACAGTTGGAGAGAAAAAAAAATCACGTCTCTTCTATCTGCGCGAGTTTTATTGCCTGAGTCAAGTCAGTTTTGGACGCCGTGTCACATATCTGTCATATTGGGAAAGTACAAGTAACAAGTTGCAATGTATTTTTTTAAAAAAAACCATCTTACCAGACGATATTGGGTGGGAGACTGTGCCTTTTAGAGGGGGATTTTGTTTGCTTCGAAGTTCGTTTGCGGAAATGGCGTCTGGGCGTCAAAAAGAATAGACAACGGGAAAACGGGGTAATGTGTCGAAGGCAAACATGAAATTGGCTGGGACACACAATGCATTCATTCAACCAAAAAAATGCCTTGTTTAACTTTTGGCTACCGTTCTAAAGTCATTTTTACGTTTCAACACGGAAGATGAGCGCATCCTTTTTTTTAAAAAAAAAATCCGTTTTGAGGAAACGATATTTTATCTCACGCCTTTGGCCGTGATAGGTCGTCGTCGGACTCCATAAAAAATATAAATGACCTTCAACGCCTTTTTTTTCAACGCCTTTTTTTTCAACGCCTTTTTCTCTCTTCCGTCCGTGCGCGGGAAACGGACCGTTGTCTATAAGTGAGATCTATCTAACACACTTGCTTGCAGCTGTGGTATGACCCAGAAATTATGAAAAATCCCAGCCCATCTATTTTTATGGGGAGTTGGACCTTGGGAGGATTCCAGACAAAGGAGTGAAAATGTCTTCATTTTCACCTTAGGAACAGGACACCGCTGTGAAAAAAGAAAAATCTCTCTAGAAATCGAACACATTTTCTATCCCTCTTAATCTTTCCCCATTTTTCCCCGCGCCGAAATTTAAAATATAAATCCTTTCTTCCTTGTCGCTGTCGGCCGCTTTGGGGTAAAAAGAGAAAATGATGGGATAAATTCTTAATTGACAGGTCAAAGGAGCGGGAGGGGAGGCGTAAAATTTTAATTTTTCCCCATTTATAAGGCGGTGGAGGAATATAACTATATTTTTCCCGCTTCGTCATCCTGAAACACTGTACCCGGAAGTCCTTGTTATGTATTTTTTGAATACACTCTTGCGGCGGCAAAGAAGAATAAAAATAAGCGGAGTTACACGCACGTTTTGCCGCAAGACGAAGACGGGAAAAAGACGATGATGATGACGGGGGGGATTGTGTTTTTCTCGCCGGTGCATTCGCGAAAAGAGAAGCAGCAGCAGCGGCAGCGGCAGGGCTTCTGCCGCCGCCGCCGCCGCCGCCGGGCCCTCACGAAATGCCGCCGTTACACTTTTCCTTCCTTCGTCCAAAGTGGCTCCTGGAACTAATCAACCTCTCTTTTCTTCCTTCTTCCCTTTTCTGGACTCGACAGCAGGGCACACGACGGCCAGCGATCGGAAGATGGCCATCGGACGGCGCACAATTTACCGTATATTTATTTTGAAAATACATCTTTTTAAAAAAGAGTTCAAAAATTATTTATTTGGAAAAAACAATGTTTTCTCCATATATGTTCCTGTTTTATTGACTTTGCATGTGGTGAATTTAAAGCACCCGATCCTCACGAATAGTCCAAACTCCTGATTGCAAGTACAAGCCTTGTTTTGTCGAGAGGAGGAATCAGAAATCAAGATCTGGTCTCCGTCCTATACTTTCCCGGACCTGCTCTGCCAAGGAAAAAAACCGCCTCCATTATTCCCCATTCATTCACTGTACGTAGTACGCAGAATGATAACAAAATCCTAATTTCCCAAATTTTCTTTCTCCGAAAGACCGGGCGTAGAGGGGGAAGTAAGGGGGGAAAAATCGGTGCCATAAAATCCGGGGCAGCCGAGATTTCTCTCCGTTGTTTTCTTCCCTTTTCCTTCTTGGGGGAGAAGGAGGGAAACCGTGGTGAGTTGAAC
>JAAUXV010024270.1_pt1 | contig 10149 bp, 8 predicted proteins | sample 7278181 | NCBI WGS metagenome assembly JAAUXV01 (sample SAMN14350114, study PRJNA611818) | marine sediment metagenome | isolation source: surface marine sediment (2.1m) | place: French Polynesia: Moorea | collected 2018-08
ATTCATGAGGTGCGATCCAAAATCCAATAATAGTAACTCATCAATATAGCAAGAGAATCATCTTCCTAATGATTTGAACTCGTACTTTATCCTAATGATTAGAACTCGTATTAAGGATAGTGAGAACGGATCTGCGGTTCTTTCATGAATACTAGTATTCTAAAGTTCATTCACACGCTATGAAGATGTGTGTAAAGCTTCACGCAGTAATACTTTTTTCCCCTTCCTTGAAACAGACACCTGCGACTCCAGCCTTGACCACTACTCCAGCATCTGCAGTTGATGTTCACAGCAGTCCTTCCACTCCCTCCTCCTACATGTACAAACCAGCCATAATAACGGTAAGCTTCATTATGTGTCTTATGTAACACAATGTTACACTGTTTCAGTCAAATTACATATTTTAATTAAATTGTTTTTTAGCATCTTTGTGCTATGTTAGGGACTAAGTCTCTGCCACCTTTGGATCAGAACAAGGTTGTTTATTAATTAATTTATTTATTTTTAAAGATTTGTTTAAATACATCAATGCTACTAAAATGTGGGAGGTGTTTCTAAGTCCAGTTTTAAAATATCAAAATTCCGGCCACCAAACGTTTTAGGTGAAATCTTTTCCAAAAAGGAAAACCATGCACACTCTGTCCAATTTTGATATTACATGTGATATTACACGCGGTAGATTTTGTACTTCACTGCGAGTAACATTGAACGTCTGTGTCTTGCCGCAATTCCTTCCATATACTACACGTGCGCTTTATATGGTAACTAGCCCCAAATACACAATGACGTGTCTAAGCTCAAAGTTGGACAGAGTGTAGTTAAGGTGTGTTAGGCTTAAAGAATCTTGAGGGATAGAAATGATGATGTGTATTTAATTTCTGTCATTGTTTACAGGTTCCACATGTAAATACTGCAACTACTGTCCACCACCAACGACCTATCTTATACAGCAGCAATAGTCATGGCGTAAACAGAACCCCACCCCCTCCACCTTCAGGATGGAATTGCACACACCACACCGATTGTACTGTCTACTATGTGCTGGATTTTGCACCAAGGGTTGATCCAATAATCACGAAGACCTTAACAGTGAATGAAGATGGAACATTTATTGTCAGACTGTATGGCAAACAAGTGCAGACAGACTCTCCCCTCCTGAGAGATTGGGTAAGTCCACTTAATAGAGTGACAACATTAGGACTTCTCCATAAGCTTTCCAGTACCAATTTGTGTACTGGATATACTGATCCGAAGTACATCCCTGTAACACAAGCATGGGATGCAAGGAAGAAGGAGCAGCACGTGTTTCACCAAAGAGTGCACGTAAATGGTAAAGTAACCTCTGTAACTGTTCGCAGTGAAAAATGTACTGGATATGTATCCGGACGAGGAGCTCTGTGCAATAACTGTGTCGATTTTGGGAACACGCTCCGTCCAGCATATCTAAGGTTCAAGCATTATATAAGAAGATCGAATGAACGAAGTGAAGCAGGGAGCAGTGTACCGATCACCCATTTGACGCACTATGAAGCTCAAGACAGAGCCAAGAAAGCTGCGAAAGAGAGAAAAAAATTGAGGCAGCAGGTTAGGCGCCTTCAAGGCAAAATTCAACAACAAATAAAGGATGAAGGTACCATTCTTGGCCAAGAACAATCTGACGACTTCCTTCAGATCATGAAGGACAATACAATTGATGTGAGGACTAACTACCCTGTAAACTCCTTCGGCCGTCTATTTTGGGAAGAACAAATGAAGGCTGCCAGTGCCAAAGGGAAAACAGGCCACCGTTGGCATCCCATGATCATTAAGTGGGCTTTGAACTTGAAACTGTCATCAGGACGAGCATATCGCTCTATCAGAGGATCGAATGTTATCAAGTTACCACATGAGTCAACTCTAAGGGAATATCTCCACTGGTCGCCTCCCAAAGCAAAGTTCACAGTAGAGGCAGTAGAGCAGCTATGTGTTGAAATGGATTTGGAGAACATACAGCCATACCAAAGAAACATTGTATTAATTCATGATGAAATGAAAATCAAATCTGATTTGGTATTTCGCAAAAACACAGGAGAGTTAGTTGGATTTACTGATTTGGACACAACCGTAAACACACTACGTGACTATGAAGCTATGCTGACAAACGACTCTACCCCAGAAAAGTCTCTTGCTAAGTATATGTTTGTAATTATGGTGCGTGGATTGTTTGTCAATGTGACATATCCATTAGCACAATTCCCCACAGCCAATACCAAATCAGATGAAATTTTTTCTCTCTGTTGGAGGGCTATTGATATCCTGGAGATGGCTGGGCTCAATGTGGTAGCAATAACTTGCGACGGGGCATCAACAAATAGGAAATTCTTCGATCTTCATGGTGAAGCCAACACAGAGCAGGACAAACCCATCCACAGAACACCAAACCCATACAATCCAGACGCAGAAATATTCCTTATAAGTGACCCACCACACCTTATCAAATGTGTGCGCAACGCTTGGGCTTCATCTTATGCTCACGAGAAGACACGGACTCTTTGGGTACGTTCATAATTTTACTGACAATGAGCTTTTAAAATTTGGTTTACCAATTTGGTAGTGAAATAGAATTTAATGTAGTTGTCAAAGTTGAAAAGGTATTCTACATACAAATGTAATGGTCTTGTGAAAGTGTAGAGCCATACTATTATATCAAAATAAAACACAGAGTTTTCAATTTCAACCCATGCAGGTGTCAAATTTGCCATACATCCGTACTGTGCTTCTACAATGCATGTACAGCCTGACAATGGTTGTGGCTGGGGACGGAAATAGGTAGTTGTTTTGGCACCGTGTGCTTGTCTTTTGGACACATCAAAATTCAAACCTTCCTTCCACTTCTACACTGTGGGTACATGAAGACTGGGTTCCACTATACTGTAAAAAATGATTTGGAACAGGGCCTTACTATCAAATAATAACGGTCATGAGTTCACTAATGTACGGAGATATGGAATGTCCTCAAGAGTTTTTAATTAATTAGTATGACAACGGATCAATACTACAAGTGTGTTATCCGTTTTATGATGGAGACTATTTATTAAAAGAAATAGCAAGAATTGAACATTGTGAACTGACGAGTAGTCATTCATGTTTCGTACAAAGAATTTTGTACATAGACTGTACATGTTAATGTTAATGTTTCTACAGGATAAACTTTGTCTAACTGGTATTTATGTGGTTCTGTTTCCACAGAATAATGGTGTCATTACTTGGAAAGTTATCCAGGATCTATACAACCAAAGGATAGGCATGCATGGATTCTACTTGACAAAATTGACACGTGAGCATGTTGAACTGACAACATTTTCAAAGATGAAAGTTCGTCTTGCTGCACAGGTAAGTTATAACTTTGAGTGCATTTTCAAATTGTCTAAGGGGTTCAATTATGAAAAGTGGACATGTGAAAAGAATAAAATTCCCATATAATCCTGTCATAATATCAGTAACACACACTCACACTGTTAATTTTTTGAATGTCTAAAGAAAGTAACATTAACTTCTACCACCTTCATGTTTTATTACATGTATTTATTTCAGGTTCTCAGTCAGACAGTAGCCAACGCATTGCCAGAAGTGGAGACTGTGACAAGGCAATTTGTTCTAACTTTCGACAAGTTCTTTGATCTGCTTAACGTGCGAAGTCCAAATGAAGGCAAGAGGCGTCGAAAGCCGAACATGGAACCGTACAGGAAATCTGATGATCCCAGGTTACAGGTACATACTAATTACACTTTCATACTGCTAAACAATCTTTTACATATGTTAAGTTTTTGCAATATGGGACTCTTGCAACAGTGCATTGTTAGTAATTTGTTACCAATGTATACACTCTGTCCGATTTCAAGATAAGACGTTGTGACACCAGCATTAGATTGCATGCTTCACTGTGAGTAACCATAAGTCGTGTTTTGCCACGATTCAATAATACTACACGCGCAGTTTATATTAACTCGCCTCAAATACGCAATGACATCACGTCTAATCTCAAAGTTGGTTGGACACAGTGTAGTACGAAACCTGAACCTTTATTATTGGCTACACTAACTTCATGCCCATGATTGTTTATCTTGAAGAATCCAATATGAGTTGGAAGTTGTGCTTATCATTGATTCTGAAAAAAATAAATACCATTCATTCACATTAATGCATCTCTTACGTGCAAAGCTCAGTGCATATTTATTTCCAAATTTGGCAGAACAGTGTTACTAATTTATGACTTTACATCATCATCTTCTTTGTTTTAAATTTACCTAGTGGTTAGTGACAGACTTTTTAAAGTACCTGGAAGACTGGGAGAGGGCAGTCATGGCAAGGGCTAATTACACCAAGACCCAGCAGAATAAGATGATGCTTCCCAAAGAGACCATCATCAGTTTGAAACGTTCTGGTAAGTTAAAACTTGTGGTACACATCATACAGCAAGTCAAAAGGGGGACTTTGCAACAGATCTTTTTCTGTCAAGATAAGTGAAAAGATGAAAACAATTTCCATCAGTAATTCATTTACTATACTTGATTGCATGGATCAGTTCCAATGAAGGTGTAATTTTTTAGCCTTTCAAAATTGTCAAACACAATAAATTTTGAACAGAAAATTGCCACCATATGCCAAGCCTCCCCTCCTCTGACATCATCCTGTTTGTAAATTTTAAATTTGGAAGTTTCAGTCTGCATCATTTTCCACAAACTGTTGTCTAACTGTACATTGATCAACCAGCAAGTGTAGTGATGACAAAGAAATCATGTAATGTACATTGTAACTACACGTTAAATTGATGAAAACATTTCTGTAAGTGATTACGTAAGAAGTACATGTTTGTAAGAAGTGTCTATCTAAACTGATTATCTTTTTTTCCCTTCTTCTTTCTGTTCATTCATATACAGCACTAGCATACTCTGCAGCAGTTAAGTTTTTACTTGAACAGGAAGGGGTGGAATATGTGTTGACGGAGAAATTTAACCAAGATCCCTTGGAATCTTTTTTTGGGAATATGAGACAAATGAGAGGGGGAAATGAAGCCCCCAATACCCAACAGTTCAATGAGAACATCAACGCTGCCCGTCTCAGAAGCACCCAAATGCTCAGAAACTTTGGGGCCAACACCCGCCAGCCTGCAGATCAACAGACAATAGATGACACTCCTCTTCCTAAAAGGAAACGATTGACCAAGAAGAAATAAACATGAACCAAAATTCAGCTTTGGTAATCATTTCCTTCATGGTTAAGTAGCCCTTTCAAAATTACAGTTGTAATTATAAGAGCGGTGTAAAATTAAAGTTGTAAAAGCGGTGTACTTATCTCGCCCGAACTTTAGTTTTAATAGTGAGACTAGTCTATGAACTCACTTTTTTTTAAGGCAAAAAGCACTGCCTAAGCATGAAGGAATTGAGTACCAGAGCAGAAATTTGCTACACTAGTAGATCTTGTTCACATGATTGATTAAGAGAGGATGACAATAAAGGGTCAATTCATATATACTCATTTTCTCAATTCTGTCTAAAAATGTTAAGGTCGATCACTTTGATATATAGTCTTGATCAATCATAGGTCAATGCACTTATTCTTTTGTACCGGTTCTTTGATGACAAAATTGCACCTTATTTGACATTTCATATCATAAGACGTTGGAAGCAACATAGTAGCCATCCATTACAAATAAAGTACACTGACTGAAACTTTCAATGTGATCAACCATAGAATTTGAGATTGAATGGATGAAAGGACTGCGGTCTCATTGAGATCAGTGAATCTGAGCCTACGACAGTAACGACAGGCAAAAGTAGCATGAGTAAGACACTATATGTAATTATAACCATATACATGAACCTGCAAATAAACTTGCAATACAATATCATCCTATTTGCCAAAACTTTACAGCTTCGAAATTCTTATTTGAGTTTCAAGAAAGAAGGGCATGTACAATAATATATAGCTGTCAATCTGTCATTTAATAAATAGTAAGTTTAGCCTTAATCTTAAATTGTTTACAAGCAACTGTCACATGAATACAAGATTTACTAACTGATCACAGGCTCTGTAGATGAGGTTGTTTTTCATGCCTTCAAACAACAATGTTTACTCTTGTATAATAATTTTGTTTGCTTGTTTTGTTTTGTTTTTTATACATTTTAAAAAGCTGTAGCCTTAACATTTACCAGGTTTTAATTAGTACCGTCAACTGGCGAGGCGACTGGGACAATTATTTAACTTCTCTGTATTGTCTCTGCACAAAGAATTTCACAATGAGGTATCGGTAATCATGTCATAAAGATTGGTAACTGAGGATCACAATAAGAAACATTTCATCTAGAAATACCTTGTACAGAGAAAATACAACGATGTTGAAAAATTGTCCAAAGTCGCTCCGCTATCCAAAGCCATCCCAGTAATTATTTTAAAAATACTAAATATCCAGAAAATTCTATATGAATACAGACTTGCTATTAAACAGTTGACCAAGTAAAGTTTGAGAACATAATTTAACTTTTCATGTATTATTATTGCAAATTGTGTGTGCTAATAAACCTGATACCACTTTCACTTTTGGTAAATCAGTTATTGTGGAAAAGTATAAAGAGCACTTAACAAGATTCAATTGAAAGGGTTTTTTTTATGTTGTCAAATATGTGTAGGATCCTAGAAAACAATGTATTTGGAAACATAATTTGCACAATGAATCCAAAAAGACTGACACCTGGAGTCTGGAGAGGAGTTTGAACACTTTGTAATTCTTGAGCCAGTTCTTATTTGATCTTTTCACCTGATTTCTGTTTCAAAGTTGACCGTAAACCTTTTGCACCTTTTTGGTGTGTCTTCTCACTCTGCTTATACTTTTCCACAATAACTGATGCAAATGAATGACCACGAATTTGGATATAAAAGTCAATGATACACTGAAAAATGTCCAGAGAGACTGAGGCAGGAACAATTCCTCTAGCTATATAAGTCCACTTGTCCAAAAGTTCTCTGTCTTGAAGAGCAGAAGCCTGCATAGGCGCCCTGATATCTATGCCTCGCAATTGAGCAGTTGTCTTGGGAAGATTGAAAAAAACATGTTCTTCTAGCTTTCTAAAAAATAAGAAAGTTGTGTCGTTCACCAAAATAAGTCCACCCCGCGACTGCTTTGTCACCCACTCCTTTGTGTAGTTCAGTCTTGTAGACTTTTCACTGCCAGTTGTCAGTGCTGCAATTAACTGGTCACAAATGTCCCCTTCAGCAAATTTGCTTATTTTGCGTTTGAGTTTTGCCACAATGTATCCTGCCACATAACGCAATGCGTTTTCTTCAAGAGTACTGAGGCGGTGCGGTTGCTGCATGTCAGAATTGCGTGGCAGAACTGCTTCATGTTTAAGCACTAGTCTATCAAACAATTTCTGCCCAAAAAGCTGTACAAAATGTAACGGTGGTAATTCATCAGTGCTTAACAAAGTTGTAAACACCAAGTTCACTGCATCAACGAACTGCTGGGCACACCTGATTCCATGCCATTTAGCAACCATGCTTTGGCGTCTGAGGCTTTCATTTGCCTTCCCCTCTGAGGCTGCAACTGCTGGCCATATCATTCCCAACAACAAGCAGAATTTGGCCATTGCCAAATTGGATGCTGAAGTTGCCAACCTATCCTGAATACCTCGTACGTAAGTTCTGATCGCTTCAGCTCTTGGTGTTGTCAACTTTACCACAAAATCATCCGTGGCCACTTCGTTGATGCAGTCATTGAACAATGCGTTGCTCTCTTCTGTTGCCGACTGAAGAGTGTATGAAGACTCTCTTCGCTTTGGAACTTCTGAAATTGATAAATCCAGAAAGTAATAAGATAAGTAAATTTGTACACAAGTTTGTCACTTTCAGATCCAACCCCTGCTAGATTAATCTGTGGAATGTAGGATCTTAACTGGGACTACGTACATTTGGGGAGAGAAATTCAATTAAATCAGTGACAATAATCTAATATCAAATGGAATGTGTTGCCAATTGATTGCATGCACTAAAGTGTATTACAACTGCACCGCAATATGTTCATTAAAGGTGCCTGGTCTGATTCTCAGAATGGAGATTTTTATTCAAATGATGCGTCATCATCAACCCAAGAAATCTTGGCTTCAAATTTCAGTTAAATCGGTAAAAACGGTTTGATTACAAGAAGAGATTATGTATTTTGAAATTGCCTATACCCTTTTGCGTAATGGAACCATAACTAGTCACATTTCATTAATATCTTCCAAACGGTACATTTTTCAGCTGTAAAATTCACCAGGGGTAATGAGAAAAATACAAGCTTTCTTCTGATACCAAAATCACCGAAAGTTTGAGAAATATCGGAAGTGATCCGACCAGGCTCATTTAAGTAGCAATTCGCAAACAAAATTAACCTCACAAAATAGGGGCTATTCAATTCAATTAAGTGAAATTATCCAAAATTGGACATGTAAAATTGTTTTTCCTGCACTTACTTTTGCGACGTCTTCTTTCTGAAGTTTGTGATTGAGTCTGCTGCGTTGTTGATGGGATTGACTGTCTTGGTGTTTCATCATTGCTTGGATCTGTTGAGCAAGAAAAATTACAAATGTTATCAATCTGTGGAAATCGAGTCAAGTTTATTTCTTAAATCTTATCAATTAGGCCAATTAGTGCAAAATTCAGCAATCAAAACATCTCTCCATGTGATATTTTACGCTAACGTTAACCGTTTAAAAAAATCAGCTCTCGACCAAGTGATAAATTATTAGAAAGTTGGGCAAAGATATGTAACAATGTGGTGCTGTATCTAAAACAAAACAACAGGAAACTAAGTCTAAGAATTCATACATTGACATTGCAGATACTAAAGTAGCCTTATTGATGGTTGCCAGAGTCAGACAGAGATAGAAAGATGGTGCTAATCAGGGATTAGACCTTTAATTATTTATTCTCACTTGCAGTCATCATAGAATTTTGTGTTAGTAATGATACTGTTTAGTGACATGCAGTAACTGCCTTGCCGATGTAACCAATACCACCATGCTCAATACTGCAGTGAACAGCATTCATGATCATCATGACAATGACATGAATGATGATGATGCAGCATGCATGATGACGATCTAGGCATGCATCGTCGAGCTCCACTTCAATGCACTTGAACCCTCAACCTCACTATTAGTAATACTAATTGACGCCGTACCGAAACATTCTCAACAGCAAATATGGTAGTAAATAAAATAAAAGTCTACTTCAATTTCGTGTATTTCTGCGAAAAATTGCCTTAAAAGATGAGTAACTTTCGGTTTGCGTCCATACTTCCGCATTTCTAAACACGATCAATCATGGCGATTTCGGTAAGCTTAAAAAAAAAACGAAACCCGTGCGACAAAACCTACCTTGTTCTTCGAAGGGTGCATCTAAAATTAGATCATCAAACTCCTCAAAGTCTTCATACGTATTCGGATCAGCATCCATGCTTCAAATTACAGATATTTATTTAAAAATGGAAGAAATTAACGTTGAAAATGACGGCTCTGGCTGGATATAATTCGATTGATTACGATAGTACGTACGTGTTTACGTTCGCGCGCGTTGCATTGTGGGTACTACCAATGATACTGCGCATTGCACCATGGGTATTTTTAGAGTCGCGGTGTTGGGTTTCTCAGTATCCTTGCCTGAAGGCCGTTACGTAACTTTTACTACCGTTGCAAAGCCGGATCAAAGGATAGCCGCTAGGATCTATGACCATACTCATCCATCATGTAGGTGAAAACAAAATATTATAATGAAGACAGAATAATATAGATATTCTAATGGAGGAGTCAAGTCTGACATTGATGTGAACTGTTTTTCAGTTGACAAATGACTAGTGAGTAGTAAAATGGTGAAATTGTCATTTATCTCTTTCAAAGTGAATGTAAATTGTGTTAAAATCCTGGGTGACCATTAAAAATCAATAACAAAAATTTTGACCCTTAAATGAGGCTGGTCTGATTGCTTCAGATTGAAAAAAAACTTTGTGAAATTTGGGTATCAGAAGAAAACTATTCTTCAGCTGAAAAAAGCACTGTTTGGAAGATATTAATGAAAATAATGACTAAGTTATTCATTCAAAATAATGTGTTTGGTTTTCTGTGGGTAAGTAAA
>JAAUXV010082443.1_pt1 | contig 10148 bp, 16 predicted proteins | sample 7278181 | NCBI WGS metagenome assembly JAAUXV01 (sample SAMN14350114, study PRJNA611818) | marine sediment metagenome | isolation source: surface marine sediment (2.1m) | place: French Polynesia: Moorea | collected 2018-08
ACTCTAATTTACCTGTATTTTCCTTCCTTCCTCTATATCGCTTGTTTCCAAGCCCGCAGCAGGTAGAAACTGTTGCCAGGAAAAAATCGGGAAAGGTTATGTAGACCGATGTACAAAGCGTTTCCCAAAGGCAGGGGGGGTGGGGAATTTAAAAATACCACACTTTCCATGCAGATAGAAAACCGACTCAATATTTTAAACCATGTTGGTTCTTCCGCCTTCCTCCCTTTTGGCGCTGTGCCTCTGCCTGCCCCCCTCGTCCGCCTCCGTGCCCAAGAGCGGCGGGATGGTCCTCGGCGACAGCAAGGAGAACCTCGACGGCCACCAGCTCGGATACGTCTACCACGAGGGGTGCAGGGAGTTCAAGACGCTGGGGGAGAACGACAGGTCCATCATGTTCACCGGTGGGTGGTTCTTGCTCCCTTTGCGAACGCGAAGCGGGAAAGTTTTCCCCCCAAAAAAAAAATTTGTGGTAGCAAGACTAGGAGAGTTGTTGCTGATTTTGGTTTGGTAACCGCTCTTGTTCCTACTACCGTACTACTTATGTCCCTGTTTGTTTCCGCCGCTATTGCTACCATTGCTGCCGCTGGTGCTGCTGTTACTTCCCCATCATTATGTTATTGTCGCTGCTACTTTTGCTGCTGTTGCTTCTCCTGCCGGCCTTTGTTGCAACTATTGTTGTACAGCAGGTTCCAATGTGCATACCTCCGAAGCCGCATTTTTCTCCGCAACGTGCCGTTGCTATGTTGCCGCCTCCACCCTTAAAGAGAATCCCGATCATACTTGCAGAGGCCGCCGGCCAGCTGGGCAACCACCTCTCGCTGTACGCCCTGATGCTGCAGCTCTCCATCTCCCTCGACGTGGACACCTACGTCAACGACCAGACCTACGAGTACCTGAGGGGATTCTTCACGGAGGAGTCCATCCGGCTAAAGAGCCTGTACCACGAGTTCTGCAACTACGACAAGATACAGTGGACATTCTACTACAAGCACATCAGGTTAGGTCCCATGCACGGCATTTGTAAAAAAAATAATCTATAATTTGGATTTTCATTCCAAGGGACCTCCTGGTGGACAAGAAGTACCGCAAGGGCAAGGCGCTCTACCTCTTCCCCATCACAGGGTTCGGGGACCAGTACGCGGCGTACAGGTGGGAGGAGAAAACACACTGCTTCCCACGGTTGGAAAATCTAAAAATTTAAATTCGAACATTCCGAAATCCAGAGCCGACGACCACAACTGCTACGAGCACGGTCTCCTGTCCGAGGCCTACTACGACACCGTTCGTAGGACGCTAAAGCTCAGGCCGGAGATCACGGAGAGGGTCGAGGACATTTTTGACCAGGTATTTTATTATGAAAAAATAATTTGTGGCAAATTGTGTAGCTGTCTATCTTAATTGGAAAATCAAGGTTGCCAAGAAGATGGGCCTACCGCGGAGGGAGGTCTACTTCGTGGGCGTCCACAGCCGCCGCACGGACCACATACAGTTCCACAAGGAGCAGACCGACCAGAAGCCGCTAAAGCCGAGCTACTTCAAACACGCCTTCGAGGAGTACAGGTGGACTCCCAAACTATTTAAAACTATGCAAAAATTCAAATTTAAGTAACGAACAGGGACGAGTACGACAACGTTGCGTTCCTGTACGTCTCCGACGACATGGACTGGGGCAGGAAGCACTTCAAGAAGGAGGACGACGTGTTCTTCGTCGGCAGCGAGGTGCTCACGGGGGACCCCATAGGGATAGGACAGGTAACGCGGCGACGCGTTTTGCCGCGTAAATAATTGGGAAATTAGTTCTGTGTTTGAAAATTCTTTTTCCCCGGCAGGATTTGGGAGTCCTGGCCATGTCCAACGCCACCATCGTGAGCCGGGGGACCTTTGGCCTATTCGGCAGGATCTTGAACGGTCAGGAACGCATATCCCAAATAAACTTTTCAAACACTTATTTTTTTCGTTTTTCAACGCCAGGAGGCCCCTACTACACCGAGTACGGGATGGCCTTCCCCCACCACCTGCTGCACCCAGAGGACAAGGACGAGGAAAACTACGAGGAGCTCAAACTGTGATACACAAACAAACGGGGGAAAAGACTTGTTTAATTTTTCTGCACGCAAAAAAAGAAGTCAAACAAAACAAAAACCGCACGCTTGCCCAAGCCAACTGTATGGAGAAAAACTTGGGTCACTCGAATAAAACGAAATCAAAATACCACTAAATGATAAAAAGTTGGTCATTTGTGCGTTAGAAATGCCCCGTAGCAACAGCACTTTTTAAAAGTTCCGGTATGGGGAAAAGAAGTGACGCCGCTTTCCGAAAATAGTCCTGGACGACGTATCCTCCGTACGCGAAATCCCGGGCCGTCGGGTAAAGGTCAGAGGGGGCGGAATCGATACAAGCTCTTTTAGTGCGATCCATCATCATGAACAGAGAAGGCGGAAGCGAAAAACTTTGCAAAAAAAAGTGTCTCCTTTTTCGCACCGCAAGGAATTTTCTGGGAGTTCAGTACGGTTTTGGATTGACCACAGTTCTTGAACAATTTTCGACGAAGGGCTCTGGGACACAGCACGAATTAGAGAGCAAATGCGTCGTAAGAACGGTGGGGCGCCGTGGTACGTACGCGGTGGGCCAATAGAACTCATGCACTTCACGTGAAGATTTTTGGAACCAATAGGACAAATAGAAAATCCCTCGTTGGACAAAAACATTTTGTTTGTAAAGGACTTTGTTTGCTGACGTGTCGATCCTTCTGTCCCTCCCTGTACAAATGTACGTACTTCATGGTGGGGAAGTCTGCCAGATCAAAGGAAGTGAGGAAACCACCGCAGCATGTAGCGCAAGTGCCTTTCTTTCTCTGTTCAAAGAGAAAAGCGTAAGTAGCAACAGGGGGGGAAAATGAAGAGTGAAACGAAATGTTAGTGCCGGTGCACCCCAAAGAAGAGCAGCGGCCTGTTACACTCGGTTGGTCAATCGTGTTTTTTGACAAACTTTGCATGCATAGAGTAGATATAGATTAGAGTGCTCCTCCTCCTCCTCCCTTTAACGCGCAGCTGGACAAACAATTACGGTATGCTTAGTGCATACGCCGGTGTGAGATGGGAAACAAAGGCAACATGCACCAGTGCTGCAAGTGAGCTCGAAGAGACATTTTGGGGACATTTCGTTCTTCTTTGACAGGTAAGTTGGTGCGTTCACAAGAACGTCTCTTGCAAATATTTCTCCATAAAAGTAAAAAAAATTCGCCAATCCGTTAACAGGTTAGGGAAATGAATTGGAAGGCGCCCGCTGCTTCGCCTTTGGCGCCTGCCGTCTTCCTGTTGGTCGCCCTCGGTGGCTTCCTCCTGGGCTACCTCGACGCCTTGGCCGTCCTCCTCATCCTGGCGGCCGCCCTATGGATGGCGCCGGAGGACCTGAAGTTGCCAGGTGAGTTGCTGAAAAAAAGGCACATTTTAAATTAACCCAAAAAAATGTTCAGGAGGACTTGTTTCTCCGCGGCGAGCGATTCGGCTCCTCCTCCTCAAGAATCGCCTGGAGGTGAATAGAAAATCACCGAAGATGTTATGTTACAAAAAAAGTACAAAACCTTTTTGTCCAAACAGTCCCTGCGCCGCTCCCTGTGCCTCCGGCGTCGGCGCCCCCTCCCCCTGCCCCTCCACCGTCCGGACGGCGAGAGCGCTGAGGAGACGGGGGCGCTCCCCTCCGAGGCCGAGCGGGTGGCGGAGGAGGAGGCGGCGCGGGGAGGGGCGGTGACGGCGGCGGGGGCGGGGGCGGGGGAGGGGGAGGCGCTGGCGTTCAGGACCGAGAGGGGGAGGCTCAAGTGGATGAGGTACACGACTGGGGTGAGAGCGAGGAGAGACATCTTTGCATCTTGATGCATTTTTGAAAAAGTGTCCGTTGAATTCCGTTCGCAAACATATGCATACCGGTAGGTGCAAAAAATACAAATATTTGCGCTTCTGGGACTTGTTTGATGCAGAGTCTAAATTTCATTTAGGGAATCAGTTTAGAATTTTCGGAACGCAAAAAAAAACCATTCGTTCGTGTTTCCCCAAAGTTTGGCGGGGAGACCTACTCCCTGCTGTCTCCCTCTTCCTCCTCCTCCGACGACGACGACGGAGGCGACGACCACTTCTTCCGCTCCCCCTCCGCCTCTGGCGACTCCTTCCGCACCGGGCGAGGGCTCACCCTCACCCTCTTGGAGCCATTCAGGAGGTGGAGGATAGTGTTCAACGGAATGATGAGGCACGCAAGCACATATCGGTTTCCCGCACTACAGCGATTATTGACATTTTACTTTTAACAGGCGGGATTCCGACGGAGGAGTCGTCCACGTCAGGATGAACCTAATGTAGACTTCATTTAAAAAACCGTTAATTTTACAACTATGCGGAAATGTATGAAATTGCCCCAGCTGGGCTTCCCTGGCCCGCCCCGTGGACAGTCTGCACGATTCAGACCTGTCTCCGCTGGCGGAAGCGGCGCTGAGGGAAGGGTTGACAGCAGACGGGGATTTGGAGAAGATGATGTTAGTTTATAGTTTAATGCAGCACAAAATTCGTCTATTTTTTGTCATTTTCCAACAGCGATTCTTCCCTTGGATGCCTGCAGCAATTTGGAGTCATGTACGGGAGGGCGGTGGTCGGGAGGGACGGAGAGGAACGGGAAATCTACCTCAGAGGTGATTTTTGGCTTCTTAAAAAGTACGAAGCTTTTGCTACTCAATGTTTAATCAGGCCACCGCGTTTTGGAAACTCTGGATGACAGAGCCGGGGGCGACTCCCGCCACCGCTCGGCCACCTTGCTCGGGGTGGCAGAGAACGGATTCCACTACTTCCTAAGATTTTCCAAGCAAAGAGAACAGTAAGCCTCCCAATACAATGTATTGAAAATTTTAAACCATTATTTTATTTCCGTTTCTAGCCGTTCTCCGACCGCCATCGGCCACGTGATGATCCCCGGCACCGACGTGTTCCCCGCCTCCGCCGCGGACTTTGGCGATTCCTTCGATCCCTTCCGGGTGGAGGAGCAGGGGCTCAATCCCCAGCAGGTCGCCATCAGGATGGAGGGTGAGCAGAAGCAACAACAGTATAGTGGTAGTAGTAACTTCAGCACTGGCAGCAGCACCAACAGCACCAACTTTTCAATACTTGACGAGCGGAATTGCTTGGACCTTAATTTACTCGTCAAATGCGTAAAAGAAGAGGCACCAGCAGCTATAAACTATAGCGCGATGAAGAAATTCAAGGGCATTTTCCGTTCGTGCTTTCCTTGAAGCCTCCGGTCGCTGGTTCAACCTCGGGGTGGTCTTCCACCGCGGACAGAGGGCCAACAACGCTGGGGAGGGGGACAAACTCCTGCTGGCGGACGCCTCGTTCAATGCCGGGAGGGGAAGGGCACTCCTTTTGGCCGACGGAAGATCGAACAAAACGTGGAAAAACATAACATTAAAGAATGATCGTCTTGTTTCTATTTTTTTTTCTTTTTTTTTTCAGGTTCGAGGGGAACTCTCCCAAGAAGCCCTCTCTCCCACTTGAAATTGAGGTCAATCCTCCTCGTTCCTCCTCCTCCTCTCTTGTCCTGAGGCTGGACTCCTCAGACTGCCTGGATCCCTCCTCGGTGGGAGGGAAGGCGGCATCGCTGGCGGCGCTCACGAGGAGCAAGGGGAACGCCGCCTCCTTCTCCTCCTCGTCCTCCTCCGTCCCCTTCTCGGTGCCTCCAGGACTGGCGGTGACGGCGGCTGCATTTGACAAGCAGGTATCTCGGAACATATTTTCCCCTCTATTGTCTGTGCAAAATTGTTGATTTTACTGCCTTTTTTTCCCCAGCTCAAGGAGGGAGCCCCCTCTGCCTCCCTGGCGGCTTCTGAGGTGGCGGAGGTGGCTTGCAGGAAAGACTATGCGAAGGAGGAAGACAGGGAGAGGGATTTAAAAGAGGCGTGTGGAAAGTAAGAAATACATATTGTTTCAAGGAAGCATTTACAAACACGTTTTCTTATCAGGGCTGTGAAGATCTTCTCTTCAATGCCCGTCCTTCCCGAGATCGCCTCCGCCCTCGACGAGACGCTCGATTCGCTGTTTCCTCGACGAGATCGCCCCTCGCTCCGCTTCGCCGTCCGCTCCTCCGCGCTGGGGGAGGACTCGGAGGAGCTATCGGCTGCCGGCCAGAACGAGACAGTATTGGGGTGTAGAGCGGACAAGGTATTTCGCACAAAAAAATCCGTTATATTTTAAGTCAATTCGAGTATGCCTCATTATAGAGCTCTCTCTGCTCGGCCCTCTCCCGCTGCTGGGCGTCGCTCTACGCCTTCCAGTCGGTCGAGTACAGGAGGAGGAACGGGCAGGACATCAGGTGGAAATTCACGCCGATTCCCCAAACGTGAAATGAAAAAAAATAATAACTTGATTTTTTAAATTCTAAATGTAGGGTTGGCATGGGCGTCGTCGTCCAGTCCATGGTGGCGGCCGACGCCGCCGGGGTGGCCTTCAGCAGGGACCCGCTCACCGGAGACCCGACGAGGGTGGTCGTCACCGCAAACTTCGGGCTGGGAGAGGTCGAAAGTCGTTTTTTGAAAGTGAGAAACAATGTTTCTTATCGTGGGGGGGGGGTTTTCCAAAACTTTCAGAGCGTGGTTTCGGCCCTTTCCGAGCCCGACACCGTGGCCGTCGCCTACAGGCCCTGGAAGAAGGAGGAGGGCGAAATCTGGAGCATAGACGAGGTCAACCCGGGGTCAAAGAAGAAGACTGTGGTCATGAGCCAGGTTTTTACCAAAAAAAAACACACACACAAGAAATTCCATTATTTTTACATTAACATCAAATACTTTTTACCCATTCAGACCTCCTCCGGCGCCACCACCGAGGAGCTCGAATCGCCCCCCTCCTCCTCCTCCTCCCTCTGCCTCCCGCGGGAGACATTCCTGAGGATCGCCCGCCTCTCCGTGGAGGTGGAGCGGGGCTTCGGCGGGGCCAGGGACGTGGAGTTCGCGGTGAAGGACGGGGAGATACACCTGCTGCAGGTAGGCAAAACAAGTGTAAAGATTAAACGGGCATTGTGAGCACCTTCGCTTGCCATGCAAAGATTTTTTTTAAAAAAAAAATCCCGCCCTTTGGCACTTTGGTTAAGTTTCGCCGTTCCCCCATCAATTTTCTTTAATTCCCGGCGTTTTTGTTGCTTTTCCGTACCAAAAAAGGCCCGCCCGATCACCACCATGGAGTCTTGGAGCGACGAGGAGCTGCTCCGCGAACACGACGACGCAATATGCTCGAACACGGACGAGACCCACACAAAGGCAAACGTCGGGTAAATTCAATTAGGAAAAGTTTATTTGGTTTGGTTTTATTACAGGCCCATGTGAGCAAAACATTTAAAAGCACAATACGCTGTACATTGAACTAACTCCATGGCTGACAGCTTGACTGTAGGCTTGACTTCTTGTTGAGACTTTAGCGCCTGTTGCTGGGAGATGAAGGCGATGGCATCCATACATTGTGCGACCTTGAAACCGTTCCTGGCTTCTTTTTGTCCTGGGCTACCAGCAAATCATGGGACATCAGATTCCACCATTTTGGCTAATTTTAGAAACATCTATTTGCAATCACTTTCATTTCTCAACTATAAGAAAAAATTGTATTATAGTTTTATTTAAGGTCTGTTTAATCATTTTAAAGGGAAGTGATGCCAGGCTCCATGACGGAGCTATCGTCGTCCTCGCTAATCAAGGTGCTAGAGCTGCAACTGCAGGTTTGAAAAACTAAACCTTTTTTTCTCTATTTTTTTAAAAAAGGTGAGAATTTCTTTTTTCTTTATTAGACTGTCAACAGCAGCGTGCCAGGGAACATCCAGGGCTACAGCGGCTACGACAACAAGGTGATGCGACAATCGCACAGGCACCTCCTCATCAACTACATTGACAGCATACTGCAAGTCGTTGTGAGCAAGAAAATAATTCTATTTATCCGAGCATCAGGAAAACACTGTTGGGTGAAACATCTAATTTCAGATGGACAAGGCCGAAGTCCTGACCCCGCTCAAGGCGCTGGACATCTCGGTCTGCGGTCACCCGGTCAGGAATTAAAACTTTCGCTTATACGCAATTGTTTCCCACATATATATTTCTTTTTAATTCGATTCAAATTCGAAAATAGGTTATCCGTCAGCGCGACGTCGAGACCGCCGTCGAGCGCAGGGGACTCTTCACCGGATTGAAGAAGGCCAGGAAGATGCTGGACCTCAGCAAGGCAAGGATTTTATTTTTTTTAAAAAATAACTTTAATTGTGGGAAATCTCCAGGAGGTGCTCCGTTCCGTTTACTGGATGAAGCGGGGGATGAGGGACTGGTCCGCCGAGACTATGGGCCACCGCTGCGTCTCCCCCGGGGGAAGGACGCTCTTCAGGGAGCTCTTGGAGGAGAAGGAGGGGGGGAAGGATATGTCGGCTGGGGATGCCTACCAAGTCATGAGGAGGGACCTGCACCTCATGGGACCGGTGAGCATTTCCATGCGATGAGGATTTTCTTTTTCATATTTGAAATTGTGGCAAAGTGGAAGGTTAAAATATTTTTTCGAGCTCGCGTAACTTGAGCAAAAAACATCACATGTGCAGCGCCAGTCTCCCTCCGACGAAATCGGCGAACCGCCCGTTGCTGACGTCGCCGGCGGACCCTTCCTCGTCCAGACCTGTTGAGGAGACGGAAGAAGCCTCCTCTTCTTCCCCCTCTTCTTCCATCTTGGTGAAGTTCCTCTTGCCGGGCGATCCCTTCACAGAGTCCTCCTCCATCGCCATCCTCCTCCAATTGGTCCAAGGGCCGTAGTTCCAGTTTTCCATATCTTCATCGTCTCCTCCTAGAGAGATGGTGTCTTTAGCGGCGGGGGCAGGTGCTGTTGCCGCAGGTGCTGCTGTTGCTGCGGTCGGCGGCGGCCTTGGCCTGTTGCGCGGCGGTCGGCATGAGCCTGAGCCCGGCGGAGGCGGCAGGCGGTACAGGCGGTAGGGAAACTTTTCTCCGGCCTTGGCCGTGCTGAGATCCACGTTGTTGGGATGAGTTAGTCTGGCCACCGGGGACGTGGCCCTCAGTGTGTCGATGGCGTCAGAGGCGGCGCAGGTGGAGGCGGCAACGGCCAGCGTCTCTTCCACTCCTCCTCCTCCTCCTCCTCCGTTCTCAGCGACTTGCAAAGCAGTCTCCCTGACAGCCCCGCTCCTGTCCGTGTCCCCGTAGACCGACCGGAGGTGTCCGGTGAAGGTCACCCTCCTAGTCGGCTTCAGTCTCAGCTCTCTATGTCCTCGCTGCTGCTGCTGCTGCTGCTGTTGTTGTTCTTGAGGTTCAGGTATCAGACTGGGGGCAGCGTTCCTTGCTTTCCCGCAGCAGGTTGCGAGCAGGTTGCATTCCCTGGTGACCCAGCACACGCTGGCCGACAGCAGCGCGGCGGCCGCCAGGGCCAGGCAGGCCATGAAGGCCGAGGCGAAGTAGATGGGCCACCTTCCCGGGATGCGGCTCTCGCCGACGCCGGGCTTTCTCTCCGGGGCCTTGGTGGTGGTGTCCGTGTGAACCGTGACCCTCTTGGAGGCGTCGCCGCCCGTGCCGTTGCTCGCCTCCTCGAAGCACCACTTCCTGTCCAGCCAGGTGAGCGTCGGGGACGGATAGCTCGACTCCCTGATGTACGACCTCACACCGCTGGAGATGTTGTACAGGCGGCCGCCGATCCTCTTCAGGCTCGCGGAGGAAAACTTTTCCGTAGCTTTTCTGCGCGGGAATAATGCGCAGCAGGAAAATATAGTCAAGTCGTCCGAGCCTAATTTGGGAGGTTTTTTGTATGGTCCTCACGTGATTGTGTCCGGGGTGTACGGGCACATGATGTACTTGGTGGAGTAGGAGTAAGAGGGACAGGAGTCGTGTTCGGCCCCCAGCTGGTGCCCCAGCTCGTGGGCCAAGACGTGCTCCGCCCGCTCGTAGGTGCGGCTGTGCACCGATGAGAAGCCGGTGTTGGGGCTGGCCCACGTCTTGAGAGCTGCGAGGGGGACAAGAGAACTGCTTTTGCTTTTGTGTTGATTTCTATCCCCCAACTGAACAGTAAAACCAGATACAGTAAAGTATAGGTAGTTTCCCTTTGTTCTAAGCGATTGATACCCGCATTACCGTACCGGCCATGAAC
>JAAUXV010131868.1_pt1 | contig 10147 bp, 9 predicted proteins | sample 7278181 | NCBI WGS metagenome assembly JAAUXV01 (sample SAMN14350114, study PRJNA611818) | marine sediment metagenome | isolation source: surface marine sediment (2.1m) | place: French Polynesia: Moorea | collected 2018-08
CCCCCCCCTTCGCTTCCGGCGGTTCGATCTTCCCTCCTCTTCTCCTCCCTCTTCAATCTGCCCCCTTACTCCCTCTCCCTCTACCCTTCCCTCTCTCTCTTGATCGTCTCTCGTCTCTCCATCTAACCCAAACCCGAGGGAGGGGAGAGAGGGAAGGGTAGAGGGAGAGGGAGTAAGGGGGCAGATGGAAGAGGGAGGAGAAGAGGAGGGAAGATCGAACCGCCGGAAGCGAAGGGGGGGGGGAAGAGATACAGCGAGGAGATAGGGCGACACTGTAGGGGGCGAAACCAACAAGTTTTGGGAAAGAGGGGAATAACGAGCCACTCGTGGGAGGGTTTTTTTTTGTGACGGGCACGTGTCGTTCAGTTAATAGGCGTGAGATTCTGGCCTTTTTTACTGTTTGGAGCAAAAGAGAACCTTTTAATTTTTCCAAAGTGCGGAGGGAAACTTGATGCGCTGAGGCGAGAAATTGTAGTGTGACTCTTTGACGGTAATGAAAGTATACGCGCCGCCAGAGGAGTAAAAGCCTTCCCAAGTTCCTAGCCTCTTCCTCCATCTATATTTTCCGCGCTTCACTATAAGCCCCTTTTTTCAGGCTATCCGAAAAAAGTATGCTTCGTACGTTTGCTGAACAAATATGAGATTTCGCGGGAACTTCCGCCACTATTTTGCCCTGAAAGTACAAAAGCCTTTTTTTTTCGGCATCCTTTTGAAATCATCGAGATTGCCTCCACTGCTTCCTGCGATTGTTGTCGGATTTGCACTTTGGGCTGAATAATAGACTAGACATCATCTCGTCATGTTGGGACTTCAACAAACGAAAAACCTCTCTAACTGACCCCAAAGACGGGTCACCTAACGAGGATGTCCCCTTTTGACGAGATTGGGGACCACCAGTCCAGAATACAAGTGCCGTACTGTTCAATAACGTGCCTCCAAGCGACGGGCAACGCAGCAGATGAAAGGAGTTCTCTTTGCTTTCTTACATCACAGCGACGTTTATTTGCCTCCTTTTTTTCTCGCGGGAGCAGCGGGTGGCAGACATTACGTACATGACAGAGCAGTCCATCATTATGTATTCCAAGAACGTCCGCCGAGTCGTGCCTCGACGTCGGTGAGCAGAGAAGGCCGGCGTTGCCACCAGACTGGAACTTTGGCTGCTCACGCCAGCCTCCAAAATGCGCACCGAACTGGACGTAGGAGGCCGAGCAGGCAATCACCTGGAACATTTTACCAGCATAAAATAAATCTGAATTTTTGCTTTAGATTTCATATACAAAAAGAGAATAACTTTTCCATCGGTACTTTTTTCTTCCATGATTTTCGCTGTCTTTCAAAGTTAAGCGTCCATTGAATCCATTGAAATTACACACCTTGCTTCTTAGGACGAATTTACCTTCAAGTTATTAAAACATTGCTCTTCCTTCCTGCACACTTCACCCATTAGGGGCTTCACGAATAAAAACCAATTTCATGCCAAATGGTTCTGAAAATTACCTTGCTTCTCACGGCAGAAACGCAATGTCATTGTCGGTTTAACGAAGCTGTTTAGCAAATTCACCTTTGCTGGTACTCTTCATGACCAGGCCTGTTGCGCTGGGGCTGCCGTTGTTGTTGTTGTTGCTGCTGCTGGAGGCACCTTGGCATCCTCCACTCGACCTCGGCGAAGTAGCGGAAGGTGATCTCCGTGACGGCGGCGCGAGTCACCAGGTCCAGCCGGACCCTCAGGAGCAGCCACAGCAGCATCGAGTCGGCGGCGTCGAAGGCGGCAACGGTCGACGAAGGTCGCAACCTGGCCCAGGACCATCCCGAACCGCCATCGCGGCAAGAGTGTTTCAGGAACAAAAATCCTTGTTCTGAATGTTCTACTGCTGTGTTCTACTCGCTCAGTGCTAGTGGAGCAGTAGGCCAACCCAGGCCAAGCGGCCTTTCTTCAAGGTCGCTTATATGTCCGCGCGCGCAGAGGAGGAGAATAGTAGTGTGCTTTCTAATGCGTAAGAGAAAGCAACTGAGCCAGCGCAACTTTCTACCAAGTAAATTCGGCGCCAAAATAAGATTTTCTACTCGCCCGCTGGAAATAAAGCTTGTTCTTCTCATGTGTTCACAGAGAAAGGTATATCTTTGTCCCCAGGGAGCCAGGAAAGAATGCGTTTATTTGTGATTCACTAAGAGAATTTCGAAAAAAGGAAAAGTTTGCACTTTAATTGACTCATGCTCACTCGAGGCTTGCGACGTACTGTCTTTGGCTTTGGCATCCAGTTCTTTTGAAATTTCCTCGCTATTCATAAAACTCCGGAGGGAAAAGAAAAGATGCGAATTTCCCGTCCACACAAACGTCTCCAAAAGAAGAACTCTGGCCATAGTCTTAAAACCTGAAAACTATACGTATGTATCGGACCTCTGCTTTTTCTAATCGGCAAGTCTTTGTCCGTTTCCGTGGCTGTCCCTGTTCAGCCTCGCCAGAGCCGTCTTGACGGCGTGGTACAGGATGGACTTGACCTGCAGCTTGTCCTCGTGGTTGGTGTGCCACTCTGTCAGGTGCCGGAACTCCTGTGTCAGGTGGATGCAGTGGCTGACGTTCTCCGGCGACACAAAGTCCTCGGCCACCTTAACGCAGTTGTGCAGGTTGCGCACCTGGTGGCAGGCGCCGGCAGGGATGAAGACGGTGTCGCCCATGCACTGCACGATGGCGTAGCCGGCGACGCCGTGGTCGCGGCAGAGGCGCTCCCTCAGCGGCCGGTCCAGGTAGGTGGACTGGTCGTGGATGGGGTCGTCGTGCGGGTCCAGGCGCCGTCCCTTCTCTATGGCCACGCGCTTCAGGAAGGTGCGTATGGTGGGGGTGTCGCGAGGGTGGTAGATGTGCCACAGGGCGCCGGGCAGCTTGGATGAGGCGGCGGAGCGGCGGGCGCGCATCTTCATCGATATATCACAACCTTTCGGTATAACAATATCAAATGAGTTAAACTGCACAAACTACTAAGGGAAGAAACCGTTCAATACCTGCGATGTCGATGTCCCGGTAGACGAGCTCCTCGTTGTCCGCCCTGTTGGTGTCTTCGGGGATCCCCACGTGGACCAAGAGGTTGACGGCGTCGGACATGTCGATATGTAAGTTCGTCGAAGCCTACGGCAGAGGACAACATTTTTTTTTCTGGCAAAAACAAATAGAAGGTCATAGCAACATACCTTGTTGTCATGGAGGGCCGAGCCGTAGGCGATGTACATCTTGGGTCCCAGCTCTGGCTTCAGGTAGCAGTCGGGCAGGTACGAGGCCAGGTTCAGCAGCCCCTGACGCAGAGTGTACTCGGGCATGGGAAAGGAGTTAATAAGGTTGGAGAACCTGTGGATTAAGTCAAATAAGTTTTAAGTTAGATTTCTTTTTCGTAAATCTTTGACCTAAGTTCGTTCTTTACTGTAGTGACTTAGTAAACGCTCTCTGTTTTCTTCTCACCTCTCCGGCATGTACTCTGCGATGTCGTCGTTAGGAGGCCAGTCCTTCAGCTTGAGCACCATGGGGTTTCCCTCGACGTCCCTGAGGCGGTCGGCGACGCGCCCAAAGCCCCGCCAGAAGTCGGCCATGCGCGCGTTGGGCACCGTCCGCCCGGAAAGGCAGTTGATGAGCGGGTGGCGCAGGTGGCCGAAATCCCGGAGGAAGCTCCGAGGGTGCCACAGGTCGGTGTTGAGGAGGTCGGAAGAGTTGGCGATGACCGCGGGCTGGCCACGGATCCACTGGTCCTAAAAAAAGACAATATGTTGGTAGAATTGCTTCTACACATAAAAATTCTGTTGCTCATACTTTAAAGATGATTTCATTGTGCTGGTCTCGGGGATCCTCCAGGAGGAGTAGCTTCCCGTCGCAGAGCCACTCGTGCCGGGCAAAGTACTCTCGGCGAGTCCCGGAGGTCAGCCAGACGCGCTCCTCCCCGACGGGGGGACGAGACCAGACTCTTCTTTCCTCTTCTTCTGCAGCCTCCGTGGTGACCTGATCCCCGCCCTCCATTACCAGTTCCACTTTACCAAAGTTTTCGTTCAGGAGGTCCTTCAAGGCCCTCCTCTCCTTCGGCTGCTTCCTGATGATGTATTGCTCCTTCACCTTGATAGCGGACTCTCCCGCCGCCGCCGCCGCCTGTCTCTGCCGGGCTGGGACTGCCGCCGCCTCGCGCGAAAAGTCCGCCAAGCCGTCAGAGATGACCTCTTCCGGCTTGAGGTGCTTCCGCGTGTAGTGCGTGGCCAGCTCCTTCGTCAAGTTCAAGTGGCTGGGCGCCCTGAATTCGCACCTAGGGCAACGGCCTCCCGCCGCGACCGCCGCTGCTGTCGACAGCCGGGAGACCGCCATAGCGTGTTCTTTGGCGTGCTTCCTCGCCTTTGCCTCCTCCGAGATCCCGAGGAAGCAATTCTTCACCTGGCACTGGAAGAGAGTCCCTGGCCTCGACCGCGGGTCCTTGGCGTTCCTCACCACTTGCACCCTTTTGAAGAGACTGTCCAGATCAAAGCTGCTTTGGTCTCCGCCGCTGCCTTGGTCTTTTCCGTGCGGCTGCTGCTCGTGTTCAGTCCGCTGCCTCTTCGTGCCGCGGCCGTCACATCCGTTGCAGTCCCTCTTGTTGCCGCTACGTTTGCTTGGAGATGCTGCGTTCTTGACGGAGATCCCCAACGACTTCCTGTGCCTCTCGATCGCCCGGAAGTCGCCGTCCTCGGCAAGTTTTCTTTTCCATTGCCTGAAGTCCGTGGTGAGGTGGTCTCTGATGTAATGGACAATGTAGTCGGCTGAGTTTTCGTAAAACGGGAGGTTTTCGCATTGGTCGCACTGGACGCTCTTCCCCGTCGATCCTGCTGTTATCCTGCAAATTAAAATATTTTCAGCTATTGTTATTAAAAATACTCTACACCGACTAGTGCTGAATCTACTGACCCTCGTTTTAGTTTTTGCAGCTCCAAGTAGTGGCTCTTCAGGCGATTTTCCTTCGCCTCACAGATGCAGCACCAGTTACCCTCCAGGGCGGCCCTGGAGGCACTTACCACGCTCCTCTCCTCTTCCCGGCTAGTGAATATGGAGACGGACGCTGACTTGTCCGTCAAGAAGGTCTTGACAGAGTCCCTCATGTGCTTCTGCAAGTGGAGGAGGTAGCTGTCAACCGTCCCCTCCAAAGCATCGTCGCAGTGGTCGCAGGTTCTTAGATTTCTATCGTAGGCACTCTTGGTGGCGTTCATCCAAAAGTGGGTGACGAGGTGTTTGGCCTTGTCGGTCGTGACTCTTTCCCTGCACCCGAGGGGACACTCGAAGCCTTCGCTCTCCTTCGGGCGTTTGCTCGCAAGGATTTCGGTCATTTCTGGCGGACTTTTTCGCTTCCTGTACTCTCCCAGGCTGATCTTCTTCTTGGAGCAGGTGGTCGTCGGCGTCTTGCAAATAATTCCGTCCGTTCGTGCCCGCAATTCCTCGGGCCTATCTTCCTTCTCTTCTTTCACGTCGGTGCCATTCGAGACAGTGTAGTTCTCCATAGGACTCTGAGAGCTGGCTTCAGTCTCCATCACTTCGACTTTCGGAGAAACCTTGGCCGATTCATCTTCTCCGCAGTACAGACGGTCCAAGTACCCATGGGCGACGGCTAGATGTGTGTCAGTCATTTTGGACTTCTTCATGGTGACGCCGCAGTTTGGTTCTGGGCATTTCAGGAAGCCCTCCTCGTCCGCCTCCGTGGCGATGGAGTCGGAGATCTGCTTGCGGAAGTGCGTTAGGATGTGGCTCCTCTTCTGCCAAGCTGAGTCCATTTGATGGAGGAGAAAGTCCATTTCACAAACCCTGCAGGTGACTTCATCATCGACTTTGAGGTATGTCTTCTTTGCTTTCGGGGATGGGCTTTCCTTTGGAGATTCTTGGGCGATTTCCGCCGGAGCTTCAATCCTCACGGGGGCCTTAGGCAGCAGGGCGTCGACCTTATTCACCAGATCCCCAACGACGCCGGCCACCGCGCTCCTCTCTTCCTTCTCCCTCGCTGCCTCACAGCCACACGTCAGCTCCCTCCCTCGCCGCCTCATCGTCTCGTGCAGCTGGTCGCGGAGGAGGACGTGGGCGTCGTCCGGGATTATCTTGGTCAGGCGGAGCGCCTCTGGCAGGTGGGTCCTATCGCGGTGGCAGAAGGGCCACATGTGCTTGTCGAGGGACTCTGGCGCCAGTCTCCGCCGCCTCTGGGACTTGTAGGTAGAGGCGGCAGAAGCGCCCTTGCTACTCTTGTACTCTGTTCTCCCCGACAGGCGGGTCTGGAAGCAGTCCAGGCAGACTAGGACGCAGCAGTACGGGCAGGTGAAGTGGACGTTAAAGATTGTGGTACTGCACACGTCGCACATCTCTCGCACCTACAAAAGTATAAAAAAGTATTTAATTAGTGATGGAAATTTGAAAGAAAAACACGCTGAATGAAACTACCTGCTCTTCGAGTTTTTTCCATATAGGCCTCAAGTCCTCACAGCCGGGCAGCTCGAAGTAGTCCAACTCGGCCTGCTCTTCTTGTCCTACCAACTTGCAGAACTCGCTGGCGACGTTGTCTAGGATGAAGAGCGCAGTCTGTTCGTCGAGGCGCTCATGGCATCGCAGGGCGACCTCTGGCAGCGCCAACCAAAGCTCCTTGTCCACCTCGGTCGGGTCCGAGTCAGGGCAGAGGAAGCCGTCCTTCTGGAACCTCCCGAACTTGAGCACGAGCTTTCGGAAGCCCTCAAACTGGCACACCGTCTCGTCGGCCTTCTGCTGCCCAGACCTGACCTTGGAGCACTCCCTGCAGCTCTGCAGGTCTTCGACCAGGTGACAGGGGTGCCGCTGGATGAACGTCTTGTTCTTTCCAGCTCCTTCGCTCCAGTACTTCAGCTCCCTTTTTGCCCTGTTAAGCTGCGCCTGCCGCTCTGCTTCCCTTTCTCTTTTCGAGCCATCATCCTTACTAGCCTCTTCAATGCCATCGTCCCGAGAACCCCTCCTCCCTCCTCCTACTCGGGAGACGGCGACAGTCACCCTCTCCTCCCAGGCCTTCTCGCACGAGAAGAGGACCCGCCGGTGATTCACAGCCCAATGTTCCGCGAGTTCCTCGAAGCTTCCACAGTCCTCCTTGCACGAAGGGCAGGCGGCGACCCCGGGACTCCTTAGACGCTTCAGGACGTCTTTTAGCATGTCGTTGCAAAAGTGCCTTCTGTGCATGTGGACCAGGAGGTCCTCTTTTCGCACACTGTTCTCCCGCTCCTTGTACTGGCATCCTTGGACGAAACACCACTTCTGGCGGGAGAATGACTTGCAGAACCTCTTAGACAGTCTTCTCTTTTCTCTCTTGACAGGCTGCTTCTCCTGAGTTTCCTTGGAAGCTGTGGACTCTATCGACCTTGCGCTAGCTGAGGCACTGGAAGTGACGGGCTTCAGCATCTCGCGCAGCCGCAGGGTTGTCAAGAGCGAGTCCAGGCTGGTGCCCCTCAAGTGGGAGAAGTGGCTGTCCGTGAGGTGGATGCGGAGTTCCACCTCTGAGGTGAAAGACCCTTCACTGCATAGGTTGCACTGAAAGACGGAGAGACTACGCTCAGTCTTGAGCACCGACACGGCGGCACTTGCTGGCACTGGCTTTGACCCGACTTCTGACGGGTTGGGCTTCGCTTCCGATGAAGGCACCTTGGGGATAGCTTGTACTGGTTTTTCATCCTGCATTGTGACTGGAGAGGATTTCTTGAGGAGGGACGTTTGTTTGACTGGCACTACTGTTTGAGATGGAGAAGATCCTGGTGATTTCTTGAGAAGCGACGGTTGCTCCTTTACTGGCGCAACTGCCAACTTTGTTTCAGAGGATCCGAGATTCTGGGCGATCAGACTTTGTTGCGTCTTCTTGATCAGAGGGAAGGCGCAGCCCTCTCTGAAGAGTAGGACGTCGTTGTAGCAGAGGAGGGCCTCACCGTGGTCGACCCCGATGTGCCTGGCCATGTCCTTCCCGGGCTCGTGCGGCTCCTCGCAGATGGGGCAGCTCTCCACGTCAAGCATCGAGCGGAGCATCCTCTTGAAGTGGCCCATCAGGTGCACGGAGAACATCCCGTTGACCACACTTAAGCAAATGAGACACTTCCCGTCTTTGGGAGTCTGAAAGAAAAAATAATGGTAAGGTGGCAAAATCACCCAGACAAACTCATCTCTCTCATCCATCTCTTTTTGACGGAGCAATACAATGAACATGAAGGTTTTTTACCTGTCGAAGGACGTTGAGCAACTCGTTTTGCAGACTTCCGTGCATGTACCTCTCGTGACTTCGGTAAGCCGTCTTGGTCGGGAAGCACTTCTGACACTCTCCACAGAGAAATCCGGGCTTGCCATCCTCCATTTTAATCTTCTGCATGTTACGAAAGTCGAGGAGTAGCTGGTGGTTCATGGCCCATGGGAGTCTATGGAAAAACCAGACGGGAAACAATAAGTAGAACATGTACGAAATACGAAATATACGATACCCTCACCTGTGCTTGCTGTTGAAATGCACCAGCAGGTCGTACTCGCCGCACCCGGCCAGGAGCTCTGGGCAGCGGATGCACTTGGCCAGCGGTGACGCCAGGTTCTTCACGAACCTCCGAAGAGGCTCCCTGAACTCCAGCTCCAGGTGCTTGCAGAACTCGACCGTCTTGTTGAACTTTTCATCGCACAGGCTGCAGTCGGTCTTCAGGAAGGACACGGGGGGCGGCGGGAGCGACCTGGACACCACCTCTCTCTTCACGACCGGCGGGGCGGGGGCGACCGGGGCGACCGGGGCGACCTCTCTCTTCACGACGGGGGCGGGGGCGGCCTCGAACCTCACGCACCTCGACTTGGGCTGCGGGTCCCGACCGGACGCCCAGCCGCTCTCCTCGGAGGATTGCGACGACGAGGACGGGCCGGGAGAGGCGTCGTCGTCCAAGTCGATCTCGATGATTTCCACGTCGTCGTCGATTATCTCCACGCTGTTAGACTTTTTCATCATCTGCGAGGGAAAAGTGTTTTGAGTTTTCAACAATTTACTTGCGATGGAAAAAGCCTATTTCCGCCTTACCCTTCTCTTCCTGTCCGCCTCTGCCTTTTCCTTCTCCAGCTGCATCCTCCTAAGGTGCCTGTCGGCGGCCCCTCTGTCGAGCACCACCCGCCAGTTTTTGGACGTCCTCGCCAGGTGCCTCTGCACCCTCCGACGCAGGCCAGGCTCCAGGCGGATCCAAAGTTGACGCTGAAAGGGAAGACAGAGCTGCAAACATTTGCATTTTTTGTGGATAAGATCCTAGTTACCTTGTTCCTAGGCGTGAAGGCGATCTTGCGCTTCCTGCGGCAGTCCCGACACCGCTTGGGCGGCGGCACCCTCAGTGCTTCGGGTCCCTCCAAGTCCCTCTTGCAGTCCCTGCAGTGCGGCACCACCACCACGTCCTCGTCCTTCTCGCCCTGGAGTGCCCGGCGCAGCATCTCCTCGGCCTCGTCCGCCTCGGCCTTCTTCTTGGAGGGCGCGCGCACGCGCCTCAGGCGAAGGGGGCAGTCGTCAAAGTCCTCCTCGACCGCCACCGTCGTCGCCGTCGAGTCCATGACCTCGGCCGCCCTCTCCCTCCTGAGCACCTCCTCCAGGATCTGGTCCATGACCTGCCCCACCACCTCCGGGGAGGAGGCCCGGGGAGACCCCGCGTCCTCGGGGTCCTCAGGAGGCATGACGATATGCCCGTGACCTCGTCTAGTTTTGGTGAAGGTGGAGGTCGCGACGTGGACGTGACCTCAGACGAAACATTTCCGTACGACAGAGAAATGCAGTTGCAGCTGCTTTGTGTTGTGGCCAAACGTCTTGTTTTTGGCTCTGTGTTGCTGTGTTTGGCCTCTTCTTCCCTTCTGCCGTTGTGCGCCTTTCTGCCCTTGTTGCCACCAAAAGTGACCAAAAAAGGGGAAAAGCCAGAAATGAACAACAAAAAATGTTCTCCATAGGATTTGGGAGGACTTTATCTTCTTTTGAAGGTCACCAAGGTTATAAACAAAACAAGACAAGGAGGAGACAGCCGAGACTGTTACGAGACAGTAGACACTCGATCAACGCACTCGACTTAACTGCAAAGGCCCAAGACTTGACCTTTTTCTCTATCTGGCGGCCTTGCCCCTCCCTGAGCATGACCCCTTCTTTCCCCCGTCGCATCGGCGGAC
>JAAUXV010097277.1_pt1 | contig 10146 bp, 8 predicted proteins | sample 7278181 | NCBI WGS metagenome assembly JAAUXV01 (sample SAMN14350114, study PRJNA611818) | marine sediment metagenome | isolation source: surface marine sediment (2.1m) | place: French Polynesia: Moorea | collected 2018-08
CGCCAGAAAATGGCGCCGGCACATGGTTGAAGGTCTTCATCGCGTCAATGATCAGAAGCGTATCGCCTTCGCCGACCCGCGCGCCTTTGCTGACGAATGTCGCCGCTCCAGGTTCGGGCGAAAGAAAGGCCATGCCAACCATCGGGCTTTTTACGACTTCTCCTTCGGAAACCTGCACCTCACTGCCTGCACCCACGCGATCGACAGAACCGGAAACGACCGAAGACTGAGCGACCTGACCAGCAACAGCCGGCTCCAATAGGTCATGGCGCGCGATCGACCTCGCTCCACGACGCCCTAATCGGATGCGAAAGTCACCTTGCGATACGTCCGCAAAATCCAAATCGTTGCAACGCATGATCTCGCCAATTTCCTTCGCGACTTCAATGATCTGCGCTACCTGGGGCGGTTTTGTCGCCGTCATTTCCTCTCCTTTCGGCTCGCGGACACTCGACCAAGGTTAACGAAAAACACGTCCGTGTCCAGTTGATAAGCACCCCGCCGTCATAGGCGCATTTCAACCCTTTCACCTTCCAATTCGTTAATCGTTTTGCCCTAGACTATCAACCTCTTCCTCTTCATCGCTTCGGCTCTTCCGACGCCGATGAAAAGACGCCGCCGAACCCGCTATCCGACGATCATGATGACCTTACGCGCCAACAGAGAGTTTCCCAAACCCACGCGCCACATCCTGCGTGACGATCGTGGTGCCGCATTCGTTGAATTTGCGCTCATCGTCCCCCTCCTGATCACGATGATTATGGTCGGCACCGAATTTAGCAACGCGACCCAACGTCATTCGCGCCTTTCGCTATGCACCCTCATGGCGTCGAAGAACTACACGGCTATGGGCTGGTCCAACGCAGAAAACGAAACGGCAATCGGTGAACAGTTCCGCACCTGTATCGGTGAAAATTTGGCAGCCAACAATGACAACGGTGACCCCTTTACCCGCGCGCGGATCGTCTGCATCTGGCGCAAGCCTCAGTATGACGGCCTCACCTCCGCCGCAACAGGCGAACTGTTCGGAACCCACTCCAACCAGCAAGATACCAACATCGCCGCCTTCGGGATCAACCTCATGACTACCCCGCCCAGCGCGCTTAGTCAGGACGAATACGACCTCTTCGACGATACGAATAACAATCGCGGCGAGGGATGGGTGAACAACTTCTTCAACCCGGCCGGAACGCTGCAAACGCGCGCCGACCTTCCTGTCGACTTTCTTGCGCATAATGACGGGCGCTGCGTCGCACAAGCCTGCGCGTCTAGCGACCCCATCGTGCTTCGGATGTTGAGCACGCAAGCGGTCGACCGTCTGTTCGGCCTGATTAGCCAGCCCTACTGCATATCACACTGGTCGCAAGGCACCCGCACCTTACGTCAGTACAGCCAACTCGACCTCGACCGCCTCTACGTACCCGTTCCCGACCAGCGGCAATTCGGCGATGGCGCCTTTCCACGAGGCCAAAGCACGACCGCAGACTGGTCCGACGTCACCTTCTACTAAGGCCCCACAAACCCACCTCGGGAAGCCTGGAGCACCCATCCCACTACGAGCGCGCTTGACGCTAAGCCGTCTGTTGGGATAGTCTTTCCAATCATACGCCTCTCGGACCCTATGATCAGGCTCATTGCGGTCCCTTTTGCGATGATCCTACCTCATGTCACGGGTCGTTCGTACACCTGTCGCCCTCGCCGTTTTGAATAGGTTCCCATGCCCTTTGCTCTGGCCCCCTATCTCGTCTGCGCTGGCGCCTTTCTTCTGCTGAGCGTTGCGTTTGGAACGCGATCGGCCTTCGGCCCCATGCTCGAAGGACTGGCCGACCAGACCGCAACAGGCATCGCAGCCGTTTCACTCGTCTTTTCGATACAGAACCTCTTGTGGGGTCTCTTTCAGCCCCTCGCGGGAGCCTGTGCCGATCGCTTCGGCGCTACGGCAACCGCTGCCGTCGGCGCCTTGCTATACGCCGGAGGACTTTTCATCATGTGGGGCGCCGACAACTGGTTCACGCTACACTTCGGAGGCGCCTGGATGATCGGAGCCGCGCAAAGCGCTCTCGGATTTCCCGTCCTGCTCGGCGCGGTCTCTCGCGTCGCACCCCAAAAGCAACGCGCGCTGCTCGTTGGTGTCGCGACCGCAGGCGCCTCCTTCGGTCAGCTCATCTTTGCGCAAGCCGCAGGCGTTCTGATTACCGGCGCCGGGGTCGGTCTCACGCTCCTCACCTTTACCCTCATCGCTGCCCTCGGCGCAGCTCTCGCCCTCTTCCTTCTGCCCGAAACACGCGCACGACGCGCCGAACAAAAGGCCAAAGCAAAAGAAAGTGGCAATGGACCTACCATCAAGGAAGCCATCGCGCTCGCCCTGGCGACTCCGGGATACCTCTTGATCGTTACCGGGTTTTTCGTCTGCGGGTTTCAGATCGGCTTTATGGCCGTTCACCTTCCCAATTTCGCCAAGAGCGCCGGGCTCGGACTCTCCGCAGGCGCAACCGCTCTGGCGGTCATCGGCGGCTTTAACATTCTGGGAACCATCGCCGCTGGCGCAATCGGCGGACGCGCAACCTATGCTCGCCGCCCCCTCGCAAGCATCTACCTGTTGCGCACCGTCGTCACGGCCATCTTCCTGCTGACACCCTTAAGCTATACCTCCTTTATGCTCTTCGCCGCTGTAACGGGGTTGCTCTGGCTCTCGACCGTGCCGCTAACCAGCGAAATCATCCTCCGGCAATTCGGAACCGCTTACGCCGGAACGCTGTTCGGAATCGCCTTCTTTAGCCACCAGATCGGATCGTTTCTGGGCGTTGCCTGGGCCGGGCACCTCTTCGAGGCCACGGGGGACTATACCCCGACCTGGTATGGCTCTATGCTCTTGGGTGTCATCGCTTTCGTGATGCACATCTACATCAATGAAGGACGGCATTATCGTTTTTCCTAATGGGAGTGCTATGAAGAATAAGGTTCCAATTACCGTTGAAGGCTACGAACAGGCCAAAGAAGACCTCCAAAAGCGCATCGCTACGGATCGGCCGCGTATCGTCGAAGAAATCGCCGAAGCGCGCGCCCGCGGCGACCTTTCGGAAAATGCCGAATATCAAGCCGCAAAGGAAGCCCAAGCCTTTAACGAGGGGCAGATCGCTGCGCTCGAGAGCCTCTTGGGACGCGCCGAAGTCATCGACGTCAGCCGACTCTCCGGCGAGAAGGTTGTCTTTGGCGCCTGCGTTACCTTTGTCGACGAGGAGAGCGACGAGGAAAAAACCTACCAGATCGTCGGAGATTATGAATCGAGCGTCGAAAAGGGAAAAATCGCCGTCGGCGCACCGGTCGCACGCGCCATGATCGGAAAATCTGTTGGGGATAGCTTTGAGGTCCGCACGCCCGCAGGCAGACGCACGTACGAAGTCCTCAAGATTCACTTCACCGCAAAAACCAACAGGAAATGATCTCCTCCCGCGCAGAACAACCGGCACCGCCGCAAAGCCTCCCGGTTTTGCCCCTCCCCTTGCCCCGCTTAACAACAGACCTTCCTACCCCTGCCCCGCTTAACACCACCCCTTCCTACCCCTTACCCCGCTTAACACCACCCCTTCCTCCCCCTACCCCGCTTAACACCACCCCTTCCTACCCCTGCCCCGCTTAACACCACCCCTTCCAACCCCGTTCGCATACAAGGATCTGAGTCTATGTTTCGGCACCTCCTCGCCCCGTCCCTCCATTTAACCGCCTTCATGAAGCAAAAATGCGCCCCAACGCGCCTATCGGCGCTCGTTTTTCTATCGCTATTTGGAGCGGGTGCCGCGCAGGGCGCGCTGGAAATCGCGACCGATCTACCTGACGGCAACAGCCGCGCCTTGAGCGATATTTCTTTTTCGTCCGCACGGACCGGGCAGAGTCTGGAGATCGGACAGATCGTGACCGAGGGACGCGAAGAGCGAGGTCATGAGACCTGCTACAGCGCCATTCGTCTCACCGACGGAACCATCAGCACTTTCGTTGACCTTGACGACGAACCTGTGACCTTGACCTTCGAGGCCGTGACCCTTCTCGACGTCTGTGGCGCTCCCTTCCTCGGTGACGACTATTCCGCGGACGATACGACCCTTGTGCCCTTGTTTCCCTGGTTGGAAAGCGTCAACTTTTCGACTTTTGAAGCGCAGGAAATTTCTGTAAGCGGGGTGCGAATAAGGTGGGAGCGCAGCCTGATGCCGGCGGTTGCAAGGGGCGAGGTTTCGCTTGGCAGCTATCGCCAGGTGCGCGAAGACGGGGCTACAAGGCACGAAGCGTCGGACTTCTCTATCGGGGAGGCCTGTCACGCGGCCTCGGACGGCGGGGAGGATTTGGCTTGCACCGAGGAAGTGACATTCGACTTGGGCTTTGATCAGTGGTTCCAACATTCATCCTTAAGCCTCTTTGCCTTTTTGCACCGTTACTTGTCGCCCGATCACACCCCGGAGGCGGTTGACTATCATGTCTACGAGAAATTCACCCGCGGGTTTCGCGTAGATGCGGCTCTCCCTGATCTGTTCAGCTTTGCCCTGCGCATCGCGGACATCAAAACGACAGACGCTTTTCTGAAAGGCCATTCCGTCGACGCGCGTCGCCTGGCCTTTGATCTCGTGCGCACGATGATCGAAGAAGACGGCGACGATCTCGAAGAGAGCCTCAAAGAGCACCTGTCGAACTACGATTACCGGGCGATCGCCAAAGAAGTCCTTGAGAGCTTTCTTCTTTCGAGTCATTTCGGGAGGACAGAGATCACCGACGTCAGCGTGCAGGCGACAACTCTGGAGGATGGTCTGGCCCTCGAAGGCGCAATCGCCTCGCTGACCTTCGGGGGCGGGGAAACGCCGTTGCGCAATGCCGCCGAGATTTTGGATGTCGGCCTTGTGACTACCCCCTTTGGCGAGGCCTCCGAGAAGGCTTTTGACCGGATCGCCGTGACGATGGCCTCCCTTGGCTTTGAAAGCGAGCGGACGGGCACCGTCGAGCGGGAGGTGACGATACCTTATGCGCTTGATCAGTTGGACCTTTTTGTTGAGGACGCACTCTCTCTCGACGACTTCATTGCGACAGCTTGGTGTGACACCTACTCATGGCAACCAGACGTGGGGCATGACGCCTGTTCTGATAGGCTAAAAGCGCTACGGCTTGCGGACCTTTTGCCACAGGAGGCCTCTTTCGGTCTTGAGGGTCTTGAGGTCTCTTTTGTCAATGACGATGAGACCTTGGAGGGTGCCCTGGAAGAGCTTAGCGTGGAGCTGTCCTCGCAGGATGGTATCCCTTCGGGTGGACGCTTTGTTTTGGGTCCGTTGCGCTTTCCGAACGAAATATTGCGTGAAACGTCCATACCGGACATGGTGGCACAGTTTCTATCGCGGGACGACGGCCAGTTTGGCATGTCGGCGGGATTTTTCTGGTCCTACACCGACAGTGGCATCCATATCGACGACATTGCGCTCAAGATCGACGAAAGCGCGGCCCTTTCGCTATCGGTGGGGGTGGGCGGCATGCCGGACACCTATCTTCTTCGCCCGCTTTCGGATATCTCGGGAGCGCAAGGTTACGCGGGCGCTGGGCTTACGAGCCTAGTTTTGCGTCTGGATAATCTGGGACTCGCCGAACGCCTCGAGGCCTTCGTTCCTCTTGTTCTAGGCCTCTCGGCGAATGTGGGCAAGAGCTTGCTCAAAGACTTGATTTCAACCTGGGCCGAAGAGGCGTCCGAAACGTCGCAATTCGCCGATCCCTTGTTGCGCTCCGTCGAGAGCTTTATCGACGCGCCCGGACGCATTGAGATTAGGATCATGCCCCGCGACGGTCTGCTTCCCTTCACGCTTTTGGAGACCCTAGACGATGAGACTTTGCTCGAAGAGTTCATCACCTATGAAGTCACGACCGAAGAAGTCGCCACTGACGAGCTGAACAGGGAATAGACCCAGTAAACAGAGATGGAGTTTGCCATGCCTTTTGGTTTCGCAAAAAAAACAGAACCGGCCCCTCTGACCCATTACGTCAATGGTCGCTCGCTTTACCCGCCCTTTCCCGAGGGCAGCACGGAAGTGCTTTTTGGAATGGGGTGTTTTTGGGGTGCCGAGCGCCTCTTTTGGAACCTGGACGGCGTGATTGTCACGATGGTGGGCTATAGCGGCGGGCAGACCCTAGATCCAACTTACGAAGAGGTCTGCACTGGAAAAACGGGTCATTGCGAAGTCGTTCGAATTGTTCACGATCCACGCTTGATTGGTCTCGATGCCTTACTGACGGTATTTTTCGAAGGGCATGACCCGACGCAGGTCAATCGTCAAGGCAACGACATAGGAACGCAATACCGCTCGGCGATTTATCTACCTGATGAAGGTGCGCTCGCGTTGGCGCTAACGGCGCGCGACGCCTATCAGGAGAAGATCTCGGCACGAGGCTTCGCGCCGATAGCGACTCAGATCGCGACTGGCCACCCGTTTACGTATGCGGAGTCCTATCACCAACAGTATCTTGCGAAGACTCCGAGCGGTTACTGTGGCCTACGTGGTCTTGGCGTTCGTCTGTGATCGCCGGGTCTTGGCGTTCGTCTGTGACGGCCGGGTCTTGGCGTTCGTCTGTGACGGCCGGTTTGGGTAAGGCGTCTTTTTTGTCTTCACTGCTTGTCAGTTCGGCTTAAAGCGATTAAGTTCAGCCGGGTACATTGATAGCTGGTGGCGCTTTCCTTTGAAAGGCGGTCCAGATTGGAGAGATGGCCGAGTGGTCGAAGGCGCTCCCCTGCTAAGGGAGTATGCGGCAATACCGCATCGAGGGTTCGAATCCCTCTCTCTCCGCCATTAACTTATAGTGAAACTTGCTTTGCCCGACGGCGCATCCGGCGGACCTGTAGCGCGACAGAAAAAAGGGGCAATCGCGACACTAAAAACGGTCACAAGTTTTTTTCAATATCGCAGCCACCAATCAATACCGCGGTGAACCTCATCATCGGCCCCAAGCAATAAATTCGACGATCAACAATCCTGCGAAAAGCTCATCACCAATGCCCCCGTGGCTTTAAACTGGTCTGGGAACATCCAGTGCTTCGCCATTCTCGTATCCCTTCAGTACAACGCCTCAAAAACAAGCTCAGGCATCACGACCTCCCAGGCGTGGGGCCGGAGCGATATGCTTGATTTTCTCATCGCCGCGGGCGTCGATGTACACGCACAGACGCACGGCGGTTACACAACGCTGCACCTGGCGACCTCCAGCGGAAATCGTGATCTGGTGAACTGGCTTGTGGCACTTGGCCTTGACGGGCATGCGCGCAGTAATCGGGGCAAAACGGCCTTGCACCGCACGGACCTGGTCATCGTCCCGCGCGAGGGGCTGCAGCTTGTTGCACCCCAAGACGGGAAAAAGGTGTTGTCCTCGCTGGCTAGGAACATCTCTCCCAACGGGCGCATTTTTGTCGGCGGCGGCTTGTGGCATATGGCGCTGGACGCGCGAAAAGGCGACGGTTAGTTTTCTGCGGCCCATCGTTCTGCTGTCGATCGTGCGATCCCTGTTTGCCGGATGACTTCGCCTATCGGAACGTTTTGGGACAGAAACTGTCTTGCCTGTGCTTTGAGTTTTACGTTAAAGCCTTCGTCTCCGAGGGGGATGTCGATGGACAGGCCACCGAAGGCGTCGATGAGTTTGCGCGCGGCATCGACCCCGATGGCTTGTGGGATCCAGTGATTTTCTTTGCAGGCTTTGGGCACGTAGGATCCGCCTGCCCGCGCGCAGCTTTTGTAGCTTTCGCGCCGCTTCCGCACCTACGAGTTCCCTAACCTCTGCATAGCCTTCCATGCGGATAAGATAGCGCAAAAGCAGGATGTTTGCAAAAACCTCCGAGGCTCATTGGCTGCACAACCTCACCGGGCGTCGGCGGAAAGTCAACTTATTCTCAACGCCGATCAACGCGCGCCGTCTTTCGTGGTAGCGCCTCACAAGATCGCCCACTTCGACAGGTTACCCGTAGCAGATTGTCATCACGTCAGAAGGTCTTGGTGACATAGAGACCTCCCGTAAAATTTTCTCCGATCAGGCCGAATACGGTATCCGGACCGCCGTAAAACGTGCTGAGGTTCAGGCCCATAATCGCGCTATCGCTGAGCTCATGCTCAACTCTGCCAGAGATATTGCCGCTATTATCATCCAGCTCGTGTAACAGCGTCAACTCGCCTGACAAATCCTCAATATCAAAAAGGCTGGGGTGCGACACCCGTATGAACGCATAATGCCGGCGGTTGACCTGCCCCTCATAGACGGCCCCCAAAGCGGCAAGATTCCCAAAGGCAAGGCCATCTAACGTGCCAAGATTCGCGTTGTTGATGTTGACGAGGTTTGTAACCTCATTCCATTCGTCCGACGAATAACCATCACCGTTATAGAGATATTCCATGTTGATCGACAGTCCGTTAGGCGTTGTGTATCCGAAACCAAGCAAGGCCGCCCCGTACCATTGATCTGCATCCGCGCCATCGGTAAACGTGCCAAGTGCTACGTTGGAAGGTTTCGGCACGATCCGGGCGCGACCTTCTCTGGCAGTGCCTTCGCCATAGAGGATCCAAGCATCGCCGATTCCCTTGGAAAACCCCAGCGCGAGTGTCGGGACGTTTTCATAAAACGCGGCAGCGAAGATATCGAGGTTTTGATCAAAGAAGTTGTAAGTCCCTGAGAGCTGATAACGGTCGTCGTGATCTGGATTGAAAGTTTCAAAGCTTGGCGCATAGACCGCCGAAAGCGCCGCGCTGTCGCCAACAAAAATGTCAGCGCCGATCAGGTCGACGCCCTGTATGTCGCGGGCGCGGCGGTCGATGTTCAGCGTTCGATCGAATTCCGTATCGGTATTGAACAGATCAACGATCGACACGCCAAGAGCGCGCCCCTGACTTACATGCTTGCGCCCGGCATAGGCAAATCCGAACTCTCCGATGCCGGTTTCGGCGTAGGCTTCATCTACTGACAACGACATGGTTTCAGCGCCATCCAGTGTCAGAGCTGTGAAGCGCAGTTGGCTGTTGAAACTGGAAGCGCTGGACCGGATGCCAAACGCCACGATTCCGGTGCCGCGAAAGCTGTTACGCATCGGGTCAAGGAATGCCGTCGTTGGTCGCAGGTTCGTGAAATCGGCGCTCTGGCGGATATAGCGTGCATCCAACGTCCATGAACGGGTTAACGAAAGCCCTGATCCGCCATCAACCACCGTGCTGTCTTGCGCCCGGGCAGAAAACGCCAAGCCACTGAAAAACAACGCCGAACACAGGACAGCTCGGCTTAGGCCTGGCATTACTTCAATCTCTGCATATAGCTCGGCTGGAACCAGGACGCGGGCGTTTGGCTTGTCTGCATCCCAGAGTAGCGGATCGTTGTCAGCTCGTCGCCTTGGATGTGATCATAGATGTCCAGACCCATGGGGCGACGTCTGCCAAGAACACTTGTATACTGGGTGAAATAGGCGGTCTTCAATGCGCGCCCCGACAGGGAATAAAACACCGCGCGGTAGGGATTGGCATTCTGGTCCACCACAAGATTGATCTTGCCATAGGTAGCCTTGCGATGGCGCGGTTGGAGGGTGATCTCCTCCAACTTTGCGCCGTCGGGCGCCTTGATCCGGGAATCCTGCGCAACACCTGCAGCCGCCACCGCCTCATAATCCCCGTCAAACACGGTGCGGGCGATGTCAGCACTGCTGACCCCGCCCAAGATTTGCTGATTGGGCGAAATGCGGATGGGACGGCGGGTGCCGGGCACATAGATCCACATGTTCGACTCGACGAATAGCAACGATCGCCCGACCGAATTTGAGGGAGCGGTATAAAGCACAAGGCTCTTGTCGCCCCCGCGCACCCGCACCGACATTTCCAGCTCTTGCCCCTTTGGCCCGACGACTTTCACATCGACGGAAAAATCCGTGGGGGCGCGCACTTCATCAACCTTGGTCAATAGGGTGTCCAAATCCACCGCGCTTGCCGGATTGACGGACCACAGGATCGCAAGGACGATGGCTACGATTCTCGGCATAGAGTTTCCTTTCGGGGTTCAGGCAAAATCGAGCGCCTTGATGATGCTCATGCGTGACGCAGCGACCGACGGATAGATTGACGACACAATCGAGGAGACGATGGTGATGGCGGCCGCGATGAA
>JAAUXV010068673.1_pt1 | contig 10144 bp, 6 predicted proteins | sample 7278181 | NCBI WGS metagenome assembly JAAUXV01 (sample SAMN14350114, study PRJNA611818) | marine sediment metagenome | isolation source: surface marine sediment (2.1m) | place: French Polynesia: Moorea | collected 2018-08
CAATCAATCAATCAATCAATCAATCAATCAATCAATTAATTAATTAATTAACAAATAAATAAATAAATTAATTAATTAATTTTTTAATTAATTAATTAATTAATTAAATTGCTTAAAAATAACACATCGGAAGGATTATCTAAGAAGATTATGTGTCAATTTTGACAAGAACTGAATCTTTTAATAGGTTCGTAAATACCCGGTAATTGTAAGCCAAAACAAATTATTGTTCGTGATTATCTAAAATAAATTAGCTATGTCTCGCAATTTGATTGATGACTTCCATCGTTTACCTCGACTCTTGTCATTTTCGTTCGACAGTAAATCGTAAACAATATGAGCCAATTTTGAGTTGACACAACATGCACAAGTTTGAAAGCAAAGGGCACGGTCTCTCGTCAAGGTACAAAACGCATATCTATCACTATCAATATCTAACACCGTGAAATTTTAGCGTCTTATGTAAAATAGTTGACGTGAACAGGTGAGGTGAAGACCAAGGCCAGGTGAGTTAATTAATCGAATAATGTGACTCGAGGTTACATCAAACGGTAACCCCCGTGTACCAAGTAGGCCTAATAAACAATAAAGTATATAAGTATATAATTAAAATCAGCCCACGGATTGACAATCGGTTTAAAAACAACAACATAATTATCTGTTTGATACGTGTAATCATGGGGAAGGACGATACCAACGGCATGACTGAAATCACAGACGAGCAAAAATAGTCATTCAATGAGTCGGCAACATAATGCGTAAATGTCTATCATGGTTATGTGACATGTTGTAAACACCTCCACAAAAGTAACTTGGCACAACTTTGACGACCTTGTCTTTCATTGCTGCTGGGTTTGGGATGACATGACTACACTGCAAAAAGTGTCCCAAATTAGAACACTGAAAATTGTAACACTTATCGAACATCTTAAAGTGTTCTGTTTGCTTTAACACGATATGATTTGTGAACATGATGTGTTCAAAATTCATATTGTGTTGAAGTCTAGAACACTTGGTGTATGCAAACAGAATACTTTCAGATGTTCGATGAGTGTTACAATTTTCAGTGTTCTAATTTGGGACACTTTTTTTGTAGTGTAGTACCACCGTCTAGGTCACGATATTGACCAAGACAGACCCTTGTCACGAGGTCAAATACGTGTTTGGACCATTTTCTATCCTTTTGCTGAAGATTACCAGTTTATGGAACACGAAGATTACCTCATTAAGCTGTATTCATACTTCACTGCAATGCAGATGCGTTACCGATGTATTGATTACTTATCTACCGCAGCTCAACGGAACGCACTGCACCTCAAGGACACTTTCTTGCAATAGTCGGCGCAGAGACGGAATACGACCACTGCAACTCACCTCAACTCAGATGTAGTGGAGTATGTATTTAACGCAGCTTTAAAGATTTGTTCATACTCCACTACATCTGCGTTGCGATGAGCTGCAGTGCTCGAATTTCCGCCTCTGCACGAACTGCATTGCGGTGCTGCATTGATTTTAACTTGAGGTCCAGTGCGTGTCGTTGAACTGCAGTAGACATAATGAACAATATCGGTAACGGAGCTGCGTTGCACGGTGAGTGAACGATGATTAACAAAAGCGGCCCATGCGATCTATCGATACATCAAACTAACATACATGTATCATTCGTGAAGCACAGTGAAATTATGGTGAAAACGGCATTAATAACAAAAACAAAATGAAAAAAGGTAGCCATTTCAAGAAAAACAACAACAACAACAAGAATTGTATGTACTAAACTAAACAGAAACAAAAACTCCTTTGAACTCAAAAAACCAAATACAACATTGATGAATTGCTATTGATTTCATGTGGAAATCGATTTTTGCAATACAACATTACTGAATTACTATTAGTTTTATACAATGTGGAAATCGATTTTCGCAAAGCAGCTGCCAATGTCATTTGTTTATTTTAATGTTAATTTAGATGTGGTTTTCGTTAGTTACTACCAACACCGAACGAAGCTTTAGAAAAAAATGTCCTCTGTTGTCCAAGAAAATGACTTTGACTTACTTGTTACATCAAGACGCTCAATGTCTACCAGAAATCCTCTCTGTCGGTATTTTTTATAATCTGACTGCAATCGGAGCCATATGTGTCTAACATATATCATAATAGTAGTACCAGTTGGAAAGAAGTTCATTTCTTCTAGCACCACTTCATCATCAAAAATATCCTCTCCAACACCAATGGTAAGTTTATCAACATACAAATCTGGTCGTTTTGTCATTAAGATTAGCTCATGAAATTCAAGAAGGAAGGAACCATTCCCTGTAGCAGATATTACCCAGGTGTAGTCTAGATTATCAGGATAGAAAGCCGGGTAGCCAGGGGATGACAGAGTCAAAACTTGCCCGTCGGTCATGTTGTAGTGTACTCCACCATACACTAGAAATAAAATATAACATGATACAAATGTGATAAAATAATCATAAGAGCTTCACGTTCTTCTTAAGCTCAACGGTCACATGACCATGGTGAGCCTTATGTAGTATGCTATTATGATGATCATCTTTATTAAACGAGATCCTTTCCGATCTAGTGCAAGAAAGAAACATAATTACAAAATACAAAATATGTTACAAAAAATGAAGGAAGTGCACCAACACAGTGAGAAATTATTTCATTTACATTCCACAATGGTCGTTCTGGTATTGAAAATACATCAAAAGTGATGACATGAGTGAGAGCAGTCCAGAGCAATCTTTGATAACTGGATCTTGAGATCTGACAACTTCATTGGAATGTGGATTATATTGACAAGCTAATCATCCGTGTGGACTAGTGGTGTTAGTCGGCACTATGACTTTGTGAGCGATCATATCGAATCTCTACATTCGATCGAGAGTAATGATTGTTTGATAAAAAGTTTTTCTCTTCAAGTCAAGTTCAAACGACACCGGCAACTCAAATAGAATGACTCTCTTGTCAAATGTCAATAGGACAATACAAAACAATTTTCCGCTATAAATATAATTCTAAGCTTGAAAACGGGGTGGACTCGCCAATAAGCTATAAAGTAGGTCTTAAGAAGGACCCTTGCCTTGGAAATGAGATCGTGAGATATGCAATGCTAAGCTAAGCTAAGCTGATGCCGTGTCTGTTAGGACGTTGACTCCATGAATGTAATCCTTCCAATCTCTGTTCTGAGCTGTTCTGTATGCAGAATAGAAGGTTTGGCCAGAGATGATGTCATTTTCCCAACGCTTCCTGGGTCTGCCTTTCCTGTTCTGTCCACTGACCGTTTCTAGCATGATTCGCTTGGGAAGTCTGTTGTTGTCCATCAACGTGGCCAAACCAGGAGAGTTGTGCATCTTTTATGCGAGAGATGATGTTTCTAGCTGGACTGGAGACTCTAGATATTCTGGACTGGAGACTCTAGATATCATTGCGAATCTTGTCTTGCCATGAGATATTGAGAACCTTTCTATAGCAGCGCATTTCAAATGCTTCAAGCTTGTTTTGCTCTGCTTGTATAATCAGAATAATAGGAAAAAAATGTTGACTAGAAGTAACCCGGCAACTTTGAAAATAGACCTGACCCTATAAAAAAAGCAAGAAAATGAGTGTTAAAATCCTATGGTACTCATAATGAAAGGGATTTCAGCCCACTTCAAAACAAAATTTCAAAATGGCGCTTTTCTGCACTCTATCCAGCGATGGAAAAGTAATCAAAATACAACTTGAATTGCAGTACACAGGTGGAAAATTCGATGTACAAGTTGAATGTCCGGTTCAGCTACTGATACTTGTCAGATCCCAGGACAAGTATACTGCCAAAATTTTTTCTATATTGTGTGAATTATTCTGTTGTCAATCGTAACAAAATAAATCCACAAACACACGTGGCAGGCACTGATTATAGATTTGACACGCTTGTTCATGTTATATTGCTATCCACCAATTTCCGACTGGTTGCAGATAGATATGATATCATGGTCACTGCAGTCGCTGATTGCCATCCTTCGCTGTCAGCTTGTCACCGACCGACACTGGTTGTAAGAATAGTTAACAGTAATAATTATTGTTGTTTAAAGTTGACAAGGTTGTCAATAGTTTGTTGCTGTTGTTGTTCATCAATTAGTTGAAGACTTCAATGGTTTCTCCCCTGTTTCGTCTTCGATTGGTCGATTTCAAAGCAATTACAGTTGATATCGAGTCATTTGACAAATACCTACAGTTAACTGTAGCTCTCAGTCAGACAGCATCTGGATAATGCAAAGTTACATACAGATGGCATCAAGTCATGTTTAAAACATAACTGATACACTGATTGATAAGTTTGTGATAAAATCATATGAATGATGAAACATGTCATTCTGGGGTAATTATCCATTCATTAATAAGCATTGTCCAACAGCAACACCTAACTTATACGAGAGAGCATGTTTTCGATTTTTGTTTCCTCTGCGAACTCTCCTGTTTATTCTTCTTGGTCTTCCCGGGTGATCTCCTGTCTTGGTTAACAACATCACCGCCCATTCGGGTAGTATCAGCCTTTACAGACTCGTGATTCTGGTACTCTTTTGTCATCACCCGTTTCTTCACAGTTGTTGATGTGAAATCATTTACTTCAAGTATTGCGATTCTTCCATCGTACAATCCGACCACGATATGATTAGTTACATTAGAAATACGCATGTTGCGAACGACTGAGTAAGTGTTATACGTCATCACTCGGTTTCCATTAGCAACCAACCATACCATGATGTACAGGTCATCCTTAGCTGCGGTGAACAGATATCTTCCATCTTTGCTGAACACCATAGAAGAAATATCAGACTTGTGACCTTTGAGTGAATGTACAATTTCGTTGCTATCAAGAGACCACAGAAAGACTTCTCCATCATCTGCCCCAGATGCGATCACGTGGTTGTCTGGACTGAAGCAAACGGATAGTACCCGGCCGGAATGTCCTTTAAGTGTAGCGAAGTGGCTTCGTCCGTCGAGATGCCAAAGATCTATATCTTTATCGCTGCATCCGCAAACCAACTTGGAGTAATCAGAAGAGATGGCATAGTCAAGAACACGGTCCCCATGTCGAAACTCTTCCACTAACTCTCCAGTGTGACCATTCATCATTTGCATGACTTTGGTTTTCCCAGTGCTGTCATACATCTGCTGGTAGTATTGATTCACAAAGTTGCCATTTGGAAGCATTGTGAGAGCAGTAGATCTAAGGTTGATCTTTCGGAGGGTTTCACCACTCGATACATCATAGATGCGTATGCTGAACTCAGGCTGGCCAATCCCCGCAACCAATCTTCTATCATCTGGCGTCAAGACAAAATGTGAAGGTAGAACGAAGCGTTCTTGAAAAGTATTTAGCAACTTGAACTCTGGAAGTTGAAGCACGAACCATCGGCATCCCCCTGCTCCAATTAGGCGCCTGTCATCACTTGTTACAGCTACTTCATGACAACTGGTCTTATCAGGTATTGGGGGAGACCTCAGTAGCTTTCCTGTTGTTACATTCCAGACTTTGAACTCTTGACTCCCGTAAGCCGTAGTGATAATTTCATCCTTGTGATGCAGAAAAGTCATGGTAGACACAGTATCATCGTGTTTGTCAATGTGGGCCGTTTGGTTTTCCTTGCCGATCTTGGTGACATCCCAAACACGGACATTCTTATCCTCCGATGCCGTCAGAATCCTAGAACCATCCACAGTCATTGCTAACTTGTCTACTGTAGTAATATGTGGCAGCTTGGTTACCAAAGTCAAGTTGTCAGTGGAGAAAACAAAGGCGGCCTCCTGGTTTGTAGCAGCAATGATGTATTTACCATTAGGAGTTATGAGAAGATCAACGACTTCCTTCCTATCCTCGTCACACTCCACCTTTGTGATCAACTTCTGGTCAAAACCGCCTTGTCCCAATCCATACAGCTTGATTTCCCCTGAAACATTCCCCGAGACAACTCTCGTATTGTCAGGGAAAAACTGGAAACAGGATACAGTAGAGCTTGACTCGGGGTCTTCTAGGTCAAACAGATGCTTTCCGTCAGGTCTAGTGATTGAGCACTCAGAACCATGGACCGCTAGGAACTTGTTATCATTAGAGACCTGCATTACCCATATAGGGAATGTATTATGATCTTCTACTCTTCTGATTGCTTCTCCCTTTGTACAATCCCAGAAGATCATGGTGTGGTCTTGTGAGTAGGATATTGCCACCTGTACACATTTTTCTTCGATTGGTAGGACACCTTTGATTTCGTCTGGTAACAAGAGACACAAAGGTACAAAGGAAAAGTAAATAATAACTTGCTCAAGTACCAGTGTTAAAGCAAGAATAATGATATCATCACTGAACACTAGCGTGATTAGTGTTCTGAATTTATAATATAACAGTGACTATCATATAACCTCCAATAAATTGCCAATGCCTTCCAAAATGTATATATTTTCCGAAAAATTGCGGTCCACACTCTTATTATTAACAGAAATCATGGTTTTTCCTCTTTTTTAATAATGTGTTAAAATCTCAATCTTTGTCAAGAAAGATCGATAAAATCCTGTTTCCTAGTTAACTATAACTAGACACTCTACTATCACTTTCCTTAAGTTTTCTGCGCATTTGTCACAAAGATCTGGACAATTTATCCTTAATGAAATACGGCGGGAACAAAAGGAGAGGGCGTACTTCAGTTTGGGTAATCTTGAGCTGATAAAAGATTACCCAAAAGCGAAGATGCCCCCTCCTTTTGTTCCCGCCATATAGGCTTATGCTATGTCGCAAGCAAGAGCCGCATATTCTCTCAATGTCACACAATTTCTCTAGAGAAACATGAAATCGATCTATACGGCATTTCACCAGCAATATGGTAGTGACGACATATAAAAATAAACGCTTGCTCCGTGTTTTCGCCGCGGCGCATCTCCGCGCACACATGTTAACTTGGCTCCACGCCCGCGTGATCACTTGAAAGCAAAGGACGTCGGATGTAACGTCACTACCAAAATGGTGGTGAAATGCCGTACAGATGAGCAATATAAACAAATCAGCCTTACCATCATGTCCGGGCATCCAATGAAGCAGCTCGCCAGTTTCTACACTCCACACCGCTACCACGTTACGCTCTTCGTCGTCGTCGTCATCGTTGTCTTCATCTTCGTTTGATTCATTTTGGTCTTCGTCGTTGAATCTCGTGATCTTCACTCTACGCTTTTTATATTTCATTCCTCTTTCCCTGATTTCCCGTATGTCATCTTCGTAATCCGTATCTTCGTTATCCGAGTTGTTTCCCGTTTCGAATCCGGACACAGCATATTTTCCGTCACAACTCAAAGCGACATTACAGTGACTCTTCCCCGTATGTCCTTTAAGTCGATGTACTTGATCACCGGTCTCTAAATTCCACACGCAAATCTTTCCCGACTTCATGTATTCACCAGTGTTTGAGGACGTCACAACTTGCTGATCATCCGGTGTAATCTCAATCCCATAGACTGCTTCCCGATGACCCTGAAGAGTGTGCAGAAGTGTGCCATTGTCTAGAGTCCACACTCTCGCCGTGTTGTCTTTGGAGCCTGTAACCACCAAGCGACTATCTCGACTAACTTGTACAGCCACCACTGCATCTGAATGACCTTCGAGAGAGGTTAATAGAAGTCCACCTGGAGGTTGGAGACATGTGTTCACTGGGATTATTGGATACGATTCTCCACATACCTCCCTTGCTCTATCTACCAATGATCTGATATTTGGGTGCTCATCAACCAAGCATATTAGACGTCCTAGTAGTTCAGGTGCCAATTGGGTGGGATCTTTGGAGATCGTTGACGCAGACAGACGAAGAGCATCACCAATGAAATCTATTTCTTGATCAAAATGCATCTCCCCAGCTCTTTCGAAGTCTTCCATCACTTCCTGAACAGACAGAGCTGTCAGTTTGCTGGAAAGGAAGTCGTAGTTACATAAAACCTGTGTGCTAAGTGCCTCGAAATCCTCAGCTTCGGCTAGGTGAAAGGGGAGTTGAGTTAACTTCCGTAGATTGTACCTGATGTTATCTTTGTTGTTGGCATCATTGAATATCAGGGGCTGTGTTGCTACCATTCGGTCTTCTTCTGCTTCAGCAGGTACGTTGAACATCTGCACTTGACGTTCTGAATATCTGCAAGGTTTCTTCTGACCACCTGACCATTTCCCTTGGAAATACTCTGCGCACTTTTTGTGTAATGCCTTCTTTACTGTCGCATCACTGAGATATCGTTTTCTTGCTGTCTCAATAAACTGCCTATGGTACCAGTATATTACGCTGACGCCATCGGCTTCACGCTCAACGAGGTAGTTACTGATATCAGATCTGGCGCGAGTCCAGAGTGATGGTGGTATACGCCGAACAGGTGGTAACCAAAACTGGTAGACATCGTTCAAGACATCATCGTCCAGAGATAAGAGGTCTTCAAGTTCTGACTCGGCAAGACCATTCGGTGACAGCGTGATGTATGCAAGAGCACGAGATACCAACATCTTTCCGTGGTAGTCTTCCAGACGATCAAATATCAGTGAGATCATATCTACAATGTTGGGATGGAGGATGCATTGATTGATGATACTATATGAATGCCACCTGAAAACCTCGTCATAGACAAGCTTCAAGAAAAGAGGAAGGCTGCATTGTTTGACTACTGCTTGGATAAGCTCACGTTGTTGACTAGTCACAGACTTGTTGGTCGATGTTAACCATGTGTCTATAACCAAGGCACCTTTGTCTGGAGAGAAGGGCAAAACTTCAACGATCCCAGTCGTATCTGGTAGGAGGGATCTAAGAGCATCTAGAATGCCATGTTCCTTTGGTAGAGTTGAAACTATTATGGCCACGTAGCTCGGAAGGGTCTTTGGTATCCACGCCATGCGATGAGGTCCATTTTCCGATGAAAGCTGATCCAGAGAGTCCAGAAGGATCACCAATGGTTTATCCTTTGACGCAAAACGCAACAATTTTGCAAATGTCGTAACAAGCTTCAAATAGTCTTCAGGAATCTCATCAGAATCTTCTCTTCCATATACTTCTTGTATCTGTTGGCATAAAGATCTCAGCACGCGGCGAATAGACGCGCTAGAAGGACTAGTCCCCAAGAATCGAACCATCGTTGTTGACGTTGTCTTGGTTAGCCATTGAGATGAAACCAAGGAAGCACATTTCGCCAAGATTGACGTCTTTCCCGATCCCGATTCCCCACAGATAATAAGTGGTGACCCATTCTCATTTCCTCCAGTCTGCTTCTCTATGTAACTCTTTACTTGATCTAGTATATCTTCACGCCCTTGAAATCCATCACACTTGGTCTTGCAGAAAGATAAATGCTGTAGAATCTCATCATGCAAGGGGTTAGTAATCAGTACGTCTTTTTCCTTTGTTACTGCATCATCTATCATGGAAACCATTTTCTTGTAGAATACGTCTAGAAATTGGGATAGATATTGTTGGTGGTCAGAAATCTTGGTATCTACGCCTCCGTCAGTCCAATCTTCCAGCATACTGATATGGATGTTGTTTTGTGAGAGTGCTTGTGGAATCTTCACATCCCGTAGATCGTCAAGAAGTTGTTGTGCTTCGGTATCGATTTCTCCATTCGCCATATCGATGAAATTCTTGACAGATTTTGAGCTAGTATTGTCATTCAGATCTTTAAATTTCCGGATGAAGCACGCACAGTGCTCTTCTTTGTTACCAGATGCTCCAAGAATTCCGTTGGTGATTTCGTCATGGGTAACTGGAAAAGGTGCGGAATCAAAATTTTAATGCATTTTAAATATGTTTTAGTAAGAGCATAATGTTTGTTACAGTGTTTTCGCCTAGACTCAGTCTGGTGTAGTAATTCTGATTTGATGATATTGGCGAATAATCTCTTCATTTTACAGGGTGTTGTCCGATTGTATTGCATTGTAAATGAAGCAAACACAGTGGATTTTGCAGACAGATTGATGATACATTTGTTTTAACATTATGCCTTCAGCGATGATAACTGAATAACAGCTTGTTGCAGATAATACTGCTTTCATGCGTTGTAGATTTACTTACACACTGGTCCAAGTAACTTGAACATTCACTTCAATACTGCAAATATTAACATAGGTTCTTCAGTTTCAACAGCTAGC
>JAAUXV010109800.1_pt1 | contig 10139 bp, 10 predicted proteins | sample 7278181 | NCBI WGS metagenome assembly JAAUXV01 (sample SAMN14350114, study PRJNA611818) | marine sediment metagenome | isolation source: surface marine sediment (2.1m) | place: French Polynesia: Moorea | collected 2018-08
ACGATACTTTTGGGCATCGCTCTGGGCCTTATAATCCTGAACATAATTCTGGTGGTGGCCGTCATGTGCCTCTGTCGGAGCAGACCCATCGCAGCCGACGGGCCGAAGACGGCAAGCGACCAAGAGAGGGAGAAGAAGCGGAATGCCAGACTCATGAACGACTTTGACATATCGTACCCGTCCGAGGACGAGGGGGGACACCACAAGAAAAAAAAGAAGGATAAGAAAAAGGGCAAAAAGAAGGGCAAGAAAGATAAAAAGAAGAAGAAAAAGAAAAAGAAGCACTAGTAAAGCCTGACAGTTCTACATCTTCCTGCTTCAAAACTTTGTACTGCGAAATAGAAGCCCAATATACAACATACCATTTCTTTTCTACTTTCATAGTTCCACGGTAGATGTGTTACATTTTCCGTTACTGAATTTTTTCCCATTATTACAGGCACCCGATGAAAGAAACTACCACGTATTCTACCAAATGTGTGCGGCGCGAGAGGAGGAATTCCTGAGCGACATGAGCCTTGACGAGCCAGAGGCCTTCCACTACTTGGATCAAGGAGAGAACCCCGAGATCGACGGCGTCGACGACCTGAAGGAGTTCAACTCCACCCTGGACGCCTTCCAGCTCCTGGGCTTCTCGGAGAAAGACCAGCGCCTGCTGTTCCGCATCCTGGCAGGCATCCTCCACCTGGGGAACGTGAACTTTGAGCCGGGCGGAGGAAGGGGAGATTCCGAGTCCTGCGTCATCGAGCCGAAATGCGCCGCGCTCTCGACGATGGCCTCCCTGCTCCAAATAGAGGAAGACCAGATTCGGAAGTGGCTGTGCAACAGGAAGATTGTCACTGCCAGAGAAAGCTATACCAAACCCATGAACGTTGAAGCGGTATGTTTACAGTATTTTTTAAAAAAGTTTGTTGCTGTTCTTCAGTTTTTCGCTTTACCCTAGGCCCTCTTCGCCCGAGACGCTTTGGCGAAAAGTATGTACGCCAACCTTTTCGACTGGATTGTCATCCAAATAAACAAGGCCCTGAAGACCAACGCGAAAACGCACAAGTTCATCGGCGTGCTGGACATCTACGGGTTCGAAACCTTTGAGATCAACAGCTTCGAGCAGTTCTGCATCAACTACGCCAATGAGAAGCTTCAGCAGCAGTTTAATCTGGTACGATATCTATTTTTTGTGCCTAGTACGTGCGTTGAAATGGAGCATGGTCTTTCTCTCTTGCAGCACGTGTTCAAGCTGGAGCAGGAGGAGTACCTGAAGGAGGGGATCGACTGGAAGATGATCGACTTCTACGACAACCAGCCCTGCATCGATCTCATCGAGAGCAAGCTGGGCATCTTGGACCTCCTGGACGAGGAATGCCGCGTGCCTAAGGGCTCCGACAAGGGCTGGGTGGAGAAGCTGTACGAGAAGTGCAAGAAGTGGGAGCACTTCTCCAAGCCCCGCCTCAGCCAGACCGCCTTCATCGTCCGCCACTTTGCCGACATGGTCGAGTATGAGTGTGCTGGGTTCCTGGACAAGAACAGGGACACGGTGCTGGAGGAGCAGCTAAACATCCTGAAGGCCAGCAACAACGACCTGCTGAGCGACCTGTTCATGGAGGGAGGGGTCCTCAGCCAAGGCCAGGGCGGCGGAAAGGGAAAGGCCGCACAGGCTACCGCGGCCAAGACAGGCACCGGGAAGAAGCAGAACAAGAAGACAGTGGGCACCCAGTTTGCCGACTCCTTGAAGCTGTTGATGAACACCCTCAACTCGACCACCCCGCACTACGTGCGGTGCATCAAGCCGAACGACGACAAGGCGGCCTTCCAGTTCGACCCTAAGAGGGGCGTCCAGCAGCTGCGGGCCTGCGGCGTCTTAGAGACCGTCCGCATCAGCGCAGCTGGCTACCCATCCAGGTGGACCTACTACGACTTCTTCCTTCGCTACCGCGTGCTGTGCCACTCTAAGGATGTCAAGAGGAACGACTACCGAACCACCTGCGAGAGCATCATCGGCAACATGATCAGCGATGAGGACAAGTACCGCTTCGGAAAGACCAAGCTCTTCTTCCGTGCGGGGCAGGTGGCTTACATGGAGAAGCTGCGATCGGAGAGGCTGAGGGACTGCGGTATCATGATCCAGAAGCACGTCAAGGGGTGGCTGTACCGCAAGAGATACAGGCGCATCCAGGCTGCTAACCTGACCATCCAGAGATACGTCAGGGGATTCCTGGCCCGCAGGAGAGTCAAGAGGATGCGCAGGAACGCTGCTGCCATCACCCTCCAGAGGTACATCCGAGGATGGCTCAAGAGGGTGCAGTACAAGAGACTCAAGGCCCGCACTGTCCGCCTGCAGGCCAGGTGCCGGGGCTTCCTCGCCAGGATCAAGCACAAGGACGTTGTGTACCACACTAAGGCCATCATCATCCAGAGGAACGTGAGGATGTGGCTTCAGATGCAGCGTTACAAGCGGGAGGTCCGCAGGGTAGTGCTTGTCCAGAGTCTCGTCCGGCGGTTTCTCGCCAAGAAGGAACACAAGAGGATGAAGATCGAGGCACGCTCCGTGCAGCACCAGAAGAAGCTGAACCAGGGCCTGGAGAACAAGATCATCAGCCTGCAGCAGAAGCTGACAGCCAGCGAGAAGCTGAACAAGGAAGTGAAGGCCCTGACGGAGAGCCGCCAGGACATGGTGAAGGAGATCGAGGTCCTAAAGAAGGCGGAGACGGAGGGAAAGTCCGCGCTGAAGCAGGTCAACACTCTGGAGGAAGAGATCTCCTTGCTGAGGAAGGAGCTTGAAAAGGAGAGGGCTGAGAAGGTGGACCTGATCAACGAGAGGGAAAAGGAGCAGACCGAGTGGAAAGAGAAGGAGTCCGATCTGGAGGGCAAGGTCCTGAGTCTGACAGAGGAGTTGGAGACCGCCAAGGAGCAGTCGCGGGAGAAGGGCCAGGTGACCTCGGAGGAGTTCCAGCGTCGCCTGGAGGAGGAGAGGGAGGGCATGCACGCAGAGTACGAGCAGGAGAGGATCGCCTACCAGAAGCTGCTCAAGGACTACAACAGGCTGGAGTCGCAGTTCGAGAACCTGCAGGACGAGCTGTACACCGCCAAGGGCATCGAGCGGACGCCCTCCAGCATGTCATTTACCTCGTCCTTCATCGGAGCGGAGGATGAGTCCGCCTACATCTCCGGCAAGAGCTCCGTTCGCTCGTCCACGGCGGGAGGAAGCGGCGGCGCCGACCGGCCGCGGCTGGACCAGGTGGAGTGGACGGGCGAGGACAGCGTGGGGCTGACCGTCAAGCTGCAGCAGAAGCTGAACCAGGCCCAGAAGGACAGGGAGAAGCTGGAGAAGAGGCTGGAGGAGCTGGAGAACTCCTCCTCCGGCAGCCCCAAGGGCGAGAAGCAGACTGCGGACACGCTGCGGCTGCAGGAGCTGGAGGTGGAGAACGGCAAGCTGCAGGAGAACCTCAAGAGGATGAGGCAGGCCGTCGTCAACGAAGAGGACGGAGAGGACAACGCTCAGATAAAGGAACTGATAGGTACGTGCATGTATTCGATGTTACGCAATAATTGCAAATGTACTTTTACTGTACGTACGAGATTCGGGAATATTTCTTTCTCTGACTCTGGCGGTGTAAGACCGAAGCAGACGGGCAATTCTCGTTTTTTTTTTCCGAGTTAGAGCGGCAAGCGGGGGAGTAGGGGAAGGAGTGTGGGAATTTTTGTTGGGAAACCAGGCAAGCGGGGTGGAATTCCACGGAAGAAAAGAGAAGACAGGTAAGATGTGCGTCTTGCGTCGTGCTTGACTGACAAGAGAGAGGAGGGGAAAAGGAAAGGGATAGAAATATAGCGATTGCTATATTCGAGAAAGGATTCATGAACTTTCGACCAGTCCATAGAAGATGGCTTGAGTGCAGTGCACAAGGAGTGAAAGTCAAGTGCAAGGGGAAACGAACATTTTATTTTTAATTATGAGAGTGCTGGTGCATCAGAGACTATTGGCGGGCGCCGCGCCACACCTGTTGCAAATATCGGGGCAGGTGTCTCACGACTCTTCCTGTTCCTACCTTTCAGAGCAATTCGACCAGCTGCAGGATGAGCTGGAACGGCGCCGAGAGGAGTGCATCCAGCTGCGGACCGTCCTGGCAAACGTCTCGCTCAGCCAGGACCAGCACGTAAGCGGATTTTTTACACAAATAAATAAAACCGGGATCTCATTTTGTATTACCGAATTATAATTTTTCTCTACTCTTATTTTTTTTTAGTTCCCCGACCTCAAGACCGGCCCGCTGTCCGAGCTCCCCGAGGCTGAGGAGCTCTTCACGGCGTACGAGACGCAGAAGAGCGTGATAGCCACGCTGCAGGAGCAGCTCTCGGAGGAGAAGTCCCGGGCGCGCGAGCTGGAGGGCGAGCTGAGGGCAGAGCTGGGCAAGCTGGGCAAGACGTGCGGCGAGCAGCAGCAGGTCATCAACCAGGTCATCAACAAGGGGCCGGCCAACCAGGTGGAGGCCTGCCTGCAGCACGAGATCTCCCGGCTGACCGGGGAGAACTTCGACCTGAGGGAGAAGATCGAGTCCCTGCAGGAGACCGTCAAGCGCATCAAGAGACAGCTGAAGGCGTACATGAAGAAGCTCAACGAGGTGGGCGCCGCCCTCCCGGAGACGGCCGAGCCCCTCGACGGGGACCTGGAGATTTCCAAGATCTCCTCCAACGGGCCCAGCGACATGCCGATGGTCAGGAAGAAGGAGCACGATTTCCTCGGCATGTTCGAGTACAAGAAGGAGCAGGAACAGCAAGTGCTCAAGGCCCTCATTTACGGTGAGTTACTAAATGCACCTCCCTGTAAATTTTATTTTCACTTGGCTTTTTTTTGCAGATCTGAAGCCCAAGATGGCAGTCAACATGCTGCCGGGCCTCCCAGCATACGTCCTATTCATGATGATCCGCTACACCGACTACGTCAACAACGACGAGAACGTCAGGTCGCTTATTCAGGGTGCGATCTCCCTCGTTAAGAAGGTGGTCAAGAAGAAGGGCATGAACGACCTAGAGGTCAAGACCCTGTGGCTGTCCAACATGCTCAGGATCCTCCACAACCTCAAGCAATACTCAGGAGAACACCAGTTCCAGAACGAGAGCACGCCGAAGCAGGTACGGGAGAGATCTTTTGGTGCATTAGAAATGTGCGTTCAGAAGATACGCTTACCTCTTAAAACATTTTTTTTCAGGTGGAACAGTGCTTGCGAAACTTCGACCTCTCGGAATACCGCCGGGTTCTCAGCGACATTGCCATCTGGATTTATCAGGTAAGACACGTAATGGCAAAACTGCGGTACATGAAATATCTGCACCGCGAGCTAGCTACCTCCCAAAGGCATTGTACATCCCTTTGAAGACCTTGTCCTTGCTGCCTCCCATTGCATTGACCAGAGCAGCCATGAGCTTTGGATCTAAAGATGCTTTGGAGGGACTGCCGGCAGTGGATAGGGTCCATAGGGAAACGTCGGGAAAGTTGATGCTTTTGTGCGATACGGCTGTCATGCAGTAGTCTTTGTTCCGGGAAGAATCCATGAGGGCGTTGAACGTTGGGCTCTGGTGGAGCAGCGACAAGGCCGACTTTGACACATCTTGCACTGGCCAGTGCTGCAGAAACACGTAGTCCGCCAGCATGAGGGCGAGCACTCCCACGACCAGAGACAACCAGGCTTTCTTATCAGTGTCGCGAAGAAAGAACTTCATGGAGCAATTTTTCTTTTCTCGATTTTTTATACCATTGCTACTTTCCCGCTTGTCTCGTATATAATTTCGGAAAATAAATAAATTTAAATTTCTTGCTTTTCAGGGCATGACCAAATTGATCGAGGAGGAGATACAGCCCATCCTTGTGCCCGCCATCCTGGAGCACGAGGGCATAGGCGGCATCTCCGGCGACAAGCCCCGCCCGCCGCCTCGACCACGACAGCCCAGCAGCGGCGACTCCTCCAGCGCCGCCGCCGGGGGCAGCCTGGACGCCCCCACCCACATCGACCCCTACGAGGCCCTGGACAAACTCCTCCGCCTCCTCTCCCGCTTCCACTCCATCCTGAGCAAGCACGGCCTCGACCCGGAGATAATCGCGCAGATCTTCAAGCAGGTCTTCTACTTCATCTGCGCGGGAGCCCTCAACAACCTGCTGCTGCGCAAGGACATGTGCCACTGGTCTCGCGGCATGCAGATCCGGTACAACCTGGCCCAGGTCGAGCAGTGGGCCAGGGACCAGAAGGTGCATGACGAACAGACCAAGGTCATCGAGGCGCTGGCGCCAATCGTGCAGGCGTCGCAGCTCCTACAGGTGAGAAATTTTTTTTGAAATGATGGTGCTTCTGCTTTTTAAGTCGTAGCAATGTGCTTATCGTGAATTTCTTCCAAACCTAACATGCTCTCCAGGCACCCCACTCAAGCATTAACGATATAGCCAATGTAAGTTTGGGATTTTGAGGGATAGAACTAGTGTGTGGTTCTTCATTTTGGAATTTTCCGTTTTTGTTTTTTAATAAGTGGTAACGTTATAAGCACTAAACTGAAACATTTCGCACCAACGGACCGACCTTGCACCTTGTAGTATACGTAGTATGATGAATGTCGAATTTTTTTTTGCACTACAAGAGTCTCATTTTTAAAAAAACAATCTTCTTTCCCTACAGGCTCGCAAGTCTGACGAGGACGTCCAAACCATCTGTGATATGTGCACGGCGCTCAAAGTCTCCCAGATCATCAAGCTCCTGAACCTGTACACCCCGGCCGACGAGTTCGAGGAGCGAGTCTCGCCCTCGTTCGTAAGGAAGATCCAGGCCAAGCTGCAGGACAGGGCAGCGGCGGAGAGCGAGCAGCAGGTGCGTTGAAAATTTTCTAATTTAGCGTGGTTCCCCGAATACCAATTTTTCTCTCTCCCTTTGCCAGGTCACTCTCCTGATGGACACCAAGTTCTCCTTCGCCGTCCGCTTCCCGTTCAATCCGTCCAACATCCAGCTGGAAGAGCTGGAGATCCCAGAGTTCTACAACAACCTCCACAAGCTCCTCAAGAAGGTCTAGGGGAACAGCCTCCGCGGGGAATCCTGTATTTCAAAATGCTCTTCTGTTTCTGGCTCCCGTTTCTTAAGGAACGAAACTAATGGAGGAATATTTTTGTTCGTCTTTTCAAAGCCAAATTATGGAACTGTTCCGTCTACTCCTACGCAACGCCGCATGTTTTGTACCGTCCTGTACTATGCCAGACTCTCCCCCCCTCCAGGCGAGGTGGGGGCGGCTGTGCCATACATACCCATCCATTCCGTGTCCAACAACGAAATCGTTATGAACGAGCGATCCGCAACCCTATGATGACGTAATTGAATAAAACTTCCTGCTAATTTCTACAGTTTCTATTTATACATTACATGTTGCTAGGGAACAATAAACGATTTTGATCGTCTGAGAAATTTCCACTACCACTGCCTTGTAGATTTTTTTGACCTAGGAGTGGTTCAGTTTGTACTGTTTACTGTTCATTGCATGTGTGTACTGTTTACAATACTGTGCTCTGAACCAGTACGTATCGTACGTACGTATTAAACTTTGCCTCTTTGCTTCAAAAATGTAACTGTAAGGTTGAAAAAATTCACCTTGCGCGATTCGTTGCAATATACCAGAATTTAAATTTCCCGCCAAAGTAAAATTCAATTAGGGCCATTTCCGGAACTTCGAAAAGAAAAGAAAAGAAAAGAAAGAAACAAAAATATTAAAGAAAAAAGTAAAAAAACTGCCACTGCCAGTCTGCCACAGTGCCACTCAGCCAGGTGTGACGACTGACGAGAGAGGTCGCAGGTGCACCTGATTAGTTTATTCGTCCATTCTGCCTCATCGTCCCCGCTCAAGATGGACGACACGGACCAGATCTGGCACCTCTTCCCGCCCTCCTGCTTCAGCAGATCCGGCGCACCCGGCGGCGGCGGCGGCGGCTCGCACCCGGACTCCTCGCCGGGTCCCTCCCAGCGGCCCATCCTGCCCCCTCCACCTGTCGTTTCGGCCTCCCCCACCTTCACGACGGCAGCAAATTTCCTGTCCTCTTACTCGGTCACTGGCGCAGCGCCAAGGAGGAAGGCGCCTGAGATGCCCTTCAAGCCGCCGCTGGCGAAGAAGACCCGGACGGAGGACCCACCGTCGGGGGAGGGGGGCCTCGGACTGGCCCATGGCCGCGGCGGCGGCCGTGGCGACGGCGCGGGTGTCTGGCGGGACGAGGAAGACCTCTCGCTGTACCAGGACGGGGACCTCGGCGGTGGCGACGCGAAGCTACAGAGGCGCCTCTCAGCTCCCCTGGGTGAGGCCCAAGAGCAAGAGGTGGTCGACCTCACAGTCTCTCCCGGCCACGACCAAGAACACGGACTACGACTGGCGGATCAAGCGCCGCTGGCCTCTCCTCCCGCAGCCCCGCGGCCCTCTTTCTCCTTCCGGCCTCCCGCTCCCCGCCCGCCTTGTCCTCCTCCCGCAGCCAAGCGAGGACTCCAGTTCTCTTCCCAGTTTTCTGGCCCAGCCTGGAACAAAGATCCCGCCTTCGTGACGCCCTCGCAGGACATACGGAGTGACGGCGGCGGCTTCGGCACTCAGGAGTCCTCCCTCAACCTGACCGAGTACATCGATTTCCAGGTTGACCGGCAGTTGGAGAACGACAAGGAGGCGGAGGACATCGAGCAGGCCATCGAAGAATTTGGCGAGGACGACTTTGCTGAGGATCCCGCCACCCCAGCGCGTCCTCAAGGGCTTCCTGAGCCGCCGGCCCTGACTATCCCTCGCTTCACCCCCGGCGGCACTGCCGACGGCACCGTGCGCCTCATCCCCACCTCCAGCGTCCCCGAGCGGTACAGGGGCGTCTTTGCCGAGTTCTCCCACTTCAACATCGTGCAGTCAGAGGCTTTCGGGGATCTCATGGGCTCCACGTTTTGCGGCGGCGGCGGAGGCAGTTGCGAGGCCGTGGTGGTCTCCGCCCCCACCGGGTCAGGGAAGACGGTCGCCTTCGAACTGGCCATGGTGAGGGCTCTCATGGAAAGGGAGGCTGAGGCTGAGGACGGAATCGGAGTCCGGCCGAGCAAGATGGTCTACCTATCTCCCATGAAGTCGCTGTGCGCCGAGAGGACGCGGGACTGGCAGGCAAAGTTCGGCTCCCTCGGCGTCCGCACCCTGGAGCTGACAGGGGACTCTAGCGCCAGCGACGTGATGGCGATCCGAGACTTCGACCTGGTGGTGACCACCCCGGAAAAGTGGGACGTGGTCACTCGGCGCTGGAAGGACCACAAGGAGGTGGCCAGGGCAGTCGGGCTGGTCATGATCGACGAGGTGCACCTGCTCAACGACAAGGCCAGGGGACACACGCTGGAGGCCATCGTCAGCAGGATGAAGACGATATCAAAGACCTCAGAGAACTCACCGAGGCTGAAGAAAAACCTAAGGTAAAATCCTTGTTGCCGTACTTGTAATGTTTGTTATTTACAATCTAAAATGTACAGGTTTGTGGCGGTTTCTGCCACCATACCGAACGCAGAGGACATTGCGACCTGGCTTGGAGGAGGGAAGGCCGTCACCCACAAGTTTGGTGAGGAAAGGAGGCCAGTGAAGTTGAGAAAGGTGGGTCCGTAATGCAAATATCGTTGACGCTTCAATTAAGTGCATTTTTTCCAATTGGCAGGTGGTTTTGGGATACCATCACCGCGAGGGCACCTCAGAGTTCAAGTTCGAGATGAACCTGACGTACAAGTTGGGCTCACTTGTGGCAACATACAGCGACAACAAACCCACCCTAATCTTCTGCAGCTCTAGGAAGTCTTCCCAGTTCACAGCCACTACGGTTGCCAAGGAGGCTAATCTCCAGATGGCTTGGAATCAGAGGCAAAGTCTTCAGGTAGGAGCGAAGAAGAAAGAAATTAGTTTGGTTTACCATGAATCCACGGTTGATCCGCAGGAAATCGCCAACCACACCAAAGACCAGAAGCTGGCCGATTGCCTTGCCAAGGGCGTGGGCTTCCATCACGCCGGCCTGGATCAGAGTGACCGGCGAACCGTTGAAGAACTCTTCGTGTCCGGGGACCTCCCCATCCTCGTATCCACGTCCACTCTGGCCATGGGAGTCAACCTGCCTGCGCATCTGGTCGTTA
>JAAUXV010166598.1_pt1 | contig 10139 bp, 12 predicted proteins | sample 7278181 | NCBI WGS metagenome assembly JAAUXV01 (sample SAMN14350114, study PRJNA611818) | marine sediment metagenome | isolation source: surface marine sediment (2.1m) | place: French Polynesia: Moorea | collected 2018-08
AACTTTCTGTTTTTTACTCGGGTGTGTGTTTTTTGCTTGCCATAGATAATCAACATTCCCAACTGATTGTTTCCATTTCAAATGAGGAGATGAACTTGAATGCTTACCGTACGAACCTTTCTTTGGCAGGAAGAGAGAAGAGCCAAAAACCATGCAAGGAAAAGTGGACTCCAAAATTCTTTTCGATTCAAAACCAAGTTACTGTATTCTCCCCTCCCCTCCTCCCACATGAAAAGTCATCCCCCAAAGACACTTGAAAAAAAATGTCCCGACCTGTGCTCGCCTATGCCCAAAGCAAAACACTTCTTCTGCGTCGCTGCCCAAAAGAGGAGGGCCTTCTTCGTCTGGCCCATTCCCCCCCCTTTCTTTTTTCTCTCTCTCTCCTCTGTCTCCCCTCTAAGGCGGTAGTGAAGAAGAAGCCGTCGTCGTCGTCGCCGCCCGCCGAGAGTGCAACCTCAGAAGTATTTTGAAGGCCTGCTCACCCTTGGTAATCTTCTTTTGAGCGAGGGGAAAACCTCCCGAGGGAAAAGAGAAGTCATGACATGACTGACAATTTCCCACGGAAATCCTCCTCCGAGTCTACGGTCCCACATGTACACACACCGACTGGCGACCCCGTTTTTTCCTGCTGCATTATTTACTTCCGTCGACTCCTTCCTTGTCCGGGATCCGTGTTTGTCCCGCCTCCCCCGCAAGGGAACCCGCCCCGCCCTAATCCCCCTTTGTCCTTGTTACCAGTGACGCAACAGCCGGTGGGAGGCGGGTCCGTCGATGGTGTGGACCATGCAGCAGGGATCTAGGCGGCGGCGACGAGCTTGAAATGCACGAGCATTGCCTAGAGTTGCTCCCATCTTTCACCAAAATGGAAGTACTATGGAAGTACGTACTACGTACAAAGCTATTTTCTGAAATACCCGATTTTTGCCAAGTGCAACCGGTGCCTTTTTCACGGAAAAGTATCGCCCCCCTCTTCAGAAGCAAGCGGGCGTCTACTATCGTTGAGCTAGCGGGCGTGAGTCAAAGAAGTCGCTAGAGCTTCAGCTACACGGAACTAGCGCAAACTCCCCTTGTCTCCGGCGGCGGCGCAAGCAAGCAGGCCAATTTACTGGGTTCATGTACGTACTCTAATGTTGAGCGAGGTCCCTCTCTCATGTCCACGTTGTGTGCAAGAGGCCCGGAGGAGGAGGAGGAGGAGCTGAATGGGCAAAGTGGCCGGGCGGTCGGCGGCGTCGAGCAGGCGGTGGCACAGAGTGGGGCTCCCTCTCGCAGGGGTCGACCGAGGCGGAGGCGGAGGCGGCGGGGAAAGAATGCGCTTTTTCTATTGTGCTCCCCTTTTGAGGCCACATTTGGCTTTGGTTTCTCCCCTCTACTCCTTTTTGAACTAGGGATGGATTCGGGCCAGGATTTTGCGGGTCGGGCTCAGCACAGTGCGGGCTCGGGCAGTGCGGGCTCGGGTTTTTTCGGGCTGAAGGGTGCGGATTGCGGGCTGGGGTAAAAATTGTAGGCTAAGTGCGGGCTTGCGGGCTATGCCTTACCAAAAAAAAATTTCGTCATTGTTTGAGGAAGAACCAAGAAAAAAAATTACCTTTATTTTTGTCTGCGGCGAAGCCCAGACCATGGAACAGTCAATGTTGTTGTTGTTGTTGGGGATTTCGGCACTATTTCGACTTTCAAAAAGTTGCGTTTTGTGCAAAACTTTTAAAATCAAAGTTGCAGATATTGGTTTGATAAGTAAATGTGCAAAATTTCAACTTTCTGTGACCAGTACTTTGGCCAAAAAAGGCTAAAAACGATTTGACGGCTTTTTTGTTTTTGGCCATTTTGACCCCTTAGATGACCTCAAAACCAAATTTTGACCTCATCCGCCCAACCTAAGTATGAGGTGCCCGATCTTTTTGATTTTAGGAAATTTTTCGTAGGACCACTCCTTCTGCATTTTTTCATTTTTAAACATTTATTGAGTTTTCTAACTTCATAGCTTTGCCAAACTATCAAAACTTTGTCAAATCTCGCCGCAGACCTTTTGAACAGAGTCTGTTCCTGATTTCTTTTAAAAATATAAGATTTTGGGAAATTATTATTGAAATTTCGCTGTTTTTTGCTTGAAAAATATTTTTATGCGGGCTGGAGGGTGCAGGCTACGGGCTGATGCGGGCTGGCAAAAACGCCTGCGGGCCTGCGGGCTCGCGGGCTCGCATCCATCCCTATTTTGAACCCGGCGGCCGGCTCTTTTTGAAAGGAGGAAGGAAAGCAGCCAACCAACCTTTGCGACGGTTTGGGCTCTCACGCCTCAGTTCATCGTGGAGTCCAAATATCTGACCTGGAGGGGAAGAGAAAGTAAAAAGGGAAACGGGAAAGAAGAGTGTTTTCTCGGAGTGTTGTGACTTCAGTGGTTTACTTTGTTGATTTAAAAAAGTGTTCTGCAAGTTGAAGTGTAAAGCGCAATCCAAGCACTTAGTACACTTTGTCTACGAGAAATTGCAGGTGAGATTTTTTGTCTAGCATGTAATTATGAAAGTCTCTACTCTGAAGTCTGAACGGACGTCCACCTTCCGTCCGGCAGTTGGATACATGTTTCTGAGTATGTTTACTGTATGTACAGTAAACTTCACTTGGCAAGTTATCTCATTTGTTTCCGACCACATCAATCTGACTCTTTGGTTTTTTTTTTTCAAAAAGAAAGGGGGAGGGAAAGAAATGATGGAACCAACAAGAAGTTGTTAATGACCAGTGTCTAGAAGAGTGGACAAACTTTCCCCTTAGCATACGAAAAACTTCAGATAGTGTAAAAGTTCTCTTTCAGCTCTCATGCAGTGACTTGCAGAGTTCAATTTTGCTAGTACTGTACGTACAGTGACCGTGAACGCCGCACAAAAAGTATCCCATCTCTGATACGGATTGCTCCAAGTACTAACACACGTACGGTACACGCGTTGGTACGTACATGTGCTGGCCAAAGTGTGCCAATGACTTTTATTGTCATGCTGCCGCCTCCCTCTCTCCTTTCGCCCAACAGCCGCGCGGTGAGGTGGTGTGCAGTGGATCGACTGTGGTCTACCATGCCTTGTTGAATTATTGACAGTGCCAACATCACGCTCTTCGCTTTCGCCCTTACGTGCATTCTTCCCTCGGTCTGCCAAGCCAGCGAAGCATGGACGTGGTTTTTGCGGCCTAAGGGAAAGTTATTATCTACATGTGGAAGGTTTACAAGGGGAAAAAATTCGCTAAACAATATTCCGCTCATTGCACGGAAAGCACCTCAGAGGTCGGGATGCCTTCACTCAAAATGACCGTGGATTGCGCAAAATTGCTTTTTGAAAGGGTGCTTCCGTCTCCACACAACGGTGAAAGCAAAAGGAAAAGAGGGGCAAACGCTGCAGCAAAAAGGGCATGGTCTGGCGGGAGGAAATCTCCTTCATAGCAATGGACTTAGAGAACTTTTTGGGCTGGCTTGTCATGGAAAGATGGGTGAAGGAAGGCATTTCCCATTCCCTTAAGTGGGTTGTGTTGCGTATAAAAATATAAAAACTCTACAAACCTATTCCGATCTTTGAGGAATCTGGGGGCACCGACGGCGGAATGCCTGAAGTCGCCGCTAGGCTGATCTTTCCGCCGGCGCCGCCGGCGCGCGCCAAGTCGCCGCCATAATTGGCGCGGCCGGCGCCAAGCAGGTGGCCGCCGCCTCCTCCGCCTCTGCCGCCTCCTCTGCCGCCGACAACAACGGCGGGGACCAGGAGGATCTTCACCAACCCCTCTCTCGTACATTTGGCCAGGCGGAGGAGGTGGAGCTAAGGCTGAGCGCGGCAAAGCTGCTACACCACCAGCAACAACAAAAAGGTGCCTGATTGGCTTGTGCAGTGCAGTGACTCTGTATGATGGAAAAAATGTCATACGGTTGATTGTATTCTTTCCAGTCTCCAACACCTTTGGCGGCTCGAGAAAGGCCCATGCCGTGGCCGCGTCGGCGCTACACTCCAAACTCTCCTCACTGGCAGCATTCCACAGGAACACGCAGGTTGCATAATTAGCGGGGGAAAGGGAATATTTTTGAATTAGATACTCTGTAGTATCCCAACGCAAGCGAAAAGGCAAGGTGTTGCCATCTTAATGTTGTGCCCTTCCTCTAACCGCTCCTCCTCCCACTCCCTTTTCTTTCCTTATTTGTCAATCGATGTACCCCAGCGTTCAGTCGCATAAGCGAAGGAAAAAGAGAGAGGAGAGGCGTCCTCGGCCAAATGGGTGGAACTTGTTACTTTCGTTCCAGTTTCCTCGAGGCCGCACTGCAGTTCAGACGTTTTTTATACACTGCGGCAAGATACACTTATTGCTTTCTGACATTTTTTTGATCTAGCCTTGTCTTTTGATCTTGAAACCAGGCTGCTTCCAAGACGTACCGCCCATCGTCTACCAGCACCGTGGGCTCCCTCTCCTTCGGGAGGCTCAGAGAATATCACCATGACCAAGGAGGAAAGGAGGAGGAGGAGGAGGAGGCCAGGTGGGAATAGGAATACGGAAATACGAGTCTGAATAAAAGAAACAACTAAATACGTATGAGCAGGAAATCTCTGTTGATGACCGCTCTGTCTCCCGACTCTGCGACGGCGGCGGCGGCAGATAACGCCGCCTTCGTCGCGGAAGGAGACGACGACGACTGGCAAGAGGCTGGTTCAGTGTTCGAAGAAAAAGAGGAGAAGGAGGATCAGGATGGTCTGCAGGACTTAGAAGTGAGCGGGGTGAGCGGCGGCGGGAGGAGAAGGACGAGCGGGGTGGTGGAGATCGTAGACTTGCACCAAACGCTCGGAGGAGGGGGAGGAGGAAAGGAAAGGAATGTGAGTAAAATGTCTGAATACATACCGTAGAGATTGGGCATTCTCAACTGTTCCGTATCCGGTTCAAAATTGCCCCTGTCGGCTCTTCAAATATTCAAACAAAGACCGAAGGGAAGGAAGGGCCATCCCGTAAAAAGGTTTGCCCTATTGGCCGCAGCCATGTCGTCCTTCAGTGGGCAAGAGGAAAGAAGGGAGGGAGGAGGCTCTGGGGAATAAAACGTATATGCTAATAATAATGTGTGCGCGCGAGTGTGTCCCCCTCCTCCTAGCTCCCTACGAGCTCTCTAGAGAGGACATGTAGGGGAGGGGAAAGCAATCGAATGGAGCAAAACCTGCCCATTTTTCATGCGCACTTTAGTCCTGAGTCAGTTAGCATTGAGTGAAGTACAGTAGTTGCCTTTTAAAAGGCCCTTTATGTGCCCTGCAACATGAACCAATGTCACTTTCTCAGCCCGTTTCCATCCCTCCTCTGCAGCGCCGGGGAGTCACCCTGACCAGCACTGGAGCTCAGGTACTTTGCTATTTTCTAACTATTTGTTCCGACTGTTCTTATCATGACGAAATTCTCCATCAGACTGATCCTGTGAACGACGAGTCTGCCTTCGACTGGGACCTGAGCGACCGGACGGACTCTGAGACCCAAACGCTTCCTCCGACGCGAGCAGGATCCACCACGCTCTACTCGGGAGCGGCGGTGGCGGTAAAGGACTCCCTTGCCTCCGACGGCGTCGGGCAGGTGTCTCTGGCGTACAGCGACCAGCATCTGCTGCAGGACGCTATCGTACAGACAGACCAGAGGCTGGTATTCCTCATCAGGAGGGCAGGAGGAGCAGGTGGGACTAGAGAAAAATAAGAAGAAGACAATTATAAATGGAGAAAAGGTGCCTCCGCGTTGTTGTTGTCCCCGTTCTTGTTTGTCGTACCTCCCGCTTCCCGCTTAATGCGCTGTGTCTGGGCTAAGGAAGGGCGCGGATATCGATTGTCGATTTCCCGCAGCAAAGGCCTCTTGAAAGGCGGCGATCCAGAGCAGCACTGCGTACACATTGCACAAACTACTATCATTGCCCAAATGAGCTCTCTTTTATATTTACCACGAGTGCAATTATTCTTGTAATTCCCCGCTGCAGGTGTCAATCGAGCATCGGCGAAAGGTGTGATCGGTGGCGGTCGAGGAGGAGGCGGGCTGTGGGGCCAGAAGGCGTCCAACTCGGCCACCCGCCAACGAAAGGTCCGCTACCACGATGCTTGGTGCCAGACCTACATCGAAGTGCAAGATTTCGGAGTGCAGGTCACGCCGGACGAGATCGATGGAGGAGGAGGAGGAGGGGCGGAACAGCAGCAGCAGCAGCAGCCGCGCCTGTTCAGAGAGGCCTCCCGGTCGACTGCGGGAGTAGGAAGGAGGACGGCCAAGGCGGCGGCGAGGAGGAGGTCCAGGCTGCTGAGCTCGGAGGACACGACTCGAGCGGTGGAGGATGCCATACTCAACTACGACAGCGACTACGACAGCGACTTCAGCCAACAGCACCAGTTGGAAGAGGAAGCGGAGAAAGGGGAGCGAGGAGGAAGAGGAGGAGGGTCCTCGACGGCGGCGGAGGCGGCTTTAAAGGAAGCCTCCGCCGCGATACCTCCTCCCGCCGAAATCAAACGGGAAGCTGCGGCTAAGGGCGTGCAACAGCAAGTTCTGCATCAGGAGACGAGCAGGTCCTTCTCTGCTGCGTCCAGCCGCGCCGGTGGATACGCCCAGTCAGACGCAAGCTTCCAGGTAGACCTGGCAGAACCTGGGGTCCCTCTCTCGGCCGGCCTCAGAGGCCAGGCCACCGCGGCGGCCACTACGGCGGCAACGGCACTTGTGTCTCACTCCGCTGTAGCCGCAGGGCTGCAGCAGTTGAACAAAGTGCATCCTGAATCGGGCGCCTCAACCGCACAAGGGGGAATTGGAGAGGCTGCTTCTCCAGGTGGCGGTGGCCTGCTTGGAGAAGCCATATCCCTGCCCAACAGGAGCCTTAAAGGCGGCGGCGCCGGTATCGTCCCCACTCCCCCTGGGTCCGGTGGGAGCAGCGATGCGGGGGGAGGAGGAGCAGGGTCCAAAAGCGGTGGCGGCGGAGGTGTCGGCGTCCCTTTGCCTCCCCCTTCCCGCGCTGGGCTTGAGAAGGTGGACGTGGCTATCCAAACTGAGCGGGAGGTGCTGACGGAGGAGGAGAGGTCCGGCTTCAGGGCGGTACCATCCGCACTAAGGAAGTATGAGGTAATCGGGGACGATCCGGACGTCTTCAGGGACATCGACCAATGGGTGATTGAGGTCTCCAAAAAGAGGTGAACAAAGGACCTATGTACGACAGACGGAATGCTTCGCCAGTACGTTGTGCTCGATTCATTTCCGACCTGGTGATAATGCTTTTTCTGCAATTCCGTTGACATACTTTGCTAAACTAACTGCTGATGCTGTTGCTGAAGCTATACTTGTTGCTGTTGCTATACATGCTACTGGTACTATTATTATTGATGTTCCACTGCTGCCCTTCTGTTTGTTTCTTTTGCTGTCTTGTTCTCTTGTTGCTGCTGCTGCTTCGATATTTGCTGTTGCTGCTATAATATGTACTTGTTGCTTTTGTTCCTCCTGCTGCTGTTGCAATTGTTGTTCCTTCTGCTGCTGTCTTCTTTCTTCCTGTTTTTATGTTGTCTTTATTCCTGTTTCTTCTGCTATTCTTGTTGCTGCTGGTGTTGTTATAAGTGCTGCTGCTGCTCTCTCTGTTTTTGTTGCTGCTACTGTCCTTCCTCCTTCTCCTTTTTTTTCTTTATTTAACTTTTCAGCTTGTATCTAGAACGACTTATTGAAGAATCGAATCTCCTCCTGTTTCCGTAATGGCCAGGTACAAATCCCTAAAGAAGATCGTCAAGACCCTTCTTCTGCACCTGACGGACGATCCAGGGCGGTACGACTCCTCCAGGGCAGAGCTGGTCAAGGTGCGAGCCTTCTTCCGGTGGGTGGCGGAGAACGTGCGGTACGACGCGGAATGCCAGGACAGGAGGATGAGCACCACAGACATACTGAGGGAGAAGCGAGGCGTCGGAAGACAGTTCGTCAAGATATTCACCGAGATGTGTCTGCTGGGAGGGGTGAGGGCCAAGGGGCTCAAGGGATTCGCCAAGGACAAGGACTACATGCCAGGTGAGGTCGAGCGAGCGAGAGCAATGCATACGGGAGTAGGGAGTAGGTGGAGAGAGACCGAGTGTGTGAAATCTCCAGATTGGACCCAGCAATTCCCAACCGGCGGCGGTGGAGGAGGAGGAGGAAGAGACCGCGTTGATTGTTCAGTCCGCATTGCCGATCGATTGAGTGCCGAGGACGGCGATGAGTTGCCCTTTCGACGCGGCAAACACGAGACGAGCGACACTACCCAAAAAAAGAGTTTGCGGATTACAAAACTATTTCAAAGGATCTTGTGCGGCATTGTTGCGAAGATGTCCCGTATAATACGAACGGCCGGATAGCTTGACTTTCGTTGTCCCGTTGCGTACACTATTCATCATTCAGCATGCGCCTTGAATTGAAAGTAATTTTTCCATCAATGTCTTTCCGTTACTACTCGGAGAAAGAGAGAGAGAGGTCCACTTAAGGAAGAAGTGACAAAGGCAAGTTTACTGCAACATCAACGAAAAAGCCCTCTACTCAAACTTTCGCCCCCCTCCTCCTCATGCCTCCCTTAACGACCGCCTCTCTGGGCTCTTTTTTGTCTCAGGCCCGTTAATACTTCATGAGGGGCATCGATTGGACAAGTCCCTCCCTCTTTCCTTCTCTCCGTCGTCGCGGCGGCCCAAAAAGAGCCGCAATGGGCGAGCTAACTAGGAGGGGTTTGGGGCACAACCATGAGCTAGCCGTGAGGACTGGGAAGAGGGAAGCAATTCTTGAGAAACGTGCTTCCGGATGTCCCATTGCCAACCGTTGCGCTGGCTTGCTGCTAGAAGAAAAGTCAAGAAAACGAAAGATATAGTTAGGAAAAGCAACGGTGATGGATCCATGGCGAGCAATGAGAAGCAGGAAATCTAAATGGGTTTTTCAAAACTTGGCTTGCTTGACGGGGACGGAAATGGCAGAAGTCAAAAGCAAATGGGCCGTTGTTGGTTGTGACGGGCGGACGGTGGTGGACGGTGAGGCCGCGCGTTTCGCAATTAAGCCTTAATTGGCCACATTTTCTCGTCCCCAGAGAGGTCGGTCGGTCGGGTAGTGCCTCTCCTTCCCTTTACCGCAAGGCTAAATGTCCCGGTGCCAGCCTGTGCTACTCGAGCAGTTTTGTGCGCAGAATATTCGCGCTACATGGTTGTGTACGGGGATATTGCAAGAGGCACGATCGATTTTTATATGGCAAAAAGTGGCAAGAGGGGACAACGACAGTACAAATTGACTGTCGTAGGGAGGAGATTTTGCAACAACAATAACATCAAGCTTTCGTTGTTGTAGAGAAGCGATCGCAGGCTCCTTGTATTTTCCCTCCTAATCGTCCTTCACCTTCAAAACCAACCGATGCAGGAATGGACAGCTAATTTTCACAAATGTGCTGTTCTATCCTGAGTAAATACTCGTTTGCATAAGACTTGTAAACGGACATATTTTAACATAAAGAGAGGCAGAAAGAGACTGAGGGGAAAAGAAAGGAAAAGGGAATTCGAGAGGAAACAATCCTCATTCTTATGCTCACGTATTGACATTCTGGTCTCTTCTTCTGGTGTACTCTACTCGACCGGTCCATATATATTCCATGTATGTACTTGATCAATCAATTTGTTATTCCTTGCTTGAAGGCGACGACTTCGTTCCTGGAGAGAGCCCCAGCCACGCTTGGAGTGCAGTATTCCTGGTACAGTGGAAGAATGAGATACTCGTAGATTCGCGGTTCATGAAATATGTTATTTTTAAACAATCAGTTGGGCACCTGGCGCCTCCTGGACTGCTGCTTCGCCTCCCCCGACTCTCCCGGCTCTCCCACCTCCTCCTCCACCTCCCCGTCCTCCTCATATTCTGGTGCCACCGCCGCCGCCTCGTCTTCCTTCTCTGCATCCGCTGCCTCCTCCTCTTCCTCCGCCATGCTTACTCCCACCACTGCTGCAATGGGAGGTCGCCCCAGCACCAGCGAGGACACTGCGTCGTCTCCGCTCTCCCCAGATAGACGACGGCACCGGCACGTCCAACACCAGCGCCAAAATACGGCATCGACGGCGGCGACGGCGGGAGAAGATAACGATGGAGGAGACAAGAAGACTCCCAACGAGCACTTCTTCCTCACCGATCCGGACGAACTCATCTACACGCAC
>JAAUXV010097392.1_pt1 | contig 10133 bp, 15 predicted proteins | sample 7278181 | NCBI WGS metagenome assembly JAAUXV01 (sample SAMN14350114, study PRJNA611818) | marine sediment metagenome | isolation source: surface marine sediment (2.1m) | place: French Polynesia: Moorea | collected 2018-08
TCGGGACGTCAAGCGAGGAGCTGCGTAAGTAGGCCTTTTTCGTGTAGGGACCAATAGGGCAGACTGCAGAAGTACAGTAGATACACTGTGCCGATACGTTTTTTCAGGTGACCAAAAATAGTTTCCACCTTCAATAGGAACGTCTCCACTCTGAGTAACCTGTTGGAGCACTGCCGGCAGAAGCTGTGGATGTTCGTCTCCCTGGAGGACGTGGACGTGTCCAAGGCCAAGGAAGAGCAGCTCAAGAAGATCCTGAAAGAGAACCGCGAGATCGAGGAGGACATCGCTTCTCTGCGCCTGATCGGCGACGCCACCTCCCGGCTGCACTGCCCGCACAAGGACCTGGACGACCTGGCCAGGCAGATGATCTCGCAGCTCAACCGACAGCTGGCGGAGAGGCAGAACTCGGACCCGCAACAGTCGGCATACCTTGACCTGGTGGTGGGGGGATCCTCCTCCGGCGGCGGCGGGGGAGGCGGTTCCGGTGGCGGCGACGGAGGGGGAGGAGGAAGTGGGGGAGGGGGAGAGACTGTTTCTCTCATATTTGCCGATGCAGAGAGGAGGTCCCACTGGGAGGAGGCATTCAACGATGTCAAGCAGAAGCTCAGTGAGGCCCTCTTTAAATATATAGTAGTTTCTACAGCTTGTTTGGTTATCGTTGTCCTTCTGTCCAGTTCGCACGGAGGACAAGAAGGCTCCCCCTGACTTCCTGAACCTGATCCCCATTCGCAAGACGCGCTCCGGGCTCCAGTTCACCTGTGCCGCCCCAACGCTCTCGCTCAACGGGCACAAGCTGAAGGACGTGTGGGTGTGCAACAGCGACGGATACGTAGGACAGGTCAGTTTGCCGTCTTGAGCACTGCTTCAAAATTTACGAATCAATTTGCCGTGTGTTTTCTTGCAGGTGTGCGTGCTAACCCTTCTGCCGGAGCCCACCCTTGTATGTTGCAACGGGGTTTGCAACGCCCGCATCCTGTCCATCGTATCAGTTCCTAACATTCCCAAGTAAGACAAAATATGCCCTGCATTTTCAAATTTTTATATATCAAGTCTATTTCTTCGCAGACCCCTTTGTGATACGCCTAGCTCGGTGGCTCCCCCGCTCTCCACCTCCGCCCCGAGTATAACCTCTTCCCTGGCGACAACCACCTCGGCTGCTGGGGGAGAACCATTTCTCCCATCCGGCGGCGGTGACATCTCGAGTAGACTCGGGACGGAACCCTCCCATGCCGACGTTGGTGCCGATGACATTGCGGTCGGTCGAGAGCTCATGGGCGACTCCTCTTCCTCATCTTCCTCCACCACCTCCGACGATGAGGACGAAGACGAGGTCGTCGTCGGCCTCCGAGACAGCCTCGCCGCGGCCACTACCACCAGCACCTCCGCCATATCTTCCCTCTCTTGCCCCGCCACGTCGTCGTCCTCGACCGCCGATTTGGTCGGCGGATCTTCGTCCTCCGGTGGTGGTAGGTTTTCGTCGGCCATGACCTCTTCAATCGTGACGATTGACAGCTGCGTCGGTGGTAGCGTCGTTAGCTCCTCTGCTTCCGGTGGGAGGCTTGTTGGGGAGGTGGAGAAGGATGTTGGCGATCGGCCGAAGGGACCAGAGGAGTGTCAGGTTTGAGGCTATTCTGCCTGTGGTATGTAGCGAAGGTCTTCTTATCGACTTGTCTTACAATACTAGGCAACCATGTGGCTGGGGACAGAGGACGGTCACATCCATATATTCAACTGCACCGACAACATCCGCATCAAAAAGAATAAGGACAAGTTTGTGCACAGTTCACCGGTCCTTGCCATTCTGTAAGTGTATAAATTCATTCAGTTTTGCGAATGATGCACAAAGCACTCACCGCTAATTATTATTTCTTCTATGTAGCTATGCGGACAACAAGGTATTCGTCTCTCTGGGAAGTGGCAACATCGTGGTATACGTCAGGAGTCCAAGTAAGTTAGACCAAATCCTTGGAGGCAGCGAGTTGGTAACATTCTTATTTTACGTACATCTTCACAGACGGCGTTTGGGATAAATCAGGCGCTAAGATCCTTTCCATTGGAACCGCTGAACACCCCATAAGGAAAATGTTAGTAGTAGGAAGCAGGATCTGGTGCGCTACGAGAAACGTCATAAAGATAGTAGACGTGGCCGACGTGGAAGTGAAGGTAACAATGAGGAACATTCTGGTCTTGATGCTATTTTGAAACGCCCGATTGCTTCTCAGGCGAGTTTCACCGTCGTCGTCAAGGAGGACGACAGCAAGTCCGAGGCGAAACCGGACGAGCTTGGGCGGTCAATCCTGGCGATGTCCCACTGCGGCATGGCTGTGTGGGTCGTGGTGGAGAGGAGCGCAAAAGTCCTGGCCTTCCACACCTCGCCCCAGTCGCGAATGTGTGGTAGCGAAGTGTCGCGGGGCGCTGAAGAAAGTTTCATAGAGGTGGAGCCCCTGATAGACCTGAAAGTTACTGGAGTCGTCAACAAGGTTCTTGCAGGTATGAGAACTTGACACGTACCAGTTTTAGGTGTGTGAATTCTCATTAGCATTGATTGATGTGTCTTGCTGGTTAGGTTGTGACGATATCATCAGGCAGCATAAGGCCGCCTGCCTGAGAATAACAACCATCCTTGCCTGCAAAGACATGCTTTGGGTCGGGACTAGCGCCGGTGTCATAGTCACCATGCATCTGCCCTACATCAACGCCAACACCTCCAAAATTACGGTCATGCCCCATCTGATTGGTAAGTTTAAAATATTGAATTGTACGCACAGTATACGGGTAGTAAGTTTACACTGATCGCACTTGCAGGAAATCAATACGGCCACTCCGGTCACGTCCGCTTCCTTACCTGTGTCGAGATGACTCCGGAGTTCGCGAGAATCCCCCCGTTCGGCAAGTCGCACGGGAGGTTCCAGGGTAGGTCGAGCAAGGCGGCGGGAGGCGAAGCGTCGTCGCACGCAAACATTAATACGTTAGGTTAGTTCTGTGCAATTTTTTTCTGCTGAAAGTTTCGTCATTTCAGTTTCTTTTTCAGGTGTTTCCTCTCACGCTTCTAAAATGCTGGTGATATCGGGAGGCGACGGCTACGAAGACTTCAGTTCCTCCGGACACAACGAAATGGTGGGGAGGGAGGATTCCACCAATCACCTGTTGCTGTGGCAGGTGTGAGCCGGCTGGCTTGCCGCTGCATTTCCAAAGAAGAGTCGAACTTTCACCTGTAGATCATGAACAGTGGTCGTTGTAGAGTACAAAGTATTTCTTGGTTTTTTTCCTTGTTAACCCGTCAATGCAAATCGAGCGAAGAAATAAGATTTCCCGTGAATTATCAACAGCCGCCCGAGACCTCTTAACGTGTTAACTTGATTCCGACTCTGAGCCGTTCTGCGTGATGTGGTATAGCTTCATCCGCCTCTTGCTCCCTCCGACTTCTGACTTGACCGTGCAGTTTCTCGCGTCGTACGCAGCCATCCTCCTGCCTTGCAGCAAGCACAGTTCCCTCCGCCGGGACGGATTGGCCTTCACCTTGTTCACCTCTGTCGAAAGGCTGGCCTCTGTGACCTCAATTCTGTCTGCCATCGCGTAGTCCTCGCCGACGGGCGAGGAGGCCTTTCCCACGTTTTCCGGGACCCTCGTGTCTGCCGGCAGAGCGAAGTACGAAGAGCAGGGAAAGAATCCAGTGTTGTCGAGGCGCAACACGTGTCTAATTATTTCGTTCCCGTCCTGGGAAGACGGGAATAATACGGAGGTTACCAAGGGCGGGGGAGGCACTTCAGTTGTAGAATTGTCTTTTTCTCCTTTACGTTCGGTAGCTCGTGGAATTTCTCTGCCAGAACACATTTTTTTAATTCCCCCGCACATTTTTTCTAAATTTAAATTTATTACGCTTTTGATTTGACATATACTTTTTTAAAAAAAATGAGGTGACTTTGCAAAAGTTAGGCACTAAACAATATGCGGGAAACACAACTTGCGGTGAAAGATTAGGGCTGGTGTCGGGTTCAATTCAACCCGAACACTCCCAAGACACCTTCCTTTATACCTGCGGTGATGTATTTTTCTGGCAGATGTTGTGAAGGAATACTCCGCTTTGGTATAGTAAAAAAGATTCAAGTAAAAGACGGCAGAAGGTAAATACTATCCCTGACCAAAACTTTCCTTTGGTTAGGTGGATGAGGTTACGTGTACAGTATATTAATATTAAATTAATATATTAATATGCCGCGTGGAATAGCAAAACGACTGATACTATTATTACAATTTATTTGTAACTCGATCCCGACCCCACAATAACTAACTCGTCTCTAACCCTACAACTTAATTTGAATGCTCTTTAATTCCCACATTTGTTGCTATGTTTTTCGCTCTAATTTATTTTTAGTTTTTGTATAATGATTTGGAAAATCAGTATATTGACATTTTCAAAATTATACGGAGGGTTGTTTTATTGGCGAATCTAAAATGGTATACTACGGAACAAAGAAGAAACAGAACCCCAAATCCATGAACAAGATATCAAAGGGAGCGAAGGCGGCGAGAGGGCAGAAGGTAGACTCTGGAAAGTCCGGTGGGAAAGTCAGAGCAGGAAAACTGAGAAACAGCAAGTTCAAGCACCTTTGAGACAACTTCAACCCCTGTTGCAAATTCCATCGGAGAAACAAACTGAACGGTCAGAATGAGAGAAAGTCATTCGTTGTGTATTATGGCCTGTCGGACAAGATAATGCTGTTATTACATAATCGTTTTCACTTTTTCTTCACTCGGGACAGGGCGGGTTTCGCCGTTTCTTCAATTGTCCGTTCTACTCGGATCGTTTATTCAGTTCAGTCCGTGAATCCGTAAGGCACCTTTGAATATGTGTTGACCATGGCGGGGGCCTTGAGGCCCTGGTGCCCGAAGGGCGGGGGAGGGGCGGCTGAGTTCGGAGGGGACGATGCTGAGTTGGAGGTTGGCCCCGAGATGCCGGGCAGTCTCTGGGACAGGAACTCGGCCGCGTCCTTGACCGCCTCAGAGTGGTTGCTGTGGTAGGGGAGGATTCGACGATTGCTGTTGTTGTTCGCGGCAGTGGTGGAGGCGGCGCTGCTGATGCTGCTGATGGCAGTCGTGGCGGCTCTGTGCTGGCTGGACGGGGGCTGCTGCTGCGGCTTCTGCTGAGGCTGGAGCTGCTGGTGTTGAACCTGGGGAGGTGGCTGCGAAAGCTCTCGTCTTGGCTGACTTGCCCCGAAAGATGTTGGTCTTATGTACGTCCTATTGGGAAACATTTCTTAAAGAAGTCATTTGCGACATTACAACAATATTTTCTTTACCTAGGAGGAGGTTGAGGAGCAGTTAGTGACGAGGGAAGACTTTCCTGCCTTGCCAGCCTGTTAACAGAACCAGATTGCTGACGTCCGACGGATCCTGGTACGCCTGATGATTGCCTCTGTTGATGCTGTGGCTGTTGTTGCGAAGAGTTTCTTTGGTTTTGCGGAGAGGATGGCGAGCCATAGCTGGTCGAAGAGTGTCGGGATTGTCTATCTGACGTTGATCTCTCCCTGAAGAGCAAAAGCTTTTTTCCCCACTTATACATAGCATAATTTAAAACTGCGCTCCTACCTTGGGCCTACTACGGACGAGGCTGGTACTACTCTGCTGGCCGCGCCTAGCTTGAACGTCTTGGGCAGGGTCTGGTGGCCGAGAGGTGCTCCGGAGCCCGACTGTGACGAGGAGGAGTTACCTCCGCCGTTGTTGCACCCCTCGAACCTGTTCCTCACCCTGTCCACCTTCCCAGTCTTAACCGGGGAGGGTGAGCGGTGGCGAAGGAGGCAGGCGCCGGCGAGCGGGGACGGACTAGGGCTGCGAGCGGAGCGGAACGGCGTGGTGCTCCTCTGCCTGGTGGTTGGGCTGGACGGCAAAGCGCCCCCCGCCGAGGCGGTAGTTGGAGAAGAGGAGGAAGCTGCGGACGAGAAGGGCTCAGAGTTCTTTCGCTCGAACTTTGTGCGCGCCTGGTTGACGGAGCCGGTGTTGGCGGCGGAGAAAAGGCCGCGGCGGATGGTGCTGCCGCTCGGGGCAGTGGTGATGGCAGTGGGGGAGGGTGCCGCGGGCGCCTCCCTCTCTTGTCTCTTGCCACTGCTGTTGTTGTTGACGGTATTCTGGATTTAAAAAAATTCTTCGTATGCAGACACTTCTACTGTCAAGGAAATTCAATGCAAAAAAATATTACCTTTCTTGACGATCCAGGTGAGTGGAACTCAGAGATAGTCTTGGCCAACTGTGTCATGGCCTTCTCCACTTCCTCCATCTCCTTGGAGGGGCTGCCTTTCCTCTTGCTGCCGGCTGCGCTGCCAGTGCTATTATTGTTGCTTGAGCTCGTCTCCGACGTCCTCCTGACGAGATATCCAGCGTCCCTCGGCTTCACTACGGGGGACGTCGGAGGCGCCGATGGGACGGTCGTTCCTAAGGTGGACCCAACACTTCCTCCTCCTCCGGCAATAAAGCTGTTCATCATGTCCATCAGCGGCTTGCGGTCGGAGGAGAGGTCGCTTCGCAGCAGGCTGAGGTCCTTTCGCACCTCGGAAATGTCACTCTTCACCTGCGAAATGGGATCGGGGCCGCCTTCAGAGGTGTCTACGCTCCTCCTCGTTTCTTTCTCCCTCTTGTCATAGCTGTTGCGGTTCTCCTCCACCTCGATTTTGTCCCGTGGAAGCACAATCACGTGTCCGTCATCCTCCTCCTCCTCCTGTCGGTCCAGATTAAGCGAGAACCTGATGTGCTCGTCCACCTCCGCCAGGAGATGGTCGATGTCAGCGTTCATCTTGTTCAGCGACGCCTGGCTGTTGTCGACCGCCTCCTCTTGCTTCTCCACCTCATTTTGGTCATGTACCATTCCCTTGAGGTCGTCAAAGAGCGCCTCGCTTGCTTCCACGGCAGAAGGAAGAGGAGGAGGAGCAGCATCGTTTTTGACCAAAATTGGTTCCGAATTCACCATCGTGCTGCTTTCAGCGCCTGCAGAAGGTGGTAGGCTAGTTCTCCTGAAAGGCTTCGGGCTGGAGGCTGCCACGCCGCTGCTGAGGCTAAAACGAGCGTTGCCGCCCTGGGACCAGTCTTTGTCTCCTGTCATGACGGGAGGGTTTGGCGTGTACTGCACCCTTCTGTATTCTCTCGCGGTGCCGGTGACAGCAACAGCAGCAATAGGTGCTGCGGCAGGAGGAGCGTTGGCGGGGCTTAGACTGAAATGAGGTGGAACATCGGGATCTGCTGCAGGTATTTCTGACAATGAGTTCCTCGGGGAAGTTGTGTCCATAGGCTCCGAGGACAGGGACGGCGAGGGCCTCTTCTCTTCGGTAGGAGAAGGGGAAGGGTCTTTTGGCTGTTGTGAAAGTTGTTGTCGTTGGTGGGAGACTACCACGTCGGGTTGCGGCAGGGACAGGAGGACGGCAGAGGCGGACGGAGGAAGGTCCTCCCCGAACTTGGAGAATCCCCCGTCGGAGGAGGTGGTGAGCACGCTCTCCTTCGAGTCCCTCTTGTTGGAGTCTCCTCCCATTCCCAACTTGGCCCCCCCTGATGGGTGCGCCTGCCTCTGCGGCGCCGACGGCCGCCGCGGTCGCTCCGACGATAGCAGCTGCTCCTCGCGGACGGACTCGTCCGTCAAGGAGTTGTTCTCCCAACTGGACTGGTCGCTGCTCTCCATGGCAGCAGCGGCAGTAGCAGCCGCAGTTGCAGCGTTGATGGGAAGGGATGAGGACGTGGTGGAGGCGGAGGATGAAATGGTGGAGGCCTTGGTTGACGCAGGGAGGACTGAGCTGGCCTGGGAGGAGGAAGAGGAGCTGTCTGAGGCGCCGATGCCGCCGGCGCCCAGTTTTGAGGTGAAGAGAACCTTGGTGGCCGGGTGATGGTAGGGGTGAGGGTGGTGGTGGTGGTAGTGCGGGTGGTGCGGGGGGTGGTTGACGAGGCCCTTTATGGAGAGTTCCGAGTTTGACTTGGAGACGTCGGAGGAGCCGAAGGCGGGGGAAGATGAGGAGTAGTTCTGATCAGACATGGCAGAGTGGTTGGTGGCCAGCTCCCACAGGGGGGTCAGAGTTCTTTCCGCAGCCTGTACGTAATTTAGGATGCGATAATTATTTTTTGACCTAGTTAAGGGTATTAATGTAGTTAAGGATATATGAGCGAGTGCTTCCTTACCTGCCACAGTGGTTGTCCGTCGTGCATCTGCTCCACGCACATCATGGCCTTTCCCGTCCTGGCCATGAGCTGCTCCACCAGGCTCGCAGGCGGGGGAGGCATCTGCGAAGACGAAGACGAAGGATTCTGCTGCAACAACTGCCTCGTCTCCTCCCCCAATTCGGTCTCTTCCGCCCCCTCGACCTCAGGCCGCTCCATCGCCTTCGGGGTGGTGGGCTCCGAAGGCTGCGTTATCGTGATGGAACCCGCGGCTGCAGCAACAGCAGCAGAGGCGGCAATATCATCTGCGGAATGCGAGGAACCTGAGGGCTGTGGAGGTGGAGGAGGCGGCGGCAGCGGGCTAGGAGGGCGCTTCCTCCCGCTCCTCCGGTGCTGCTGACCCGCCTGCAGCGACGACGAGGCGGACGGGGACGTGGTAGGACTCTGGCATTTTGGCGTCGCCGTCGACTCCTCCTCCTCGGCAGCAACAACGGCGGCAGCCTGTTCATCATCGACCTCGTCCCGCTCATCTTGCTTCTCACAGCCTTCTTCAGCCTCTACGACATCTTTCTGTTCCTCCTCCTCCTCCTCACCGGAAGCTTCTTCCTCCTCCTCTTCCTCCTCTACCCTGGTGGAGCAGAAGGAGTTCTTCCTCTCCACGATCTCCTCCGCCTTCCTCTTGATCTGGTCCAGGGTTATGACGGCGGAGGAGGAGGCGTTGGACTTGACGGAGTCGGTGGAGGGGGAGGGCATGATCATTGGCTTGGCGGGGGAGGACGGCGAAGGGGACTCCGCCGGGGGAACAGGGAAGGGGGACGGTGGGTGGGCGGAAGATGGGGAGGGGGGCACCGATAGCAGGTGGGGAGAGGGGGCAGGCAGCGGGGGCTGATTTTGTTTGAGCATCTGTGGAATGGAAAAGTTGCTTTGATAGAGAAAAAAATAAAACTTCGCTGTGATTTGCCTGTTCAGCTTCTCCGGCTCTGGAAAAGTCTGCAATGATATTTGGCGCGGCGGCGGTCGGGGTCTGAGGTGGAGAGCTGGCTATGGAGATAGTCTTGCTAGGCCTGCATAATTAGGAGTAAAAAAATCAAGTGCATTAAGTTAGGTTTTTTTGTTCACCTGTCAAAAAGGAACTCGTGCGCCCCCTTCTGCTCCTGCCAGTGCTCCTTGTGGCTCTGGAGGTTTTGCTTGGCGGCAGACAGCGAGGAGGAGGACGGATGTGCAGCCTCCGCGGCCTCCTCCGCCGGAGAAGCAGCCTCCGCCTCGTCCTCCACCGCCCTACCCGCCCTCAGCCCGGCGATCCACGGGTGCCCGAGACACTGCCTGGCCGTGGCCCTCCGCTCCTTCTCCCTCACCAGCAGCGAGTCGATGAAGTCCCTGGCGGTGGGGGAGACAGAGTCGAAGGCCTCGTCCTCGTAGTCGTACTCGGCAATGGTCACGTTGGCCATGGTCTCCAGGTCGGTGTCGCCCATGAAGGGGGAGAGGCCGGAGAGGAGCACGTAGCAGATGACGCCCACCGCCCACATGTCGGTGGCGTACGAGATTGGCTCGAAACCGACCACCTCGGGGGCCACGAACTCGGGGGTGCCGAACAGGACCTGGAGCAGAGGGAGGGGGATAGTTGTGGCTCAAACAAGGATTTTTTTCCTGTCAGATACTGCTTTTTTAAAATGCTGCAACATCTCCTTGCTGCAACTCTATTGTTTCTATTGCTGCTGTTGTTTCTATTTGCTGCCGCTGGGTCTCTCTTACCTGCAGCTTCTTCTCCGGCTCGTACTTCCTGGCGAGCCCAAAGTCGATTATCTTGACCCTGTTTCCCGCCCTGGTCAGGCAGAGAATGTTCTCCGGCTTGAGGTCGAGGTGCACGACCCTCCTCTCGTGCATGTGCGCCACCCCCTCCAGGATCTGCTTGGCGAAGCACGCGCACGCGCGCTCAGTCAGCACGAACTCGTCCTCGATCACCCGGTCGAACAGCTCGCCGCCGCCGATGCTGAAATTAA
>JAAUXV010081309.1_pt1 | contig 10128 bp, 12 predicted proteins | sample 7278181 | NCBI WGS metagenome assembly JAAUXV01 (sample SAMN14350114, study PRJNA611818) | marine sediment metagenome | isolation source: surface marine sediment (2.1m) | place: French Polynesia: Moorea | collected 2018-08
GAGGAGGAGGAGGAAAGAGTTTTCGTGGCTAATTGCCCGCAACATGTGAGGGCGGAGGCGATTTTTTCTGCCATGATGATTATTTCGGGAGGGGATTATGGTGGCTATAATGACACCTTATACAGAGCGTTGTGCCAGTAGCCATGAGTCCCAAGGACAGATTGCCAAAAAAGAGAAGTCTCCTTTTTAAGCAACTTCTTGTGCTGTATCGTCACGGACCTAATGATAATCACAAGCTCGCTTCTTGTCTCTCTTTTCTTTTGAAGGTGCGTTCCTTTTTACATCTCCGTTCTTTCTTTTGAGAATTCCCCATGGAATGCCCCGCGGGGATAAAATGCAAGGGAGAAAAAAGAAGAGGAACGGTGTATTACGCATTCATTAAAGTGCCCCCCCCCCTCCTACGCTCTGTCTCATTTGAGGCAGGTGGCGGCGGTTATGGCGCCCTACAGCTCCTCATTTTTCAAGGATGAGGAGCGACAAAGGATTTCCTCAATTATCTGAAGGATACTCCGAATATTTCTTTTCAGTCATCGTTCTCCCTCCCCTTCATTTCTGCATCCGTCTGTCACTTTTGTCGCTCGCTCGCTTTTTCGATCTTAATTGGCACTTACAAAGTTGGAGCTGCTGCTGGGAGGGACGCTGCTGGCGGTGTTCTCGTGGGAGGCTGAGGAAGAGGACGATTCTCCCTCTGAGTGGACTGAGGAGGTCTCGTGGCCAGAGTCCTTGGAGTCAGAGGAGTATTCCACGGATCGGGAAGACGACGATGAAGAAGATCCCTTTAGAATGGACTTGGTGACAACTGCTGTTGTTGTCAGTTGCTGCTGCTGCTGCTGTGGCGCGGCGGATGCCGCCGCGGCCGCGGCCACCACCACCGGCGCGGCGCCCTTCCTGAGCCCCGCCGCGCGGCTGTTCTTTGCAAAGTGCGCGGCTGCGTGCGGCCGAATAGGCACCACCTCCACCGCACTACTGAGGTCCACGGGGTGAACGATGGAAGTGGGATTGGACTCTGCCGATGTCGTCACCATGGCCGCTGCTGGCGGTGGAGAGTGCATGGCTGCGAGGTGCCTCTTGCTCCTGTCCCTCTCCATGATCTCCCTCTCGTGCTCAGCATCCAGGGTTCCCTTGCTGGGCTGCTGCCTAAGACCGACAGAGGAGGCTGCGGCGAACAGTTCCCCGTGGCTCCCCCCTATCCTCTGCGAGGTGGCGGCCAACTGGCGGAAGATCTTCCCGAATGAGAACCTGTCCCTGCTGGCTGCCGCCGCCCTCTGTCTGCGATCGGCCTCGTAAAGCTCAACCCTTGAGGGGCGCTTAGGGGTTGAGGAAGACGATGAAGAACCATTGGCCAAGTTAGGGATGGATGGCATCTGCACGCTGGACAGGTTTGGGAAGAACCTTCCCGACTTCGGCTTTGCCTTGCTGCTCCCCCTCAGCTCCTCTATCTCCGACCCCCTCGGCTGCTGCGATTTCGACCTCTTCTTCTCCGTCCATCGCCTCACCTCGTCCTCCGCGGGAGGGATCGGCTTCTGGGCGGCAACCAATGGCACAACCGCAGGAGCAGGTGCTGCGACGACGGGCGAGACTGGAGACTGCTTTGATGGGGAAGAAGACGGGGACTTGACCCCGTTGGTCTGTTGGTGATGGTTCTGCTGCTGCTGTTGCTGCGTCGGCGGCATGACCCTGACTGGCTGTCCGGTGAAGGAGCTCTCCACGATGCCGTTGACTGGCTGTCTGGCCAGCATGGTGGCCACGGGAGGGGCAGACGGAGACGGGGTGCTGAGTTGGGGCGCCTTGGTGATCCACTGGCTGTAGGAGATGGGGTTGGGGTCCGTTGCCTCCGCCCTCTCCCGGTCCCTGCGACGACGGGTCTCCTCCAGGTCCTCGTGCTCAAGGCTGAACTGGACGCGGTGGCCGGTGGAACCGGAAGTGGATCCGCCGGAAGTAGGGTTTCCCTTTTCTCCTCCGCTCGGCCTTAAACTGCTGTGCCTAGTCATCGGGCCGGGGGCCTTAGAGGGACTGTTTGAAGAAGAAGAGGGGGAGACTGAGGAGGGAGACGAGGAGAGAGCCGTCGTCTTCCTTCCTCCACTTCCTTCGCCCGCAATTTCGGAACCACTGGAGCCATTTTCTCCACCGCATGATCTGACGCTGTCTGAGGAGGCTCTTCCATCTTCTTTTGCTCCTCCTGACGACTTCTTAGTCGAAGAAGATGATGACGAGGGCGATGGCGATGATGGCGGTTTGGGCGCCTGACGCTTGGAGCTGCTGGCCCTGCGTGAGATGGTGAGAAAAATAGGATAGGAATTGGACAATGTTGTTGGCTGAGAACAATAATGGATGACAATGCATAAATATTTGTAGGGATTAAGAGGAAGAGAAATTCACGACGAATATCTTTGTTTCCCGCAGTGTTTTCCCGTTTTTGCAAGTCAAGGAAACAAGAAGGACAAAGAAACAACAGCCATATGCGGGAAATCTTTGTTCGTTCTCTCTCACCTGCAAGGCAGATTCGCCGCGAAGCCCACTGCGCTTTTGACGCTCTGACTCTTTTCTCCTCCTGCCTTGTTCTCCTCCTCCTCCAAAGATTTCCTGATCTTCTCCAAAGCCTCCTCCCTCCTGACGGGAGTTTTGGAGTTTTCTTCTTCCTCCTCAGTCAATGCCATGGTTGCATTGACCTCGAAGATGACCTCGCTCTGCACGTCGGCCTCGGAGTTGTAGGACTCTGCCACTGCCGTGCTTCCGTTGTTGAGGTCGACTTTGGAGGACTGTCCTCGGCCGGAGGAGAATGTGACTGTCGAAGAGTTGGCGTATTCTGACTTGCCCCTGAAGGAGGCGTTCCTGGGGGCGGCCACTGGGCTCTTGTTGTGCTGGTACTGCTTTTGTTGCTGCTGTGAAGCCCTTGTCCTCGCTAGAGTGGCTGGCGACGGCACCGGCGGCGGCGGAGACTTCGGCTTGAGCCCGGCACTTCTCGGCAGCTTGGGCTTGTTCCCCGGCACAGGGGGCTTCCCTTTGACGACCACCACCGGTTTGGGCGTGCCCTTCAGGATGGCAGAGGACGTCACGTACGGGCTCTTCCTCGAGAGCTTCACCTGGGGTTTGTCTTCCTCATTGTCCTTGGAATTTGAATCGTCGCCATTGTCTACCTTGTTTTCAGGTGTCTTCACGTTGTCGCCAACAGAACCACCATCGAGGGCGTCTTCTGAACCATTTTCCGGCCTCAAATTGGACCCCTCCTCCTCCGGCGGAAGCGACGCCGCATTTGAGCGATCGCTCTTCCCCTCCGCCGACGCTTCCGTTTTCCACGATTTCAAGTCGGTTTTAGACGGCGGTTCCACAATTTCCTTTCCCTCCGCTGCAGACAACACTTCCTTGTTCCTGCCACCGCCATAAACACCGTTGCTCAGATCGGTGGTCTCGCTGCCAAACCGCGTCGTCACCTCTTTCGCAGCGGCGCTACCATCATTTAGTCCAGTTTTTGGCAGTTGGTGATGATGAGCAGCGGAGGAGCTTTTTTCCTCCATCATTCCACCACCCGCACCCTTCCTCGTCATCACAAGGTGTTGCTTGGACTTTTCCACCTCCTCCTCCATCCTCCTGACTAGCACCTGGCTCATGCGATCACTGGCACTGCTTGGCAACTTGCTCACTTTCCCACCACCGTTCTTTTCTCCGAAAGGAGTCACAGTCACAATCGGGCCTGAGGAGGAGGAACTAACACCGTTTCCGACCCTTCTCTTCTCTCCTCCGCCACCGCCCAGCTTGAGAGCCCCTCCGTCGCTCCGCTCCAGGGCAAAGTTTGAGGGACGTGCGTTGAAGTCGGTGTTCCTCTTGGTCAGGTTGATCATGTTGCGCTCCTCAAGAGTTATCTGGAAGAGAGAACATAATAAATATTCATTTTATATGTGAAAATGATGGCCTTTTATATGCTCACCTCTTCCTCCGCCAAAGGTGTCGAATTGTTGGAGCCTTTTCCCTTCCTCTGGAATACCTTGAGCCTCGCCTTTACGCTCAGCTCCATCTCCTCCTCCTCGCTGGACTCCTCCTGCAGCTCCTCCGCCCCTCCCCCGTATCCGATGATCTCCTGCATGTCCTCTGGGCCGGAAGGGAAGCGGATAGAGCGTTTCCTCCTTCCATCTCGTTTAGATGACGACGGAGACTGTTGTTGCTTCTTCTTGAGGATGCCGACGACGACTGCCCCGCTCTTCTTCTTCCTCTGATGCTGCGAAGATGAAGAGGAGGGGCTGTGGGAACCGGAATTTATCTTGGAGGAGGAGGGAGAAATTATTGCGGTCCCATTAGGCTTGGCGGCGACGGCGGAAGAAGAAGAAGCCTTGGTCGTCTTCCTCCTGTTGTTCTCCACCTCCTCTCCTCCCGACCGCTGCAGAAGGCTGTCCAGCCGAGTCAGGACGTCAGAGCCGCCACCGCCGACGCGGGATGACGAAGACATTTTCACACTTTTTTTCCTCCGTCGTCCGTTCAGGGGAAAAATTAAGGTCGGAGCTGTTGGGAAATCGCAGTTATTCTTCCTCCTGTTCCTCTCCGTCGGAGGAGGAGGACGGAGGAGGAGGAGCCGTGAACTTTTCTCGTAGGCCTCATCTCATCTCCCTTACGGCCTGGAATCACAAAAATAGAGAAAAAAAGAAACGTGAGCATTATTTTCGCGGGTTTTTGTGCGTCGTGTGCAGTTGTTTTGTCGGAAACGTCGAGGCGTGTAATGTCACTTTTTGTGCTCGCACAGACATTGACAAAAAACGCGGAACGGCGAAATGACACCGAGAGAAATGTGCGATGATGCTATTTCCCCCCTTCTCCCTCCGACAGTTGGAAGGGCGCGGCCTCACATTTTCCCTTTATTATCCCGCTTTGTTGTACGGGAAATGCGATGATTTACGATACGAAATTGTCTCGATCGGAGGCAGCGAACAATGGAGGAAGGAGGGGGAAGGAACAACCGTTCAAAGTCCGAAATTTCGCCGAACGATGATGACTCTCGCCTCGAGATTCTAGGCGACTTCGGAGAAATCTATCGAGGCGGGAGGAGAAAAATCCTTCGCCTCTTTTTTTCGTGATCTAGTCCAAACATTTGCTCTGAGTTAGTACTGCTCAGTCACCTGCGGCGAGGGCAAATGACAGTCAGTGCTGCGGTGTAAAGGGGAGAACGATAGACAAAGACGCGAAATTGAGTTTCTTTTTCGCCTTGACTCCATTACATTTCTCCCCTCGATCCGCAAAAGCAGCGCTTTGCTCTTAATGGACCCGATTAAGCGGAACGCTACTGCTCCCTTCTTTCTCCCGAATAAAACGCAGTGCGTGATGAGAAAAAGAAATTCCAGCAACTTTTGCCCTAACAATGGAGGCGGAAAGAACAGACTCTCCATAGCCTCTTTGCTTAGGGGGGGCCAATAAAACCTTTCTCCCTTTTCTCCCTTTTGGAAGCAACGGTACTCAAACTCTTTTCTATCCCCCCCTCCTTTTATGCATGGATGGGCTTTGGAGGAAAAAGTCTGAGAGTCATCTCCACTCTCAGCCACACAATAAGTGGTACACCCAACAGCAAAGGAAAGGGGCCTTCCACCTCTAGAAGCATCCAGCGAAGGGCATTGTGATGCCAAATCTTTCTGCTCCTTTTTTATGCAGATGTCTCGACGAGTTAGTAGAGGACTCAAAAGAAGGGGAGCCAAGAATTTTGTACCTCTCTCCCCCCTCGAGAGAGGACATCTTGAAGAAAAGTGGGAGGAGGAGGAGGAGGAGAAGGCCAATTTTCTCCTCTCGAGATTAGCCTGTGTGATGATCAAAAGAAGAAGGAAGCTCCTTGCCCTGTAATCTTGGCTTTTGGTGTCGAAACTTCCTTTTCCTCCCCCCTCACACCCCTTCGCGCATCGCCATAAAGATCTGATAATTAAGGTGTCATGTGGGAGGGAGGATGGTGGCGGTTCCCCTCGACCTGTTCGCGTGAAGTACAAAGGGGATCTCTTCTGCTGCCCTTCAAAGTGACGCGGACAAAAAAGATTTTTTTGAGGTCGCGCCTCTCGCGAAAAAAATAGGGGGACGATGATTTCTCCTTCTTTTTGTATCCTCGTGCTGTCCGCGAACCAACCTCTCACACACACGTCTGATGCTGCCATCCTCCGCCTCATGTTTTTGCTCCGCATCTCCCACAAACTATCATGCCAGTTTCATAGCGTCAGCAAATTTCCATACTTTGGCACAATACAGCAACCCTTTCAGGTTCTTGTTAAACATTTTTCAAGTGTACCGTCGTCTAATGCGCCCATCCCCCCCAAGAGCACCTTCCCTGATTTGGACAAAGCAACTCAAACTCCGTGCTTTATGAAACCTTCCTTTGCGTCATCATCAGATGGCGCCTCTCGGGTCTCGGGTCTCCTCGCGTGTCTCGACAACCAACCGCCGCCTTTTCCCCCCCTCCGCCGCCGCCCGCCGCATCCAAGGCACGCACACAAAACGAGCGTCGGAGTCTCCGAGGGAAAAAGAGAAGAAAAATGGCGAGGGGCGAAAGTAGGATAAGGATGAAAAACGATGCATCCGAGAGGAGGAGAAAGAAGAACCTTCCTCCACCTCCTCCCATCCAAACGCGCCTTTACTCCCCCGCCAAAAAAAGTGAAGTTCCAATGAGTCCATTTTTGTTTTTCGTTTCCTCCATTTTCCATTTCTCCTGTGCAGCTCCTGCAGCGGCTAAGCGATCGAACTTTTGCCTAAAATGGAAGCGAAAGATGGAAAGAAGGAAAGAGAGCTCTTGGCGAAAAAAAGGGAAAAGAAAATAGTAGAGAATGGAGCGTAACGGAACGCCGCCTTGTCTGTCTCCTCCTCCTCCGCTGTCTGTCTATATAACCGTATATCCACCGTATAGTACAGAGGAGGAGGAGGAGAGGGGCGGGGGGAGCGCCTTGGGGGCCAGATATTTTTCTTTTCTTCCTCCTCCTCCTCCCATTTTCCGAGGTCACCTGTGCCTCCTGCATGGTTGGTTGGGGGCCCAGGAGACCAAACCCCTCCTCATCCTCCTTTTCTATCATTTTCCCTTCATCAGACAGGAGAATTTTTTTCCTAGAATGATCGCGATTCCCCCTTCTTCTTTGTTTCAGCGGTTTTTTAAAGGTTTTACCTTTTTCGCCGGAAGCCCCCAAACCAGCAACCATTATGTACTTTTTTCCTTCCCTGAGATCATCGATCCACCGCTTGAACCCTCGTTTTTTTGTTGTAGCAAAAAAATACCGACCCGACCTCCTCCTCTCCGTCTTCCATCAAATCCGGGAGGATGAGGAGGAGGAGGAAGAGATCCAGGATTTCCCGCAACATCCAAAAATAGGAGGAAGGAGGAAACTCCTTTTTTGTGGCACTCCGACCGCACTGCGTTGCCTCCTTCCCTTCCTCTTTTTTACCACATGCGGCGGCCTATCTTCACCTCTCGCTCCTTCTAAAAATTTCTCCTCTTCGCATGCACGCACGAAAAATACCCTCCCCTTTCCTACTACTGCACTGTGTACTTCAAGCCACAGTACGTGCCTTCGGAGGGTAGCTGCCTTGGAGGGTGAAAGGTGAAAGAGAGGGAGACCCCCAATCTCGAAACGGTGGTGCCATGGTGCATGTGTACAGTTGTACAGCAGGGGAAGGAGTCTGTAATTGCTCCATGCAGCTGTACCGTAGTAATCTAGTAGGTACATCTGAAACTGTAGCTGGGGATGAGATTGTGGAATAAGAGAAGACAAGAGGAAGGAGGTCGTAAGGAAGTCGATTCTGATTGCTGTGGCATGAATCCACAACTACAATATCTTTCTTTTTCTTTGGCTAAGCATAAGAGAAATGAGGTTTCTTCTTACCAAAGTGGATATCCTGGTTGGTCTCTCAGGTTTCACAGCAATGGCCAATTTCCGCTTTAATCATTTCTTCTTTTTGCGGTTTGGCATTGGCGAATCCCACACACAACCAACCGCACATTTCCCGCGAACGAAGCCGTGTACGTAGTGGATGCGAAATGCGATTCTGTGGAGTGAGTAATCAAGCCACTCCCATTTTCCCTTCCACATACCAAGCGAGAGAACATAGGAAGAGAGATGTGAAGCCATTCCACAAGGTCCTCCCTCCCTCCTCCCTCCTCCTCCCCTTTCCCCTTTTCTTTTAATGCGGGCCGAACGAAATGCGGGAAGGACGATACAATTTGGCTGAGGCGACGCCCGCCACGGTTTGGAATTGGAAATTCGCCGCAGATCTGTGATATCTGTCTCTAATTCGCTTTTGGCAACCGTGCGATTAGATCCCGATTTCCCATACAAAAAAGAGTTGTGCAACGTTCGAAAAATATATGGCTTTTGATTCGTACGGGGGAGTGGGGGTCTCTCGATGTCGAATCTCTTTCCTCCTTTTTGTGCGCTTTTCGAGATCAAAGCCACTTTCTCCGTCTCCAATTGGCCTCCTTCCTCTTTCTTCGATCTTCTGTGAAATCAAAGGAGAGTTGCGTATTCTCCCTCCCTCCCCCTTCCTGCCCTTCCATGCTGATTATGCCACAGGGTGGCTCAGAAAAAGCATTTCCCCCTTATCAAAAATTGAGAACATTTGTCAGATCTGCATTGGGTATTAGGAGAGCCCTGTAGTATGAACTGCGGGGGAAGAGCAATACCGTACAACGCAGAGTAATGGGTTTAGAAATCTTGAGAAAGGAGACAGAGGAAGTGGGGGCCATTCATTTCTTCTACCCTAGCTACCCACTTCCTCCCCCTCCACATTATGGATGGCACATACCTGTACAGAGAACATTACTACTACTACAGTACACATTACGCAGTCTCCCGTACGGCGTATCCAAGAAAGAAAGTGAAAGGGGGAATGAAAAACTCGGGAAAATGTCGTAGGGAGAAAATATGAAAGAGAAGTTGCCCAGCGTCCTTTCATCAGAAGGGCCCTTTTCACCTCTCTTTCTCCACAGCCCATTTCACCCCATTGTGAGCTTCTTTCCTTCCTTCCCTCCCTCCCATTTTCCACCCTTCGCCGCCCGCCCGATCCGCCGCTCCAACAAAGAAGGGAAGTATATTCACCGACTCTCAAGTCGCTGGAGGGTCTCCCTTCCATTCTCAGAGGAGGAGGAGGATCAACCCTGGCTTCTTTGGCCTAATTGAAAAGAGGAAGGAGGACTTCTATTGGAGGAGGAGGAGGAAAAAGTCAAGAGTCAGAAGCCTCCCTCCTTTGGCTTGTCACTCTTCTCCGAGAAAATTCTTTCATTTTCCAGTTTGGGAAAAGGAAAGGGGGCTTTCCTGGTACAGTACGTACATAGGGTTATACTAGGGGGGCTTTCGTTCGGAAAAGAGTGGCTTCAAGTGATGGAGCACCAAAAAACGAGGTGGTAACTGATCGAACGAACGGCGACTATGGTTTCCACCTCTCGTTACCCAGAAGAGGAAGAGGGAAAAAACTGCAAGCAGCTCCTCCTCCTCCTCCTCCTCCTCCAAACTTTCTTCGCTGGCTTGCCAAGTTTTTTCCGCTTTGCACACTACCCTTTTCCCCTTTGCTGCGAAAAATGCGAAGAAGAGGATTTTTTTGCTTGTGCGGTGGTGAGATTCGGGAAAAGAAGGGTCTATAAAGAGCGGCTGCCGACGTCGTCCTCCTCCTCCCGGGTGCAGTGGCAGTACACCCAACTTTTTGTGGGGAAGGCGAGAAAGCGAACAAAAAGAAAATGAAGAAAATTTTCGTTTCTCTTGTTCTCCCCCGTCAATGGTGGGAAGTGAGTGGCAATTTGAAGTTGGAGAAGAAAAAAGGTGGATATTTTCTTTCTCGAAGTCTGGGAAATTTTGCTTTTGGAGGTGATAATTGCGGGAGAACTTAGCGAACTACACATGCGAGTAGTGTGTGTTGTGTCTTTCTGTCGTGATATGGCCGCGGCACGCGAGAAAAGTTTTTCCTTCCATTTCCTGGGTACAAAATTCGCCAACCTTGGCTGGAAAAACTGTGTCTTTCGCTTTGTTTGGGTGTGCATGCAACGCTTGCGGGTAAATTCTATACCGAAGTGATAACTTCTCTCGTTTCTCCTTCTTCAAGTGCATTTGCTGCTCAATCAACCGCTTCAAAAGTCTTTCTACTTGTCAATCGTGACAGCGGCAGCAACAACAACAACACTTTCAAGAAGGA
>JAAUXV010167128.1_pt1 | contig 10125 bp, 9 predicted proteins | sample 7278181 | NCBI WGS metagenome assembly JAAUXV01 (sample SAMN14350114, study PRJNA611818) | marine sediment metagenome | isolation source: surface marine sediment (2.1m) | place: French Polynesia: Moorea | collected 2018-08
AGATATAGTCCAAGATTAAACTATACCGGTAGTACAACGTGGGCCATTCTGGGATCTGACAGCTACAACTCAATTAGTGATTGTCAGGCTCTGTATCTGAGTACATGGGTACACAGTGCTGATGGTCCATCCGACAGTATTTCCTACGGACAGGTTGCATAAAGTTTAGTGGTCGAGGGAAAGCAGGAGGGGGGCCCCTAGGAATGACAGCCTGTTTTGTCGACGGGTACTGAGAAAAGTTTTGGCTTTCCCGTGCATCATTAGCTGGCAAGGCAGGTACCAAATCATCATCATATGGAATTGGTTGAAATCTGTGATGAATCACCTTGCCTTCCATAAGGGATTTATTTTGTTGGGGCAAAACGTACTGTGGCTCTCTTTCCATGTCCAAGGCAGGCTTCTTCCCAGGCATTTGGCCAAGTAGTGCGGGCAAGGCCGATGCCCCTGCAGATGGTGAAGATGGAGAGCGAAGTGACTTCACCAGGTTCTGTGTGTAGTAGGCAAGTCCTAGTCCTATCACAAATGGCCAGTTCTTTGAGATTCCGCCTCCATGGGATTTAGGGGGCGGGGCTTTTTTGGGACCATGGCTGAATGAATATGCAAATAATGCTGATACAATTGTTCCTACACCTGCCAGCATCCACCACCGGCGATATTTGTCCCTCTCAGCTTGCTCTTTCCGGCCTTGCCTTCTTGTATGGTAGGTGTAAAACATTGACATCATACCAGACACTACCAAGACTGCCAGCAAGCTTTGCGGACTTGCGTTTCCAAAACCTTGCTGTTGCTCTGCCTGCATGATTGCCATACGATAGGCAGCTATTTGGTCCTGCTTTGTTCTGTAGTGCTTGTAAAACAAAAAAGAAGTTCCAATAGCTCCCAAGGTAATGAGAACATATGCAACATTGGGATTGCCAACACTGACATTGCTGGCGTCAACTTCTGCGGTATTCCTTTTCAGGACATTTTGCAGTAGGTTGGCTTTCTTCCGCAATGATTTTTTGGCAGTTTTTGTCTTGGATTGCCGAGATCTTGTTTTGGAACTCAAGGGAGTGTCTTCAATGCCTTCAGACTTGTTTCTTTGGGAGGGACGGGACTTTTCAGCGGCTTGCATATCAATACGTGATCTTAATTTTTAGACATGGGCCTCCACACTCGGGGTTCCCAGAAAAAATTGCTAAAAATGAACTTCGGATTAAGTTTTATTTTTTTTGTAGAAGAAAAGGGAACTGAACAAGGGCGAGTTGTAGCGTTTTGAAAACGGCAAGCTCTGTTGCACAGCTTTACTCACTGGATTCCACGCCACGCCCCTAATAGTATTATTTAATGTTTTTGTATAGCCATGAAGAAGAAAAAAGCTCCGCGTCCTCTTGCTGCGGAAACGGAAAAGACCCTTCCTTCAAGCACCCCAAAAAAGAAGGGAACAGGCACCAAAAAGTTCAAAAAAGCAAGGTACTGGCAGTTACAATGGGGGCGAGATCCGCAGACGCTGGGCATGGACACCAGAATATTTGTAACCGTATTCGCTGTTATTGCATTCCTTATTGCTGCCGCCACTGCACTCGTCAGCTTCCTGATGTTGGCCTGGCTGCCTGGGTCCTTGTACCTGTTTCTCCTTATTCCAGTGGCCTTTATTGGTGTGGGAGCCTCTCGAAAACAAGGACTATTGGTTTTTATTGGCGTGCTAGGCGTTGCTTTTATCTCCTCTATACTTATTTTTGTATGCATTAGTGCTCTTGTGCTGATTGCTACAGAGAGCAGGATCACTATCATTTTTGGAAATGTGGAAGCCGCCCTTTACTTGGAAACAGATTCAGACCTAGTAGCCTTTATATGTTGTGACATGTGTTTTCTCATATGTATCTTTTGTTTGCTTGCGCTAGTATCATTTGGATTTTCAGAAAAATTGCGATCAAACAAGATTGAAGGCTCATGATGAAGACTTCTTGGTTATTTGTAGAACAAACTACAAAACTTGTCTGATTTTTTAATTTGAATATACTGTCCTGAACGGGATACAACCTTTGGTTTTGTTTCTTATCATTTTCCTGGCCCAGGAAGCTTTAAAAACGGATATTTTTTTATTCTTTACCAGTAATGATTTCCTATTTCCGCCCATTATTGAAAATAATTTTGGCAAATTCCGAAACAGCCCCTCAAACGGATATTTTTTCTTTTTACAGGAAAGCTGTTCCAGCGCCATGCCTTCCTCGTCCCGCCTCCGCTCCTCCCGCCCTCGCCTGAGGCACTCGCACTTCGAGGTGGAGGTGCCGCTGCAGCTTCTCAATGCCAGGTGAGAGGAGAATTCAATTTTGTTCAGTTCGGAAAGGTTTCACGAGAAGTTTGTTGCCTGGGAGATAGAGAACCTTCTTCCTTAATTTCGTTCCAGCCCTCCTCCCGCTGACCCTCCCCTGCCCCGCGGCTACACCTTCGTGCCGGCGGACATCCCCGCCGCGGTCTCCTCCTCCTCCTCCGGCGGCGGCGGCGGGACGCGTCTCGACTTCAATTTCGGTAGTCGCCCGTCGGCGTTTCGCGCACCCTCTCCACCTCCGCCAGAGGAGGGTGCGGAGCGTCGGCGAAGGAGGAGGGCGGCAAATGAGCAGGACCGAGATAGGACCTCGGCTGGACTGTCGGAAGGTGAGATGGTGGGGGATATTTGGCAGTGTCTAGTACCTCAATAAGCTATTTTTCCCCCCATCAGAGACGAGACGGCTGCTTTTAGAGGTGGAGAACATAAAGCAGCGGACCATGAGAGGCGAGTACTGTTTAATAAAAAAAATGTAGAAAAAAATGGTCTCTGAAGTAGATGATTGTGGGATCATTGAAGAGCATCCCTCTCGACATTCATTTGTTAATGTCCCTTTGCAGAGCTGGAGGAAGAGCGGAGGAGGAGGGACAGCCGATTCGAGGAGGCCTGGCTTCGTCGCGGGGTTCGAGGAGAGGTGAGGAAAAATCGAATGGGGGAGAGAATAGTGAGAGAATCTTTTGTTTGCTACGTCATTTTGTAGGCGCTGACCAGCGTTGACCACTTTCGCATCAAGTTCCCCTTCCATAATTTCTTTCGGGATGGGCCATGATCATATTTACCTTGGGCTAACTAAAAAAATTCCGAAATCCCGCAGCACCTCTTGTTTCCTTCCCAGGTCGCGAGGAGCAGGCCCACCTCGGCCTCCAACAGCAGCGACAAGGAGAACCAGGGCAGCCAAGGCCGTGAAGGAGGGTCAGCCTCAGCCGCCGCCGCCGCAGGGGAGGAATCTTCGTCGCAGAGCTCCAGGTTCGTACTGGTTCGTAGGTGGTGTGTACTGTACTTCACAGCATGTTCGCACCTCTGGACGGCTAGTTTCTGGAGGTGAAAGGAAGGGGTTCCGAGCAGAGCAACAAATTGACCTTTCAAGCGAGAGGAAAATAAATTGGATATTGGATAAGGGCCTTCACGGGAAAGTGTACGATGCCTTTGCACGTGTTATGTTCCACACTAAGTTGAGATCACGAGAGACCTCTTTGACTGTCCATCAGCCGTTCCAAATTGCCACAAATCATGCGAAAATGCACATTTATTCACGATGAGTTTTAATTTTGCCTCTTTTTCTCTCCGCAGGAGGAAGCGTAAGGTGGTGGACATCGCCGGGAGGAAATCGGTGGCCGGAAGCGGTGAGAACGGCGAAAAGCTCCGACCCACATTTTCCCACCCAAAATACTACATCTTTTTGTGATACTTGCCCGCCTGCATTTGACACGCTGAGCGAGAGGTTTCTTCTCCCTTACACCCGACGACAATGGCTCTACTACTGTAGTACGGAAGATGAGGGGAAGAAACCAGAGGAGAGACCGAGAGCCCTCTTCCGTCGAAAACACCTCGCAAAGGTTAAGGAGGGGGGGAGGGGATCCTTTTCTGACAGCTTCGTTTTTTCTAGGGAATGGAAGGGGTAGGCTTCCTTGGCGTAACGACGTATCGTATTTCTTCTTCTTCCTTTGTCACATTTCCCCGGTAAACGTGTAATCACAAATCTCGCCTTGCGTTTGACCCCCTTTCTGGTGAGACGGTTAGCAGAATAAAGAAACCGGCCGGAATAATGAGCTATTTCCTTTGGGGTTCTTTAGGGCCTTGGGAACCCACCGGCAGCCTTGCTTTGCAATGGATGTAGCACCTCTTATTAGCCATGCCTATCTATCTCGTTTCCTTGCGTCCAGGAAAGCGGTTCCACCTTCAGTCCGAGGAATCTTCCGTCGCGTCGGCTCAGGCCCCGTCCGAGCCCCCTCATAGTCTGCCGCCGCCGAGCGAGATCTGGTCCAGGGCACTCAAATTAGAGGACAGGTGCGGGAGTCGACAATTTTAGCCAATGTCCACTTGTTTCCCTTACTTTTTATAAAAAATTTTTTTTGATTTTTTGTCATTTTTTTATTTGAATAGAGAGGACAAAAGAAATTATTTCCTTGTAATCAGGGCGTCCCAGACCGATTCCGCCGCCCGTTTGGAGGAAAGCGGCGGTGGCGACGAGGGTGACGACGACCACCGCCGTCGCCACGGCCGGGGAGCGGAGAGGAGGAGGAGGCGACAGAAGACCGTCTGCTTTGACAACGGAGAGGGAGGGAAGGGGAACGGCGGCCCCTGCACGGAAGCAGGCGGAGAAGGAGAAGGGGCCGACCAATTGGGTGAGTGCGGAGGGCGAATTAGCGGGAAATGGGGTGAGGGTGGGACGAAGACAATGATGTTTTTCGGATAGATACCGTACATAGTTATTTGCTTCCTAGCAAAACTATCCCATTTGTGACTTGTCCCTTTCTTCCAGGAAATGAAGAGTCTAGGCCGCCTGCAGCCGCAGAGGTGCCCGAGCCTCCAAAGGCTGCCGGACTGTCTCCGACCAGCGTAAACGGGGCATCTCCCGAGGAAGGGACGGCGGAGGTCAGGCGGAGAAGGGCTAGGTCTAAGTCCGAAGAGGCAAGAAGAAAATCCCAGGTGGAGGAGGAGGAAGAAGAGTTGCAGAGGCTGAAAGGTAGTACTTTCTATCCGTCTTCTTAGACGCAGACAGAATTTCGAAATTGTCTCTTTCTCCGCTCCAGAGGAGAGGAAGAGCCTGCGCGAGAAGCGAACCAAGGAGAAGCCTTGGAGGCACAACATGAGTGAGGAGAGGAAGGGCGAGGAAGGAGACGAAAAGGAGAAGGGCGTCGAAAACGCAGAGGACGAGGAAGACACCGTCAAGAAGAAGCCTTGGAGACACAACATGAGAAGACCTCGAGACGGCGACGAGGATGGGAACAACAAAGGTACAGGGCGAGAGATGCCGGGATTCGTTGCACGCTGGGATTGAAAAGGAGGGCGAACGGTAGTGGGGTTTTGATAGACTCGCAATAGAGTTTTTGTGGGATGGTGGTTTTTAGACCTGGGTGCTGAGAAGAACTACTATACGCATTCATGCTTTTAGTGGCCAGCTTCCTAAAAGAGCTACGAACGTGACAGTGGCGTAGGTTACGTTTGGGATTTCCCCGCTCACGGGTTACTTATGCGCCAACCTTTTATATAACTAGAACGTGGCTTTCACGACACGTTTCATCGTACAATTTTTTGGGGCCATGAACGTGATGGTAGAGGACCTTCAAAGCCTGGGTCATTTAAATAACTTGTCGCACTTCACCTCAGGACACGCCGAACCCCTTCCACCGAGAAAGTCTCCCGCCGCCGCCGACGACAAGTCAGTGGTCCGGAAGTACATTCTTCTGAAGAGGAAGAAAAATCAGGTGCAAATTTCAAGTCATCTCCTTTTCAGAGAAGCCTTCATAAAACTTACTGTTTCCTTCCTGCCGTCTGGTGGACTAGCGTGAATTGTCGAATTTCTTTCACGCCATCCTTTCCCAATGCAGGAGGAGAGGCAGAAGCGAGAGGCCGAGGAGAAGGAGCGTCGGGAGGGCATCCTTGGCCGCTTGGCTGAGCTGGAGAAGGAGCAGAGGCGGAGGAGGCCGAGGGTGACGGGGCCGCCGGGCCTACAGTTCAGGCCCTTGAACGACGCCAGATTTCCGGTACGGGGAAAAAATCTATCATTGAAAGATTTCGTCATTTAATGATGGCTTCATGTTTTCCGTCGTCGCAGAGAGCTCCTTCGGAGATAGCCGAGGAGCAACGGGTGCTGAGGAGGACGTTGGAGGAGCTGACTAACAGGATCAGGAGGAGGAGCGCCGACACGAACCCTTGCAAGGACGAAGAGGGGAAGGAAGAATCTTCGCCTCCTCGTGCCGTTCCCGAGCCTGCACCTCCGACTGAACAAGTGTCCCAGCCGAAGCCCGCCGCGCCCTTGACAACAACTGTAGAAGAAGACGCCGGCCTGGGCTCCCTTTCCCCCGCGCCCGCCCCCGAAAAGGCCCTCCTCCTCCGGGATGAGCACAAAACCGTTCACCCTCACGCCGCCCCGGAGGAGGCCCCCGCCGTCTCCCCGGGCGAACCAGCCGAGCATGGCGGAATGGGGAGAGAAAAGCGCGACGGCGATCAGACTGCCCCAAAAACTCCCTCCGATGGAGCCCCAAACCGTAATTGGGCTGGGGACGGCAAACAATGGCAGGGGGAGGAGGAGAAGGGAAATAACGAGTTGGACCCCGGCCAAGTGGAGCAGAAAGAAGCGGCTTCGGCGGTAATTGGAGGGAGGAACGACGGTGAAGTTGATCTCGTCCCAGTTCGTGACCAGGGAGCCGGAGTCAAGCCGCATAAGAGGACGAGGGCATCGGAGGTGAGCGAGGTGCTGGCCAGGCACGAGAGGGACCTGGAGTTCGTGCGGAGGCTGGGAAGGGAAATTGATTGGCACTCGCATGCAACTACCACGGCCGCAGCAGGAAACGGTGGCGTAACGACCGGTGGCGGCCTCAACTTCATCGACGCGGTCAGGCGGAAGGAGCGGGCCGGGGAAGAGGGCCTGATGGCGAGGCTGGCGGTATCGGGAGAGAAGAAAGAGGGGGGAGGAGAGGACGACCTGTCGATATCGGTCTCCGTCGGCGAGGGAGGAAGCGGGAAGGCGAATACGCAATCGTCGTCAGCCTCCGCTTCGACCTCCAAGGCGTCTTCGAGCAGCCATCGTCGTCCTCGTGGCCAAAAGGATGCCGCCGCCGGCGGAAGGGCGGAGAACAAAAAGTTGCAGAATGAAGAAGACGGAGGAGCGGCGGAGGAGGAGACCGGGAAGAGGAGGAAAAGTTCTTCTTCCGTCAACGGAGCCGCCGCAGCAGCCAAAGGGGAGGATGAAGAGCCAAATGACCAAAGGGGACTGGTGAGTGGAAAGCGACACTGCCGTTCTTCTTCTGTGCGAGAGAACCTTTTTCTACATTATGTATCTGTCTCCTTTCTCTTCGACACGGGGAGGGGAGGATTGGCGGGAGGGAGAAGGGTGATTCCCGTAATGTGAGTTGTTTATTCGTAGTAAAGATATAGCCTAACAGTCTTAGCACTGTGGAACCTGGCCACTCAATCCATCTGGAGAAGTCTGGGAAATTTCGAAAGGTTGTTGCTTGGCACCTCGCTTCTGAACCCGTACTCAGCCCTTTCCCACTTTTATTCGCCTTGGGGTGGGAAAGGGACGTGGTATATAAAAGGGCCGGAAGGAAAACATTCTAGAAAGTACTGACGTCGTACTTCGCGTAAGGATACTAAGAACTCTTTTTTCTCTTTCCTTCATACAGGCGTACCCTTCGGCCCTTCGCCTCCGCTTCATGGCCGAGCTCAACCAGCTGGAGGCCATGCAGGAGCTGGAGAAGCACCTCTCCAGGGTCAAGAGGATGCAGGCGGACGCGGGGTCCAGGACCGACGCCGCCACCATGGCCAGGTTCATACAGGTAAACACTTATCCTTTCAAGTTTGAGAAGTTGCAGTTTGATGTCAAATTGTCAATGTACTTCATGAACATCCAGGCCTCAAGGGAGCGCCGCTCTCAAAAAAAGGAGAACCGTGCCCGACGCTCCGAGAGCCGAAGGGAGTTCGAGGAGCGGCTGAGGGAGGAGTTCAGTGAGATCCTGGCCGGCAGGGCTGAGAGGGAGGAGAGCAGGCGCAGGGAAGACGAGAGGGCCAGGGAGGAGGCGCAGGAGAAGCTGGACAGAGTCATGAATAGGAAGACCTCTGCGGAAAAGGAGGAGGAGAGCTCTGTCTCCCATAGGCCGGATTTGCGAAGAAAAACGTCCTCGTCGGACGAGAGAACCCTGGACTCCCTGATCAGGAGGACTGACTCCAGGATCCCTGAAGTTATGGAGGCCATCCACAGCACGGAGAAAGCAGGGGAGAACCTTCCCAGGACCATATCGGAGGTGCTGAGCGCTCTGTCCGGAGGTGCTGCCGGAAGCAGCAGTAAGGGAGGCGGGACTTCCCAGAACATCACGGAGGACCTGGCGAGGGAGTTGAGCTCGGTGTCCACAGCGGCAGAGGTGGACGACGAGACCGCCTTCTCTTCCTCTCGTTTGGAGAGCGACGGCGGCCGGAAGAGACAGAGGCCTCCGTCTTCTTCGGCGGCGGCCACCGTGGTGCCGGAGGAAGAGGGGGTGGAGGAGCCTTCGACAGCCAGTGAGATGCAGACGCTGGCTCCGTCCAGCTCCAGCATCTCCCTCCCGTCCGAGAGCGACGGCGGGGCCAGGCGACTACAGCTGCAGCAGCAGCCTTCATCCTCGACCTTCCTGGCCCTCTCGAGGCGGCTGGAGGAGGAGTCTGCCGCCGCCAGGAGAGATTACGAGGACCTAAAGCGGAGGGAGACGGAGTTGGTGCAGCGGGCCAAGGAGGAGCTGAGCAGGCTGGAAGAGAAGAAGAAGTCGCTGAGGACGAAAGAGGGCGGGGAGCAGTCATCGTCGTCGTCAATCAAGAAGAGGGAACGGGCGGTGCTGCTGGAGCTGAAGAGGGAGCGGGCGGAGGTGGAGGAGAGGAAGGAGGAGATCAGGGCGGCCGAGAGGGAAAGGAAGGCTCTGATGAAGCAGCAGAGGGAAGTCTTGAAGAAGAAGGATCCTCCCGCTCCCGTCATCTCTTCCAGGGAAGATGCGGCGGGGAGCGGGAAGGCCGTCAGGGGGGCTGGCCGCGGAGAACCGACGGTAGAACAAGGGCCTACTGGCGTGAACTCCGTGCCGAAAGCTGTGGCGGCTGCAGGGATCCAGGAAGACCACCTGCCATCCTCTTCTGCCGCCACTGTGGTAGAAGAGGAGGTGGGAGAAGACATCAGCAGGAACAACAGCGAGTCCGAGCACAGCCAGGGTCGCTCCGAGCGAATCCTCACCCCTTGCAGCCCGTCCAAGATGGAGTCGCTGAAGAGGAACCTCGGCACCGCGCTGAGGACTCCCCTCTCGCCAAAGTCGGGTCCCTCTGCGGCGGCTGGCATCGTCGGGGCGGGGCCGACAGCTGGCGGTCGCCGCCGCCACTCTAGCGCCGACTCCGAGGACTCTGTCAGCCTGTCCCACTCTGAGGAGCACAGCAGCGATATCGAGATCCGGATCAACGCCCTGAGGGACGAGCTGACGAGGCGCATGAAGACGGCGGCCAGGCTCAAGCAGCAGCAAAGGCAGAAGAACAGGGAGAGGATGCGGGCCCAGGAGGTGGCTCTAAAAAGGCAGATTGAAAAGTACGACAAGCTGATCCAGGAGGCCAGGACCGAGCTGGAGGACAAAGAGTCCGCCGCAGCCGCTGCAGTCGGTTCCCAGTCTTCCTCTTCCCCTCCCTCCATCGTTCCGCCGCAGATCAAGACTCCTCGACAGGCCATCGTCTCCCCTTCCCCCGGGGCTGAGGCGGTCCTCTCCAGGTGCCTCTCCCTGGATGAGACTGTCCTCTCCAGATCCAGCACCAGCGCAGTTACAGGAGGTGAGGATGCCCCCTCTCTCCCCAGCCCGCTGAGATCACCGGTGACCGCAAGTGTTTCGGAGGAGGCAAGCATCGTTGCTCAAGAGAAGAGGTCTTCACAGTCGACCAGCGCCAAGGATGTCCTTCCTCCGCCATCCCCCGCCTCTGTCCTTCCTCCTCCCGCTGCCGACAAGACATCCGTCAAGAGCCCCGACCCCCCGACCTACTCCGAAGACTTCACCTCCTCCAACAACGCCAGCGTCGTCTCTGAGGTCCAAGCGGTTCAAAAAGAAGTCGAGCAGGGGAAAGAAGTGGAGAAAAGACCCTCCACAGAAAAGGGACGA
>JAAUXV010223310.1_pt1 | contig 10124 bp, 11 predicted proteins | sample 7278181 | NCBI WGS metagenome assembly JAAUXV01 (sample SAMN14350114, study PRJNA611818) | marine sediment metagenome | isolation source: surface marine sediment (2.1m) | place: French Polynesia: Moorea | collected 2018-08
CTTATACTTTTCCATCCTAACCCCTGATCTGGTTTTCTTTTTTGGAGGGCGCTGACAGGGCTTCTTTTCGTGGAGGAGAGATAAAACCGGACGACGGACAAAGCCACCCCTCCCCATTTGGTCCAGCAAGCCAGTCCCGGTCTTATCTCTCCCCCACGAAAAGAAGCCCTGTCAGCGCCCTCCAAAAAAGAAAACCAGATCAGGGGTTAGGATGGAAAAGTAAAAGGGGACTACTGTACTACTACTACCACCACCTCAAAACTAGAGCGAGAGAGAGAAAGAATAACCCCAATGCACAGTGTGCAGACTCCCTCCTTCCGCACAAGAAGAAGACCACAACAAAAAAGTCTTACTGCCCCAGAAACAGAAAGAATAAGAAGGCAAGAAGGCAAGGAGGAAAGGAGGAAGAGAAGGAAAATGAGGCACCCACCGACCGACCGATGTCTGCGGGCCGACTTTCCCATGAGACCATTCCACCATACCACCACCAAGATAGGGAGAGGAAAGAACCCCTCATTCTCCGATCCTCTTTCCCCTCCTGTTGCTCGGCGGAGAGAGAGAGGGAGAGAGAAGCGGCTTCGGCGGAGGGAGGCGCTCCCTTCACTCCCCTGTGTCTACAGTCCGTCCGCTCAAGTGTTTCAGTCCTAGGCCGGCGATCGAAGGAGGAGGAGGACCACTACGGGCGCTAAATGCTCTCTTCGTTTGCTCGTTTGACGAATGTGCATTGGGCGAAAAGGGAGCGTAAGTGGACTGTGCAAACATCAAGGGGAGAGAGAAGTGAGCGGCGAGGAGAGGAGGGATTCGACGAATACTGACTCGCATGTGAAAACAGGAAGAGAAAACCGAGTGCTGAGTTCTTGCAACAAAAAAGTGGGCTAATTGAAACGACTTGAAATTGGCGCATCCCCCTCTCTTTGCAAACGCTGTTTCGAAGCTCTCCCCTCCCTTACTTTTTCTTGCGCTAGCTGTTGTCCCATATCGTGTACATACACCACTTCTTTCGATAACGAGGGCGGGGACGGAAACTGTAAAAAAGGCAAAAAGCGAACGCGATACGGGACGGGGGCGTAGAGTTGTAAAAAAGTACGGTAGGGAATAGGCGACAACTACTAAGCGGCCTTCGAGCCACCTCGGCCAAACACCTGTGAAAAAGGCCGCGAGGTCGGTGTCGGACGGACGGGTGATCGCTTTTTTGTACAAGCGACGAGACTGTGTGTCCCGGGTGCAGACTGTTGTTTCTTTTTTTGGGGGGAAGAGAGCGTTTGCTCTAGTAGTAAAAACTAGAAGAAAGGACGTCAGGCCTACTGTAGAGTCTCAGAGGAGAAGGCATTCTTTTTTTTGGCGGAGGTGGCAGAAATCTTCATCCCTTCTCCCTCCCTCTTCCAATCATCTCTCCTCTTTCGCGAGGAAGTGGAGAAGAGATTGGCATCCCAACCGCTGATCGGCGATGGCCAAAAATCCCATCCTCTTTCTTCTCTTTCTCTTCCTCCTCCTTCTCCGATGCAATACACGCACTTTGCTGAGGTGTCCGCAAGATTGAAAGAGAGGCGGGGTTCCCGACTTTTTTTCACGCGCGAGTGATTGAGGAGGAATTGGAATTTTCGTATTCTCATTCTCCCCCTCCCCCCTTCATCAACATCGTCTGTTCGTCGTCGCCGCCACCTTTGCTCGTTTCGTTCATGTGATTGAATTTTATATTCCCTCCTTCTTTCCCCCCTCCTCAATCCCTTTTCCAACGTCAAAGCTAATTTAAAATTTTGGGAGTAGGGGAATCAGTCAATTTCAAGTTTGTTTTTCGGGGAAATCACGGTGTGGAGCTACTGCCCCTTCAAATCCCGCGGCGCGTGAGAGAGTTCGGACATAAAAACCGCGTTATATGGGAGGGAGGGAGGCGTGACTGCGGTGAGGTGAAGTGACGGAAGAAGCAAAAAACAACCAAAAATTTTACGAGGCCCTCATCATAGACCGACCGACGGCGGACGGACCACCAAACGAAGAAGAAGAAAAGCCAGGCATCATCTTTCGCTTCGGGAAAAAGGAAAGGGAAGCACGACCGGACGGACGGGGATAGGTACTTTAAAAAAATCCCTACCAAAATCGCCGCGCCACTGCCTTTTACGACGTGAGTTTCCCGGGAAAAGAAGCTATTTTTTCTCCAATTTTTTTCTCCAAATTCCTTCCGCCGCCGACTCTTAGAGGCGATAAAGATGTGGAAAAGAAGCTTCGTGACTCTGGACAGATAGAAAACGTCGAGGAAGGCTGACGGGAGAAAAAACTCCTTGATTGGTTATTGCTGAAAACGGGAGAAAAACGGACATAGTTCTTCTAAAGTGAGATGTCTCTGAGCCGTCTGCGGAAGGCGCCGGGGAGGTTCCTGCAGAGGGTCTCAAACTGGAAGATCAGAAGCAGGAGCAGGTCAAGGTAATAACTGCACGAAAATACATGTTTACATGTTTCCTACATCAATTAAAAACAATTCCCTTTTCCAGGGGCGACAGCGAATCTTCCAACTCTGCCGGCCGCGGCGCCGGCGGCGGCGGCATCGAGGAAGGGGTGATGCTGGGCGGCGTGGGCAGCCGCGCGGCCTCCCTCGGCCCGGCCACCCCGGACGTGGAGGAGCAACCCTTGCTCACGGAGAGGGACCACAGGGAGCTGCTGTCCTTACTAAATCAGGTGAGCTACTACCCACCTTTCCCCATAAAAACTTTTGGTTAATAAATCTTTCAAAATTGTCTCTCTTTTCTCAGAACATCTCCATGGACTTCATATTGGAGATGAAGGAGGCGTTCCAGCTGTTCGACAAGGTAAATAATGAGTTGTTTGTTGTTGGCATAAAATGAACTTTTGGGCGAAGTTTTTTCTTGCGATGTGGCGTAGCGACACTGTCACCAAAGCCGCAAAATGAAATGCGAGCTCTTCACATCTGAAACCCAAAATTTCAGACCGCACACAAGCTTCCCAGTTTCAAGATTTTTCTTCTCCTTCCAAAAATTAAACTCCTCGCAACTACAGATCAATCATGTGACGACGCCACTTCCTACACTGCTGCCCCTTCCTGTCCCCGCGGTCAAAAGCCATGCAAGAAAATGGTTATTTTTCTCAGGCCTGAGGGCAGGCGGGCGGCGAAAGGGAAAAAATGCCAAAGCGGCAAAGTGGGTTTTCTTCTTTTCCATTTCCCCCTTTCTTTCTTTCTTCCTCTTCCCCAAACCCAAGTCTGCCCCACCTCAATTTCAAAGGCGATCTCCTCTCGTCCCCCTAAGCTAATGAGCCAACGAGAGAGAATGTCTTTTCTCCGAATTGCGCTCTTTCTTTTCCAGCGTCTCTTTCGACAAAAGGAAAGGGAAAAGAAGGGAGGGGGCAGGGAAGGCAGTTTTTGTTTAGAGATAAAAGGCGGCGATACTAGTGCGAGGGAGAGCGCAAAAAAGTGGCAAAAAATATTTCCCTCTTTGCCATACGCCCGCTTTAGAAGAAGAAAGGATAAGCTGCCGCCGATTCTGAAACAGAGAGGCCCAAACTCTGTTTCCGTTCTCGCTTTCGCCCAAAAAATGGGGCTCTCGTTGTTGTTGTCGCCCCAATCCTCCTCGCCGTCGTCGTCGTTTGCCCAACAACACACAAACAGTGTGCGTTGCTACTCGAGCCAAGAGGAGGAGGAGGAAGCGGGGGCGGGAAAGGAGAGGAGGCAACAGTTGTTCCAGGCAGCTCTTCTCTTCTTATCCTCTTTTCCTTCTTCACATAACGACGACGACGACGACAGGCAGGGGCAGGGAGAAAAACAATAGCCGATAGCTGGGAGGGAGTCCCCCCTCCCCCGCCGTCTCTTTGCTTACTCAGTATACGAGCTCCTACTACAACAACTCGGTGGGTGGGTTTTTGGGGGTATCCACGGGCGGGCCTGAGGTACACTCATTTGCTCCGTTCGTTCGTTCGTAAAGGAGAAAAGGCCAATACACATTACCTGCCGAGTGTGTCGTTGCCCCCTCCTCCTCCCTAGCTCTCTGCATGCTCATTCCGCCCATTCTCTTTGCATCATCATCATAAAGGGAGAATGGGCATTGCTACCCATTGTGCTTGCCCTCTGGGGAATTTGTCGGAGGGAAAGGGGAGGACGAAGAGGAATAGTTGTTCTTCGTTTTCGCCCTCCTATGCTCGTATTTCTTACATTTTGTATACAGGGGAGTCGGGACTTTTGACGATGCCAGAGCATGTGTTTTGTCTGAGATGTATTGGGCGGCAAAACTTGGTGAAATTCTCTTTTCAAGTCGGCGTAATTAAGTCGGGCGAGCTTCTCTTTTAATTTCTTACTCCCCACCCGCCTGGGAGTGTAATGCAGCTTTACGAAGAGGGAGAAGAAGCAAGACATTTTTCGCAGGAAAAGGAAGAAGCAGCAAAAAAATCGCCTTCTCAAGAAACAAAATAGGGGAAAAGAAAATCCCGGCTTAATTGCGAAAGAGGCTGTTGGCAGACATTACGAGAGAAAAGAGTAGCCGCCGCCGAGGCTTATGTTCGGTAATTACCTTCTCCTCCTCCTCTCTTGGTAAATCGGCTCTTGATGTTGTGATGACTGTGCGCCCCCAATCACATCACAGCGGAAAAGGGTTCGTCGTATTGGCTCGATCCTCCTCCGCAGATATTGACATACCTCGCGGGCGGGGAGAGAGCGAGAGCGGGTTGCCAAGGATACACATACCTCCGTCGTCGCACTACTACTGGGAGTGGGCATGATGTGGGTACAGGTGCTCTTGCACGCTAAAGGGAGATCCGTACGACGATGATTCGTTCTCTTCCCCCCCTTTGCGTGAGTGAGCAAGAAGTAATCTGGACATCCACAAACCAAACCATCACAAAAGAGGCCATGCTCTGCTGAAAAGGGCCTTTTTTGCCTATTGTTATACACAGAAATGTGGACAGCATCAGTGCAAAAAAGTCCTCCCGAGCAATATTCGATACGCAAATTGTCCAGCAATGATATTTTTTGCTCAATTCAGACCTCAAACTTGGCTGATAATGACGTTTTCTATTTTTTTCTCAGTATGCCCCCCAAATCCACCCCCACCCTCTTCTCCCTCTCCTCTTTGTTTCGCCAAGTAGCCTTTTCTTCCCTTCCTCTTTCCCCTTTCTTTCTCTCGCCGTCCATTTTGCCCACGTCAAATATTGACACGGGCTGCAGCGGGGAGGGATTCGCCGAGCAACCGAGGTCCTGAGATATACTCCCTAATATTTGTCCGATTTTTTGTCGAATCCCACTCCGGCCGACATACACGGCGGCATAACGATGACAGCATAAGTACTCAGTGTGTCCCCCCCCTTCTTTTCCTGGAAAACCAACGGCCATCCGTGTACCATTTAACGAGGTCGCCGATGGACATGCCATGCCTTCCCTTCCCGTACATCTAACGTGCACAAACTCCTTATGCCCTCTTTTAAAAGAGGAGCTCTGCTCTGTTCGCTGGGGATCTTTCTGGAGGGCAGAACGAACGGTTTTTCTTTTCGTGAACTCGAATGATTGATGATGGCCGAAGGAAAGGGAAGGATTGTTTGAGGAAGGAGGGGTTTGCCCATTTTTTACCTCCATTGCGCTCTCCGCCAGCGGAGGGATGGTTCTCCCTTGTGGGGGCGAGATTCACCGCTCACGTCAATCGATCACATTGCTGAATCCCATCCTAGCTATTGGGCATCACGCGATCCCCCCTTCACTTCCCATCCGAGGCGCTGCTCTCCCATGGGGGATTTTTTGGGTCGAGAAGAAGGCATTCGCAGACAAAAAAAAATAGGGAAGAGGAAAGGAGTCTTAAAATGGAAGGCAGCGGCGGCCTCTGTGCGTACCCAGGCCTATAAATTACTGGACGAGGGCGAGACCAGAAGTATTTCCCAAAATCTTCTTTTCCCTCTTCCGAAAGGGCCCTAATGTACTTTTGGGACCTCGAACCTTCGCTTTTTCCTCCGCCTTTTCCTTTCCAATCTTTCCCTTCCTCTTCCTCCTTTTCTCGCAGTAATCAGGTCCCTTGGGAAAAGTGAGGAAGGAGGAAGACGTGACGACATTTGACGAGCAAAAATCGGGATATGGCGCTTCGCCATAAAAAAGACTTTTCCCCTTCCGTATTTATTGAACATGTGGGAAAGATTTTTATTTGCTGAGAGAGGCGTAATAAATCAGGTTTGTTGACTCTACAAAATCAGCTTTTTTGAAGTAGTTTGCGAGCAGCTGCTGCATACGTTGCAAGAAAGAAAGTTCAGTTTATGCCTGATTTGGCCATTTGTGGGAGAGGAGAGCAAAATAGGATGGATGGGAAAAGGGGAAAATGAGCCACGGAGAAAGCACGGCCTTTTGGGAAAAGAGGCGGAAAATTTTGCTTTTTCTGCAATCCGCGGCGGGGGCAGAAGGCAAGAAGCAAAGTGGGGTGGAAATAAGGGGAACAGGGATAAAATATAAAAGGGGGGCAAAATGATTTGTGAGAAGAGGAGGAGGAGGAAGGAGAGGAAGATGCCTGCCCCTGCTGTCGCCCGTGTGGCGAGGTAGGGGGAGGGAAAGACGCCCAAATTTGACAAAGCGTCCGGTTTTATTTCAGATTTGGCGAATCTCGATCTCAAGCTTTTGGGCGGCTGCCTCTGCTCCATGATACGGAATTCCTTTCTCTTGTTTCCCCCTTTGGCTTTGGGGTGCCGCCGCCGTCTGGAAATAAGAGGACGAGAAGGGAGGGCTAGATCTTTAATGGAGAAAGCAACATATTTCATCCCAAACTTTCTCGCCATCCTCCCCCCGCCCACGCAACAGGGACGTGGAGAGGAGAAAAGGAAGGAGGAGGAAGGAGGAGGAATCCCACATTTTTTCACGTCGGAATAGGGCAAATTCCTCTCCTCTGCTATAAGCTCAGTCCGACGGCGGAGACGGACGCGCGTCAAGAAATTGCGGAATTTTCTTCCTTCCTCTTCTTCTTCTTCCTGCCCCGTCTGTGTCCTGAGGGGAAGGGAGGTGGAAGACAGTACATACAGCCAATCTGCGGCGTAACTCTTTTCTCTCACTGGCTCGGCCCCTCTCCTCTTTCTCCTGAGTGAAAACATTCCTTTTCCCACTTCCTCTCTCCTTATTTCTCTCCCCCCCTTTTTAGATAGCGGGAGGAGATATGGGATGGGGGCATAAGTCTGCTCGGCTCTTCTCCGCTGGGAGGGAGAAAAAGAAAAGGAAGGAAGGAAGCTATCTCCATACTCCATTGGGGAGCGAGCTACACCGGTATTCATGCCGCCGCTCAAACGGTCTCCGGCGGCCGCCTTTCGAGCAGAGCGGCGGGGGGTAGGGAGAGAAAGCGAAAATGAAGTTGTTTTCGCCCCATTTTTATTCTCTCCCGGCCCTTCATCCACTTAGGGGTGCAGGAGGAGAGAACGGAAGGATAGGAAGGAAGAGCCGCTTAAGGGTTAATTGAATTTTCTTCCTCTTCTTCGGCCGCTCCTTGGGGCCGGAAACAGAATGTGGAGCAGGGAAAAAGAGAAGAATTTGGACCCTTTCCTCCTCCACTCACTGCGGCTCCTTCTGCCCTTAAACAGCATGCGGCGGTGCAGGTGTAGCTATGTGCTCTGGAAGAAAGTGCCGAAAAAAGACTGCCGCTCTGCTGCATTGAGACTGCTCCCTACCAGTAATTTCCCCCATCCGAACGGGGGGTTAAGTTCCCCCTCTCCCCCCTGCACTTTTGCACACTTGCACACAAAAAATAAAAAAGTAAAAAAAACTTTTTACCGGTGGGGAGTCATTGAAAAATATACGGTAAACTCATAAAGGCTTTCTGTTTCCTAAAAAAAGTCCAAGAAATACGCAAGCGCATCTTTTCTTTTTCCAGTTAGATCTTGGCAGCTCGGTTGATGAATTCCAAGTCCCTCCCGAGCTGCACTTTTTCTCCCCTTCCCCCTTTCGCGCTTTCTTTCGTCGCCCAGTGCCAAGCGAAGAGGGGGAGTTAGTCAGGACAGCATCAAGGAAAGAAGTGAATTTCCTCCTCCTCCTCCTCCTCTTCTCTCTCACCACTGTGTCTATCCTGTGGAAACAACCCTTCCACTCCTATCCTCCTCCTCCTCCTCTTCTCCCTCCTTTCACTCAAGGCAGCACTTTTTCTCTCTCCCTGCAGTACCGTACGGGAATCACCAACTGTGTTCAAAGACATTTCATGAAGTTGGTACAGTTTTAATCCATTTTTGATAATAAAAAGACGCTTCTATCAGATCTTTAAAACATGGTATGGTATCTTCCTGGTTTGGTGAAAGTCCTTTGGCGCTGCCTTTGCTCAAGTGGGAGAAGGGAGGGGAGAAGGGCGGCGGAAATTACGGAAGGAGAGGAAAGGGGGGAAGGAAGTCAGTCGACTCGACTCGACTCGACGACACAGCAGCGAAGGAAGGCCTCATCGGTCCTCCTTCCCCCTCAAAACACAGTCTTTCCTCTTCCTGAATCTCTTACTTAGTGCTTCGAAGCAGGGATTTAAATGGGGCGAATCTTCGATCGTCTCCCTCCAGTTCAGAAGGCGGGGGTACGAACTGATGGACAGACTTGACAAATATGTTTAACTGCAAGGACTTTTTTGTGGAGTGACTCATCATCAGAGCCCAGAACTTAACCCTTTACCTTCCGGGCCAATCAAATTAGGAGCAGAGATACGTGCACTTTCGTACTTTAAAGTGAATTTCTGGCAGTAGCCAGGCCAGAGCCAGGAGCACAGAGCACCACAGCAGTCAGACACTTTGCAAAAGAAATGGCATGAAAGCGGACGACGACTCATCAAGCAACGTTTAATCTATGCCGCCCGATATTTGTTGGCACAGCACTCCGCCCTCCCGTGATTCCTCCGGCCGGCTCGGCCGGGATCGAGGGGCGCTGAAAAATGGGAATTCTCCGATGATTGTTTATTTTGAAAGCAAGTTGGAGGGCGGAGGGGGGATCGGCGGGCTCAGGAGAGAAAGGAAGTCAGTGGAGTGGTGGGCCTGAGCTAGGTACGGGGGAAGGGGAAGAAGAGGAAAAGATAACTTTCGCTGGAAGTGAGCTTATTAGGGAGATCGAAGGGCGCGATAAAAGTTTTTTCGTGAAAAATACTTTCTGTGTTTTTTTTGGGGGGTGGGGATAAACAGGCTATGAGAACCCCGCCCTTCGCAAACAAATAGGTATCTCTCTCTCCTTCCTTTCCTTTTTCTTTCTTCCTCCCGACCTTGCCCAGAAAGAGATTTTTCATCCTTCTTCGCGGGAGGAAATGTTTTTATGGTGGGAGAAGGAGGTGAAAAATTGAGCTGACGGGAAAATACGTCTCCCTCTACTCGAGAGAGTCAGACCTGGTATTAAAAGAGGAACTTTCGGCGTCATTTCTTCTGCCCATTTCCTAGGGAATGTACACAAAATATGGGTGGGTTTTGCCAATGCGGTCCGACTCGATTAAGCGAAGCGGCGCAGGTGACAGAACGGACTATGTTCCTCCTTCCATGATAATGATATCATGATTGCAGCGGGCTGGCTCAGCTTGCAAGCGGAGGAGGGAACACTTCCCCCTCCTCCCCGCCCATTACTACAAATGACACGAGCAGATGTCTCCGCCGGGGAGCGAACCCTTTCCTACCCTCTCTGCTGCAACGGAGAATGAGTGAACCCGCGGCGGCGGCGGCAGCGGCGGAGACGGAAGAGGGAGAAAAAATAATAATTCCGGGCGCGTTTCTCTGACAGGCCCCCCAGACGGAATGATGCCTACCCTACATATCCTCTCCTCTCCGCCCTGAATATGTAATTTGTGTTCCTTCATCATCATCCCGCGACAGAGAGAAAAGGGGAGGAATGCTGTTGTCATCTTTCACCGGACGGACGGAGGGGAGGGCCGACGATTGTTGTTCATGTCACATATCCAAGCCTTTTCTTCAATTTACATCATAGGCTCAGACGAAATCACTTGCTTCTCGGGCAAAGCAACGAGAAAAACCTATCGGCGTGTATCGCTGTTCCAACAATGTGCTCTTGCACATGTCCGCCGATAGATATGAAATTTCATTCACCCACCTTTAAAATATGCGCTCAGTCGGTGCAGGGCCTTGAATGTATGTGCATTTCTTAGCTAAAAAGGCACACTCATATTCAAAGCAACATCAAATTAAATCTTGTTGGTGGCTTC
>JAAUXV010082288.1_pt1 | contig 10121 bp, 15 predicted proteins | sample 7278181 | NCBI WGS metagenome assembly JAAUXV01 (sample SAMN14350114, study PRJNA611818) | marine sediment metagenome | isolation source: surface marine sediment (2.1m) | place: French Polynesia: Moorea | collected 2018-08
CACGCAGTTGTTCCTCTCCTGGCCCTCCACCGGGCAGGGGCCGTTGTTCTCGGCTGCGGAGAGTACTGAGAGGGGGTGTAAATTGAAAAGTGCAGTGGTAGTTGATGTTTTTTTTGTAAAAACAAACCCATTTTTCCATCTGCCTTATCTCCCGACTTTTCCATCCCTATCTGCCTGGTCTCCCCGCCGCCGTCAATTTGACCGCCGCCCCGTCCCGGAGGCCCGCATTTTCTAATCACGATGTATCCGTCCTCCTTCCTGACGCACATGTAAAAGTCCCCCATGTCGCAGGACCCAACTTTGAGCCTCCACTTGCCGTTGATGCACTTGCACCGGCACCCCAGGTACTGGTAGCACTCTGGCCTCCAAGGGCAGAGGTTGAAGCACTTGCTCTCCTGCCCCTCCTCGCCGCTGGAGCAGGGGCCGTCGTTGCGAGGGTGCTTCTCTAAGGTATCTCTACACATTTACTTCTCTTTAAAAAAGCATCATATTTATTTGGGTATCTAATTGATCCTGACTTTTGACAAAAAATCTTGTTTTTACTGTATTCTAACCCGACTTCTCGCCCTGCTCCTGCTCCTTCTCCCCCTCCCCCGCCAAGGCTGACAGCCTGGTGAAGCACTTCCTTTTGATGACCTTCCCTCCCGGCCCAGGGCAGAGGAAGTTGTTGTCCCCGTCAGGGCAGGAGCGAAGCCGCAGTCGGAAGAATCCCCCGATGCAAGTGCAGTAGCAGCCCGTCTTTTGGTAGCAGCTCATGTCCCACGGGCACTTGTTCCAGCAGTTGACCAGCTCCTGCTCCTGGCGGCAGCGGTCGCCATAGTTCACCCAGCGGGTAGGAAGCTGCTTGGGGTCTTTGCAAAAAAATCGTGACTAGTTATGCTACAAAACTTTTTTTAAAAAATAGCAACAAACTGGCATTGGCTGTCCCGTTGTCGCCCTCGTGTCTCTCCCCCCTTTCGGCGGCGACGAAAACCGTGGCAGTGGAAGCAACAATTAGCGCCATCCTCGTCCAGACTGAGAATGCATCGGAAGCCATTCTGCCAGATAGAATAATTCGGGTTCTGCTCCCGGGAAAATGGAAGAAGAGAGCTATAAATAACCGTGGTCCTCAGGCGGCGGCGGCCCTTTGGGGGACAGAAGGGGGACAAATTTATAGGCCCCAGGGAATTTGACTTTCTAAATCCTCCTTTGCATTACCATGCTCTTGAGGAAAAAAGACAGGACAAAAAAGTTTGGAACAACTGAGCACATTTCGTTGAACCGCTTGAACTCGATCGAGGGTATTATGAAAGCCCCCTGTGCGTGGGTGGGTACGACGTGCAAGACGTGTGTGTGTCCTACTTTTTTCCCCGTGTCTCGTGAAATCGGTTCGAGGAGGGGGGAGAGGGGTGGATTGGAAAGGCAGGGAGGAGGGGAGCTAGAGGGGAGGGAGGGGAAGAAAAGGGAGGAAATGGCTTTCCAAAGATTGATGGAGAAATAAAAATCTATTACGTGCACTTTTCGAAATTTTTGCTGGTTCTTCTTTCCGTCTTTTTTATCAGTACTAGTTCTTTGTTTGTGTGGTGCGTACGGGTGGGTGCAAATAGCGTTCATAGAGGCTCAGTGTAAAAAAAAATGCTAAAAATAGTATAGTCTATTTCCTGAAAAAAAGAGAAAGTGGGCAAGAAACAGCGAAAGTCAATTTGTCTCTTTGCTGCAGTGCATTTTTGTGCTCCAGGTCAGACAGGTGTCAGGACATGACCACCGAGGTGCAATCCTTGTCATAAATCAATTCCTTAGCTGAAGGAGGGGGAAAGGTGGTGGGGGCGATCGACGGATCGAGAGGGAGGATCCCTAGCCCGAAAGAAAAATTCATGTGACTTGACCTCGATTCGCCTTTCCCCCTTTTTTTGCCATAAATAAGAGCAGACTCTATGTGCTTAACAATCTGTAGCTGAAGCAGTATAGTACACTTAGGACCATTTTGAAAGTTTCTGGGCATTTCCACTGAATTTCGAAAGTTTTTTTGCCCTTTGCCCCCCTTTGCCGTTGATCACAGAGTTGGGGGAAAATATTTCATCTCAACGACAAGGATCTATTTGTTAGCTTCGCCAGAGCCAAAAAAGGGGGGGTGAGGTGGTGCATGCTGGAGGGCATACGTGACAGTTATTTTCTATTGGTCCTGCCGCCATGCGCGGTGAAGGACAAGGGGTGAAATGTGTTTCGCCCTTATAGACAACCTTCCCTTCGCCTCCTTGCAGGAAAAGCAGCATAGGTAGTGTACACCTCAGATTTTCCCTGCTGCTTGCCCCGAAAACAGGCAATTACACAGATGCTTAATCAAACCTCTCTCCCCATGCAGTGGCTGCAGGCTACGAGAGACGGACCAAAAGTGACCGGGCGGGCGAGGAGGGAAAGGCCGGTCGTTCTTGTGTTTGGGCCCGCGTTTTCCTCTCCCTTTCCGACCGAGTCCGCATTCTTTTCCTTTGCGCTCCTTTCCTCCCTCATTTTCCCTTCCTTTCTCTTTGTGTTTCTAATTTTCCCCGTTTGCGCGATGTGTGGCCTTCCAAGGTGCGGTGGGGCCGAGGAAGGGCCCTGAGGCGGAAGGGCAGACAGCGAGGAGCTTCCCTACTTCCGGGAGGAGGGCCTAGCTGTAAGACCAGTCGAACCGAGGCCTCAGTCGCCTACGGACCTTTATGGAGGGCAGGTCCAGATAGAAAGAGTGTTCGAAGCACCATGATGTCGCCCTCCTCGGGACAGGGAAGAGGCAGTGTTGTCGACGCATTTCTCATTGTCCAGTTTTCCGTTTTGACACTGAGATCAGCCGATGCCTCCCACGGCGCGACTACTGGCAAGCTGGTATGAATTTACTCTGTTAAGAAAATACTGTAATTATTCGCAGCAGCAGCATGAAGAGGAGCAGCAATAAAAGCATCTACAAGCAATATCATAATTGTTCGCAATACAAATTCTTAAACTTTCTCAAACAGGAACTCCAACTCCGCCCCACCGGCTTCAGCGTGTCCCCCTCCGCCCCGCGCTGGGCCAGGGTCGCCCTCCGCCTGGACGTGGGCTGGCACGAGCGCCTCTGCCGGTCGCTCTCCTCCTCGCTCCGAACGCACGCCGACCTCTACTACGCCTCGGAAGCGGCATGGATGGAGGCAAACCTCACCGGCGCCGCGGTGGAGGAGGCGTGCGGAAGGATAGAGGAATGGAAGAGGCTGCCTAGAACCACTTTTAAACAAGTGAAAGAGGCTTTAATACAGTTAAAAAATTGTTTCAGCGTCACAATTACGGTTCTTTGCTACAGACCGGGTCGCCGAATGACATCCTAACCACATCCAAAATATCTAACGTTCACTTCCACTTCCAAAATTACTTCACGGCGTGAGTACTAAGATAATGAACTAGCCTGAACAATAATGTTCGTATGTTGCTAATGACCTTTCGAATTATCATTTGCACACGTGCAGAATCCGTCGAAGTCACTTTTCCGGAGCCAGAAACCTCGCTTGGCGCCATCTTTTCTCCGCTGCCTGGCGCTGGAGGGAGAAGGTGCTCCGATTGGACATTGGGCTGGAACACACGGTCCTTACAGGGAGGCTACCCACCAGGATATTGTCCAAAAAAGTTGCGAAAAAAATCGAGTCATCCATCAGGTACAATTTGAAAAATATGTTGCGCCTCACACATGGTTCCTTAAGATTTTCTCATTTTATTGAACAGGGATAATTTAGTAGAAGGCGAAATGCTCGGGTGCCACGACGACTTTGGTTGTCTTCTCCAGTGTTCCCTTGTCACCCTCTCCGCCGACGGCAACGGCACCCTCCTTTTGCTCGTCGCGAATGTCCCCATCGTCAATGCTGAGGAGGAACCGACAAGACTGTGGAGAGGAAACGTTGTTAATGACAGACAGGGCGAGGAAGAAATTTCAAGGTTCTTGCGTCTGGAAACGCACTTATGGCTGTTTGGGACGAGGCAGAACCCCTCAACTCCGGTCATGTTGTGGAAGGACAAGTTGGACGCGGAGTGTTCCAGAGTCGAAAACACGTTATACTGCAGCGACTCCTCCTCGGTCGACAGTGAAACTTGCTTCGGCGCTTTGAGCTCGCCCAAGAGCATCCAGGATCTTGCCTCTTGTGGTTGGGACAAGACAAGGTAAAATCTTGAAAGGGAAAGAAAATTGAGCTTTTATTGGCCAGGGTGTGTACAGATAGTTAAAGGGGAGAGGGCATTATCAGCTCAGGGGACGCGGAATACGAAATAGGATTGGCCTCCTTCTTCCATCAGTATGTGTGCACGCAGATAATATCGCCGTCCCTGAACCCGTAGCTCTTGACAAGTCTGTTTTCACTCTCCCGCTTGTTCAACAGGTACTGGTTTCGGTACACCAGCCGGAATGTTTTCGCCTTCAGTCCGAGCTTGCGTATGAGTTTCTGCCGAAAGTACCCCATGGTCCGGTGCCTGTTGACTCGTATCGGGATGAAGTCCCTCCCATACTTGATTTTCAAATGTACTTTCCCCATCAGAGAGCTCCAGAGTAAAAGTCAGCACGATAATTTTGAAAAAGTCTCAAACAAAACTGCTTTTCCCAAAAAAATCGCTGAAAAAAATATAATAAATCTTGAATATGAATTGAGTTTGAGTTTGAGACGAGCTCATTTGAGAACAAACGTTTAGAAGCACAAATGCTCATGTACATTATTTGACAGCAGCCATTACTTTACTCCAGGCTTGCCGCATCCTTTGTAACCTTTATGGTTGGGAGATGAGGTGGTCCAAATGCTGCTTTCTTGGCTTTGACACTTTTCATAACATCTTTGGTTAACCAAAGGTCTGGGGCCACCAGCAATCCGTTTGTAGAAGGGATCCCGCTTTGGAGCTAATTTTTGACACATCCTTTCTTGAGCACTTTCGTTTCTTAACTCCCTGTATTAAATCTATTTTCAGGCATTTTTAGTTTGAGACCAATAAATTTTCCCGCACAATTCAACTTTCACATTTTAAAAATTCTTCCAGGCTTCCAAAGTGGATGGTGGTGTCCCAGCCGGCTTGCTGGCTTACCAACGAGCGACAACCATACCGCACGTTTGCCGTCTTCCTTAGTAAAGACTTACTTTACGAGTCCAACTGCACCGACTTTCTCGGCAGCGGAAGGGACACGGATCTGCTGTCGAAAGGTTTACATCCATCAGTGAAAGTCCTGAAAGGATGCCGCATCGAGACGGAATATTTTTCGCTAGAAGGCGGCAATTCCGTGGAAGACAAATGTGAATATCCCGTCGCCACAGTAACATGGGGAAGTAAGGTCCTTTCGGAAGAGACGATTTCGTGGCACCACAGCTTCTCTGCGGTGCTGGTGGTGTTGGGAACAGTGATCGCTGTACTGCAGACGTTCCTGATATGCAGCCTGTGCACAATATTAAAACTTAGTAGGCTAAATCAATTGCATGGATCTCCTGCCGCGAGAACACTATGGGCTCGGCGGATGGTAACTCATTTGCAAAAGGGCGGACAGGCGAGGCTGTAAAATGCGGAATGCAATTGCCAAGTGCTAGATACATTTTTGCCACAATTTCTGCCCGAAAAAAAATTGGTGCTATTCAACGACAAAAACGAACAACCAGTAAATGACAGTGGCAAAGTTGTATTATCTGAAGAAGTATCGTATATCTCAATGTTTGAAACTGTTTTGATTTGTAAAGTGGCGGCGCGCTAATTGCATAAATGTACGGGTACAAAAATAAACTTTTGTGATGGAATGCTTCTTGTTTTTAAACCGGGCGAAGATTTCATCTTCGTCAATATCACAGAAGAGGTAAGAAGGTTGTTGGCACTTGATGCTTAGGCTTGCAATGTTCTTGAAGTTCACCAGTATGTTTCTTACGCCGTATATATCACGACTGAGAGTGTCCGTTCGTTTGCGATTGTGAGATATTATTTCCCTCCGCCAAGTCCCTCCCGCTCGTCTCCACCGGCAGCGCCAGGCAGACCGCGGCCGCCGCCAGTGCCGCCGCCGCGTAGACGCCCACCGCCAGCGCCAGCGACTCTTTCATGAGCACCTGCGCCACATACGGCGTCAGCACCGCGCCGGAGCGCGCCGCCATGGAGCAGGCGCCCACGCCCACCGAGCGCATGGCAGTCGGGTACACCTCTGGCGTGTAGACGTAGGCAGCCTGGAAGACGCCCGAGGCGACGGCGCGCGCGGCGAAGAGGGCGGCCGTGACGGCGCCGCGGCCGGAGGAGCAGCGGAAAAGGACGCAGAGAGCGGCCGCCAGCAGGAGGAACTCCATCGCCATGGTGCGGCGGCGGCCGAAGCGCTCTATGGTGGCGATGGTCAGCACGATGCCGGGGAACTCGGACAGCGTCGTCCAAAGCAGGTGGCCGTAGTCAACGCGGTCCAAAGGGGAGCACTGGGCGGAACTGAGAAAAAAATAAAAATAAAAAGTGTAATTTTCCACGCAAAAATAAATTTGCCCTTTGCTAGTTAATTCTTTTCGATAAACTATTTACCACGTTTGGCTGAGGCTCCCGTCTAAAGCGCATATGTGATCCCCCGGCGACTCGAATATCTCTGTGGTCATGAGCAGCACCCCGTAGTAGACGAAGCTGCAGGAGGCCCAGATGAACCAAAGCGAGAGCGTGGTCCTCCTCAGCCCCCGCCCGAGAAGGTCTACGAAGCGACCGCGGGACATGGAGTAGTGACCAAAGTCCTCGTCCACCGTCAGGCGACCGAGGACCATGGGCTGGCCGTTCTCGGCAGCCACGCGCTCAAGGGTGTCCAGGGCCAGGTCGGTCTAAAGATATGGAAATAGTGTTTGTTGAGATGGGGAATGATCTGTATTGTTTTCTTCTTATCACCTCTCCCCTTGCCGCATTAAACCTTGCACTCTCCGGCACCCAGGTTGCTGCCGCGAAAACGAAGGCCAGCGCTGGGAGAGCCGAAATGGCGAGGAGGAGCCTCCACCCTCCCCACGGCATGACGGCCGCAGCCAGCAACACCTCCAGGCATGCGCCGAGGGCCCAAAAGCAGTCCAGCAGAACCACGCACCTACCATGTTACCAAAGAAAATAACTATCAAAATTAAAATTATTTTTCAGCAACAGCAACAAAAGCATCAACTACAATAGCAGCGGCAACAACAACATGCAACAATGGCAACAAAAGCAGCAGTTACCACAATAACAGCAACAGAACCAGCTACAGCAACTAAATTAGTAGCTACGACAGCAGAAGCAACAACAAAAGCAACAACAACACCAGCTACAGCTACAAAATGTGGGGCAAGTAAAAAGTCTTACTTTGCCCGCTGTTTTGATGGGAGGAACTCTGAGAATAGAGTGACGGACTGCGGCACGCAGCCGATGGTGAATCCAACCAGGAACCGGAGGAAGAGTATCCACTGGTAGTTGGGAGCGAAAGCGCTCAGCACACCGTAGAAGAAGAGAAAAAACCCTGCCAGGAGGAGGGCCTGCCGTCGCCCGTACGAGTCTGACAGCTTCCCCCAGAAGACGGAGCTCAGCATCATCCCGGCGAAGACGACGGCGGTGAGCAGCGCCTGCCTGTACTGTCCCACGCCCCACTCGCAGTGCAGAGCGGGGGAGAGCACCGAGAGGAGCGTCACCTCCATCGAGTCAGACATCCAGCAGAGGCCCGTCACCAAGGACAGCACCATCTGAAAACGACCGAAGCCCAGGGCGTTCACAGCGTGGGACACGGTGAAGGTGTCGTCGGGGACCACGCCAGAGGCGGCGGCTGTCATCTGCAAAAGGGGGGGGGACGAAATTCTCAACATACACAAAAAATCAAAGAGTTATTGAATCTTCACCTGTATTTCAGCTCCGACGAGCATGTCCTCAAAGTCTGGCCCGCTGCCGGAGCCGTTCACCGGCTCCTTTGCCCTGGCCGCCGCGGCTGCCGCCAGCAATATGGGAGTTCTGTCATGGTGCTGGTATTGGTCGCCGCTGCCGCTCTGTTGTTGCTGGCGCCGGCGGTAGGAGGAGGAGGACGCGGAGGAGACGGAGCTCCGGGAGCGCTTCAGGTTCAGCCGGGAGCTCATGTCGATTTTCCGATTCCTTTTGAGTCCTCGCACGGTAGGAGGAAATTACACGGGAATAAAACGAATTCCCACATGCATGTTCTCTCGAACGAATCTTGATCGAATCAAGTCGTCGATCTGCCAGTCACTTTTCTCCCCCTTTCCTTCTTTTTTGTGTGATCTTGCTGATATTCCGGGGAATTCACATCATCGGCGCACGGTTCGAACACGTAGATTTCAACTTCAACCCTTTTTCTACTCCTCTCACTGATTTGATTTTCCCCCTCTCCTTCTTCCTCCACTTTAGTCTGCTTCACATCCAAAGGTGACTAGCTCAATTTCGATGAAGCCAAGCCATCTAGCCAACTCTTTTTTCCCTCAGAAGAATGTTCACTTCCTCTCGCCATTTCATCGCGGCGCGAAAAAAAAATCCTTCGGCTGCGTGCTCCTCGACTCCGCCTCCGGCCAGTCGATGCGGTCATGAAGGGTTTTTTTGCCTGGAATGATAGAGAAAGAATATACACAGTGCATACACGTTAGTGGTAGCTGGTAGACCGCAAAAGCAATAAAAGAAATATTTTCCCTATTTTCCTTTCGCGCCCGTGGCAGTGGAGCCGCCTACAAAAAAAACTGTATTACACAGTGCTGCGCGGGAAGGCCACTTTAGCAGCCACCTTCCGTCCCTCCTCCCTACCTCCGGGGCAGACTGAGGGAGCGAAAGGGGTTCCAAATTCGTCACCGCCTCTGCCGCAGCGACACCACCACGCCCACGTACCTGTACGAGTAATAACACGCGTAATGTTGGCCCGGGGGGGGGCAGTGAAGCATGGAGATGGCAAAAAAGGGAAGGAAATGTGTACTGCAGGGTACTGTTTGTCACACTATCTTCGCGATGTCGTTCCCCCAGGCTGGTCCAGTCAACTAATTTAAAAATTACGATAGAAGCACCCTGTACGTAAGAGGTGGACAATTTCCGGTGCCTACGTCTCTCTCTCTCTTACACATGTATGCATGTGAAACGGAGAAGAAGTAGGAAGGGATGGATTAGAATGGAGGAGGCGGAGTGAGACTGTGTTGCGATGGAGGCGGATAGCTTTGCAGGAAAGTTCGCCACCTTTGTCAAGACAGCATGCAGAGACCGTAAAAGAAACAAAATGCATATCTAGCTCTGCCTCTTCAAGCCTGGAATTGATCTCTTGGGCCAAACCAGAACTTCCCTCTCCGTCTCGAAATGAAAACACACTTGGGACAGAATGTGGCTCCCTTCCTCCGATCTCTGTATGCGTTTCTTCCTCTCCGAGAATGGAAGGAAGTGAAAATATGCTCCTGGCATTTGCTACCGCCGCCCACCTTTTTGGCTGCCCCTCGGAGTTGGTTTTTCCTTTCCTTTTCCATGAATGGCCATGCCATAGGGGATCCCACCCTCCACTTTATGCCGCTACACCGAATGCAGCTCTCAACATGGAAAAGGCGGCGACGGATTGGAGGGTGACGTTGCCACTTTTTCAGACCACCGCCTCCCCCTGCCTCTTCGCCGATTTCTTCCCTGACGAAAAAAGCAATTTCTTCCTCCAAGCAACCGCTATCAAGAAGGTGCCTCACGTTGGCTGTCACCACAAATCGCCACAAGCAAGCAGCCAGATCCACCATGCAGGCACAATGTTTTATAGCAGCACAAATCCACCGTGCAGTGGAGGAAAACTTCCAACGCTCCTTTTCCACCAAGACTCGTCCTTTTTCACCTGTACGTATGTACGTATATGGATGGAAACTGGATCCCATTCCACTTCTTTTTTGCCCTTTTCTCTCGCTCCTCAGAAGCCGCGCGTCGAATGCACTTTTTCTCCCCTCTTTGTGCGTATATATACGTACACGCACGTACTGTGTACGTATAGCCAACAAACTCCTCCGTGGTCCGTCCGCCCGTCCCGCCTTGATTTTTAGAAGTCCCCAAGGATCAGCAAACTCACTTCGTCTTCGTCTTCCAGTCATACCTCCTCCTCTCCCGACAAATTACGTATTCACTAAAATGCACTTTCTGCTCTTTTCTCTTTGCTTTGATACGCCCGGAGTCAGGACCGTCCCCTCCCCTCTCGCTGACAG